>Ga0307503_10000212_pt1 | contig 15457 bp, 24 predicted proteins | sample 17_S_MG_FD_194514 | JGI IMG/M metagenome (GOLD analysis project Ga0307503, IMG submission 194514) | Soil microbial communities from Populus trichocarpa stands in riparian zone in the Pacific Northwest, United States - 17_S | ecosystem: Environmental > Terrestrial > Soil > Riparian zone > Trees... | reverse complement strand
GTGCCGCGGGATCGACGCCCCTCCGGAAAAACGGGGGGCGTCGCGATCGTCGCGGGCGGATCGACTCGATCGCGTTTTCCCGCGCGCATGTTGCATGCCCGATGCTCGGGCCCGAGGTTCGAGGGTTGATCTGTTCCGCCTCGGGCAATGGCTAGGCGGTGCCCGATGGTGAGCCCTCGAGGGTGCAGCCCCGACAGCGTGGGATCTATGGGGTCCCCGCACCGGATACACCGGGGGGGGGTGGGGGTGGTGAGCATCGCCCTACGTACCCGGGCCCTCGCTGCACCGCTCGACCGGAGGGTCACAGCTGCATACCGACGAATATGCCCAAGAGGAACCCGATCACCACGGTCGCCACGTAGAGAACGCATCCGAGCGGCTCGATCGGCTCGAGCTCCCCATCGCCTAGCCCGGTCACGGTTCGGGGTGATCCGCGCCCGTGCGTCGGGGCGTACCCGAGATCGTGCGCCATTCGTCCGGCGCACCGCGCTTCCCGAGGATGAGCTCGAGGCATAGATCGTAGTCGTTCGGGTAGACGATGGCGGCCGGGATACCCGCGGCCCGTAGGAGGATGATCCATGCGGCTTGCTCGGCCGACTCGCGGCCGCGCGCAGCCTTGACCTCGAGGGCGAGACCCCCGTACGTGGGGTGTACAGCGAACAGATCCGGGAACCCGGTCATTCCCTGCACGAGCGCGAGATCGGATCGCCGGATATGTACCCACCGCCAGCCGGCGAGGGTCATCGCATCCGAGAGTCCCTCGAGGATCTCGTCCTCGGTCGCCGCGCCTAGTCCGAACGCTCGCATTAGTTGGTCCTCGGTCATGTATCCATCCTGCCGCGGATCGTGGCCGATCCGGGTCGATCGCCCGTACGGGTCAGGGTGACGGGTCATCGGTCGCCCGACCAGACTGCGAGCATGAGATTGAACAGGAGCCCGAACACGAGGACCGCGATCACGATCGTCACGAGACGCCCCACTCGTCTAACAGCGCGCCGAGCCCCGACCGGCGCATGAGCTCCGCGAACCCGTCCCGGCCCGCTCGGGGTGTCATGCCGGGCACCTCGAGCGGGGAGAGAGTCGGGACGGGGACGGCGGTCGGGGACCCGCCTCGTATGGTTCGGATCGCCTCGAGACGATCCGTTAGCCCGAGCCGGCGCGCAGCTGCCCATGCGCGCACGCGGGCCCATGCGATCGAATGCCGGCGCGGGTCGAGCCCGGGCCCGTCATGCCGGCGCGCGGTGCGCCAGATCCGGCGACCGCCGCGCGTGCCGGCGCGATCGTTCTCGATCCCGAACAATCCGAGGACCCGGAGGCGAGCCGTTATCCGGTACGCCTCGGATCGCTCGAGGCGCAATCGGTCCGCGAGCTCGACCGTCCGGATCGTCACCCGCCCGTGGTCGGTGAGGTCCTCGAGGTACCGGGCGACGCGATCCTCGGTCGGGCCGAGCAGGACCGAGCCGCGGCGACCGTGCCACGTATACGCGATCACCGCGGGAGGTCGCAACGCGCGGTCCGGTGCAAGCACCATCGGCAGCATGGGTTTCCGATATGCGGCTGCGCGCCGCATCCCGGGCATGCGAGCCGGCGCACGCGGTCCGCATCCGCGCTCTCTCGGAGATGCTCGTATTCGTCTCTCACGAGAGCCCCGCGAGGATGATCGCCGCCTCGACGATGATGATGACGACCAGAACAGCGCCGGCGATCGCGTCGAGCCACTCTCGCGCGGTCGTCGATCGGATGAGAGAACGGATCACGGTCTCGACCTCCTGCATGCGTCTCACCGGGCATGCCCGGCCGAGTGTTCCCGAGAGACGCATGCAAGCTCTATCGGTAGCCCGGCCGGGTATCCCGGTCCGCGGACACTACGCGCCGATCGGTCCCCCCGTCAACCCCGACTATCGGTGTCGGTACCCTCTACCAGTCGGGGAGCACGGATCAGAGATCCCGGATGGTGAAGGGTACCGACACGGTCAGATCACGCGGACGACCGCGCGCGTACCGTTCGCGTCGACGATCGTCCCGAGCGGGAGGTTCGGGGAGGCGACGGGGGTGACGCGCGACCGCGCGACGACCGCGACGATCAGCGCAATCGCGGCATTCGCTAGGGCGATGACCGCGGCCGCGATCGCCGGGGTCATCCGGTCCGGCCACAGGACCGCGACGAACGCGACCAGCGTAGAGACGACCGCGCCGGCCGCGACCGAGATCGCGACGGGTTCCGAGCTCGTCATCGCCACACACAATGCCCGCTCGACGCGGACCCCGTCCAATAGCCCTCGAGGATGCTTGTCGCGGTGTCATTGTCCGAGCCCATGCTCGTGATAACGCTGGACTTAGTCGAGTTACCCGGGCGCACGGTCACCGACATAATCAGCCGGCCACTGCCACTATTGCCCGACCACATCTGTACACAATCGTTCGGCTGCACGATGTACGAATAACTCGAGACGCAATCGTTCCAGCCGTTGACCGAGATATCCGGCCACTGGTCCCCGTGACAGCCGAAGATATTCCCGGGGAGCCCGGTGTATCCCAGCTGCGCGAGATTGTTGACGGTCCCCTCGTGCCCGCGGTCGACGCACCGCGCCTGCCCGTGGTTCCCGGTGTCCTCGGATATGCAGATCATCGTCGAGTCATCGGCCGCGGCCGGCGACGCGCCGAGTGTGAGCGCGATGATCGCGGCCGCGGCCGCGAGGGCGACTAGGTGACGCATTCAATCCTCCGGGTTTGGTTCGTCATGCCCGCGCCAGATCGCGAGGGCCTCGACGTCGGTCGGGAGGGTCACGTACCACGCGGACCGCGACCCCGAGCGGCGCTCCCCGTAGGTCATGACCGCGTCACGCACGTCGTTCGGCTCGATCCGATCCCATCGTGCGTACGGCTGCGCGAGCGGGTTCGCGATGAGCAGCTGCCCGTTAGCCTTTTGCGCGAGCGTGACTTGGTGCAGCCCCTCGAACCCGTATCGGAGCCCGGGCGGGAGCTCGCTCGAGAGGACCGCGACCGACACGGGGCGATGGTGGTCGAGGTCGTTCTTAAGGTCGATCCATGCGACCCCGCGGTGACCGTGCGCGCGACCCTTGAGCTCGGGATAGCAGCCCTCGATACCGGCGATGATCTCGGTGACGTTCCCCCCGTCATTGACCCCGTCGTCGGGGTCGCCGGCCGCGTGCCGGAATGCCTTACACCCCACGAGCCGGTACCACGGGCTCGTGACGTTGACCGCCTGTATTGCGGAGAGGACCCAACAGTCGTCGAGGTCCGGCCCTCCCTTGTGCGGCCGCGGGTCGACGGCCGGCCATTCGCGTTGAGAGAACACCATTGACGTCTGCATCGCCTAGCCTCCGGGTATGGGGGGACCGTGGTCCTCGAGCTCGATCGGTTCGGGGTCCTCGAGGGTCGGATCGTCAAACCGGCGCTCCGCCATCGCGAGTCTGACCGCCTCGCGGATGCGGCGGTCGAGGGAACCGTTCAATCGGTTCGCCGCCTGTTCGCTCTTGAGCGCGGCCGCGGTCGCGGCGACCCCGGCCCCGACGACCCCGAAAAACAGCCCGAGCCGGCTGGTCGACTCGGGCCCCTGTTGCACGAGGATGACGCCCACGAGGGCGAGCAGCGCGAATGCCACGAGGGCCGCGAGCGCGAGCGGTCTTTCCGGCACTAGAAGGACGTCTCGGTGCATTCCGCCGAACAGATCAGCGAGCCCGCGGCGACGGCCGCCTCGATCTTGATGCAGATCCCGTTTGCGGTGCCGGCCGGGATGATGATCGGGGGGGTCCCGGGGGTTTGGGTCCATTCCCACGCATCATCGGGTTGGGATTGGGTGGCCGAGATCGCCTGCCGCATGAGCAGCACGGTCCGGATCAGCATGACACCCTCGGTTGCCTTGACGGTCGGGAGGGTCATCGCGGTGAACCCTGCCGCGGCATCGGCCGAGTCATGGGGCCGCGGTGTAACGGCGGTTCCCCCGGTCGGGGCCGCGGTCGTCGTCCGCATGATCTGCAAGGCGAGCAGGGTCGCGGTCGTCGCGTTCGCCGCCTGCTCGATCCGGATCCGGCGAATGCGGACCTTGAGCGATGCGCCCGCGTTGATCGTGAGGATATGGTCGTTCGCCGCGCCCGCGGTCGAGGTCGACGTCAGGGGATAGACGAGATAAGAGGCGTACGGGAATTCGCCCGGCAGTACGTATTCGTCCTCGACGTTGTTTGCGCCGATCGTGCGTTGGTTTGTGTGTAGTTTTTTGCCCGTACCCTCGGTGACCTGTACGAGACTCTCGGTCGCTGCCATCGCTCGCCCTCGCTAGCTAAGTGTGTCTCGGGTGAGCCGGCGCAGGAGCTCGGAGCCCGACTCGGTCGAGCCGTACCCGATGACCCATTCCTCGGTCCCGCTCGGATAGAACGTCTTATCGATCTTCGCGACCATCGTGAGGTACGCGGCGAGCCCGGTTTGCACGTCGGTGATCGTAACGGGCGAGCCCGGCCGGATCTGCGAGCTCGCGCTTCCTACATTGACATTGTCCTCGCACGCGACCGAGCCCCCGAGGGTCGCCCCGTGCGACGCGAGATAGCCCCCGGCGATCGCGATCCGCGACGCGCCCGTTAGCGAGCTCGCATCGCGGATGAGCGCGACCGGGCCCGGGATACCCGTCCCATCGCTCACCAGCCCCGAGCCGGCCGCGTTGCCGCCGATGACGTAGACGCCCCGCGTCGCTGCGCCCATATCGGTTCGATGCTCGAGGTTCGCCGGCGCTCGCGACGCGGCGACCGAGATCGTTAGGGGCCCGTAATCGGTCGACGACATGTCATAGGGCGAGGCGACCAGCCATACCCGGAGGTTCCCGTACATATCGACGGTGACCTCGTATCCCACGATGCCCGACGCGGGGGGCCAGACGGTCATGTAGGCGTCCATGATCGCCGCCATCGCCTGCCGCAATGACCCGCCATTGAACGCGACCGCGTACCCGATCGGGGTCGGGAGCGATCCGATCGCGAGCGGGCCCGAGAGGGTCGTCGGGAACCCCGGGGTCGGGGAGCTCGCCGCGACGCGGAGCGGGAACCCGACCCCGGTCGCGAGCCCGGTGACCGCGGCGACCGCCTCGTATATGTCCGCGCCCGAGGCGATCGTGACCGCGGGCACGATCAGCCAATCGAGCAGCGACTCGAGCCCCACGCATTCCACCTCGATCAGCCGGCCAATCCCGAGCGGGTAGGCGGCATACGATCGGACGAACCCCGAGAACAGGGTGACGTCACGGGTGATATCGGTCAGGACAACGAACCGCATGAGCCCGAGGGCGACCGCGATCGTCGGATCGTCGATCTCGAACGACAGGCTCGAGACTTGCCCGGGCCCCTGCTCGGTGAGCTTGATGCTCTTGATATCGACCCCGTATGGGGTGACGCCCCCGCGACCGAGGACGTCGAGCCCGTCGATATAGAGTCCCTTGGTCCGCGTCGGGAGCCCGAGCGCGAGCGCGGCCGCGACGACCGGCGCGAGCGGCACTAGCGACCCGTCCCGGCTCGCTGCAGTCGCACGTACAGCGCGCGATCGGCAATGTCCTCGAGGTCGCGGCGCGTGACCCCGACGATCCGGAACGATGCGGAGTCTTGCGTCGACCGCGTGCGCGTGCGGTCGTTCGGGATCACGTCCGAGCCCCGCGGGAGCCGCACGAGCTCGGGCCCCTGCTCACCGACGACCGCGAGCCCGCCCGCGAAATCGGTGACGCCTCGAGCGAACCCCGGGACGTCGATCTTCGGGAGGTCGATCGTCACCCCCGATCCCGAGATGTGAAACGGGCCGATATCGATATGTAGGTTCCGGAACGCGTCCCCGATGATCTGCGCGATGCGGCCCGGGAGCCCGAGCAGCCCCCCGACGATGGTTTGCATGATCGACGCGCCGAGCCCGACGAGCTTTTGCGGGAGGGTGACGAATAGGGCGACCATCGTCGCCATATAGAGCTTGAGCCCCTCGACCACGAGATTGAATGCCGCGTTGAATGCGGCCGGGATCAGCTGCCCGAGGAACCCCGCGAGGGCCCCGAGCGCGTCCCCGATATGGCCGATCAGACTCCCGACGAAATCGAACACTTTGTTCCGGATATCCGGGTTGACGATCAGGACCACAATCGCCGCGCCGATCGCCGCGATCAGGATCAACGGGAGGGCCGCCATACCGATCGGGATCGCCGCGGCGAGGAACCCGCCTATCGCGGTCCCCATCCCGGCGATGGGAGCGGCGAGGGCCGCGAGGACCGAGCTCGAGGCGAGCCTCTCGAGCAGGGTGCCCGCCCACGTCTCGGCCAGCTGCCCGGCCATGTAGATACCGAGGCCCGCCATTGCGGCCGGGACCGAGCCCCCGCTCGAGAGGGTCTCGGTTGCGTTCCCGATCCCGTTCGCGAGCGCGCCCCCGAGCCCCGAGAACGCGCCGGCAAACTTGCCCGCGGCGGTCTTGCCCGCCTCACCGATCTTCCCCGCGCCGGCGACGACCGAGGACACCGCGCCCGCGGTGAGGTCGCGCGCCTTATAGAGCAGGGTCAGATCCGCCTCACTCGAGCTCACTCGGTCACCTCGAGGAACCTAATTGCGTCCGCGTAGTCGTCATATGGCCATTCCCGGACCGCCTCGGGGGTCGTCCCGTACCGGGCCGCGACGACGTGATACAGCACGCGGGGCGGGAGCCGGGCGCGCTCGCCGCGTGCGGCCCGGGCGAGCGCGCCCCTCACCTTGGGGGGAGGCGTCCGATCGCCTCGAAGATCGCGCCGGCGAGCTCGGTGAGCCCGGTGTACGGGTCGACGTCCTCGAGGGTCGCCGCGATCTCGCCGTCGACGTTCGGGAAATTGTGCTCGACCACGATCGCCCCGAACGCCGCGAGGACCAATGACACGTTCCCGGATTGGAGATCGACCATTAGGCGCGCCGGGAAGTCTGCGCGCGCGGTGCATTCCCACGTCGAGAATTCGCCCGGGCCCGTCACGGTGACCGTGCGCGGTTTCGGCTTGCGGCCGGCGCGCTTCGCGGTCGTCACGGGGTCGCCGTGAGGGACGTTACGAGGACGCCCTGCAGCCCGAACCCCGACGTCGGGTCATACGCGAGATTGCCGGTCACCTTCCAGATATTGATCCCGTCCTGCTCGCTCGAGATCGGCTCGACCTTGCTCCACAGGATCGGGGCGTCGATCTGGCAGCTGTAGTTACTCGCGCCGAGCGTGGGGCCGGTCGCCTTGAGCCGGACGAAATCGAGGGTCTGCGCGAGCCACTTATCGTAGAACTCGGACACCGCGAGCGCGGTCGACTCGACCGTCATCTCGAGGACCGCGCCGATCGAGGTCTCGACGTGCTGCGCGCCCTGCAGTGTGCCGTCCATGTAGTGCCGCCAGATCAGTCCGGTCGTCACGTCGAGGGACCAGCCGAGCAGGTGGTTCGTCGAGATCGACGCGCCGGCGAGCCCCGCTTGGGTGGTCGCGTACTTGATCGTCCACAGATCGCCCGGGATCTTGATCGCGGAGTTTGTCGCCGGCGACGCCTTCGCGGTCTTGACGGTCTTTTGCCCGAACGCGGTGCATTCGAGGCTCGTGAGCTCGTCAAGGGCCGCGGCGAGCTTGAACCCCGACAGCATGCCGTACTGCACGCGCCAATTCTGGACGTCGTCCCCGACGTCAAACGAATACGCGAGCGGGTTGTTCGCGGCGGCCATAAGCGGCTGCCACGTCACCGTGCGGTCCGCGCCCGCGCCGGTGTACGTGGGGGCCCCGATGAGTTGCGTGATCGGCAGGATCAGATCGTCGAACGCGACCCCGTCCGCGGTCGCGAACTTAAGCGCCACGTCCTCGGCGCGTTGCGTCGCCCGGGCGATCCGGGTCCGTACCCCGCGGTTTTCCGCCTCGTGAAAGGACAGCGACGGGTCGACGTCGAGGACCCCGGTCCCGTCCGCGTACATCTGCCGCGTCGGGGCGACCGGGGTCCCGCGGACCGTTTCCTTCCCCCAATTGAGGTACGTGAAATCTTGAATTCCGGGCATCGGGCTAACCTCCCACTCGAGCGGCGACCGTATCCGCGACGCTCGCGATCGCCCGGTCGTTGATAGTCGCGAGCTCGCCGCGCGCGTCCGCGACGCCCTCCGCGACGAACGGATCCGGGTCTGACCCCGGATGGTGCACGCTCGAGGCGAACCCGAACGCGCCGATTGGGAGCGCGTGCCCGGGGGCCGCGGCGATCTCGTGGGGCCGGACCCCCGAGGCGACGAACCGGGCATGATCGCCGGCCGCCTCGACCTCGACGACCCGATGCGCGCCGGACCCGTGCGCGGTCAGGGTGAGCCGGCGCTCGAGCTCGCCCGTCCGGCGATGCCGGCGCGCGCGGGCCCGGACCGCGTCGAGGACCGCGTCGCCCGTCCGGTCGAGCGCGATCGCGGCCGCATCGTCGACCGCGGCCGCGGTGACGTCGTCGAGGGTCGCCTCGAGCTCGAGGACCTCGGTCGCGTCGATCGTGAACTCGGGCCCGGTCATGCGCTCACCGGCCAACCCTCGGTCGTCACCGCATGTACGCGGAGCTCGAGCCCGGCGAATAGCTTCCCCGCGTACTTGAGCACGCCCACGCGCCAGCCCATAGTCCGCACGATCGTCACGGTCCCCCCGAGGGTCGCTAGGGTCCGATGCTGATCCGCGAGCACGGTGAGGTAATCGAGCAGGATCGCGGTATCGCGCTCGAGGTCACCCGAGGCGAGCTCGCTGTAGTACAGGCGCACTAGCCAATCCGAGCCCCCGAGGCGCGTGCCGTTCCCCTGCTCGAACGTCCCGAGGTCGGGGAATACGAGCACGGTCGGGAGCGCGCCGAGCGCGTTCGGAAGGTTCGCGGTCGAGTCGCGGATCGGGTCCGCGCCGGCCGGCTGGACGACCACGGCATCGGTGTATCGCGCGGCGATAGCGTCCGCGATCGCGCCGAAATCGGGCATCAGGCGATCCCCGAGCCGGCGCGGGCCCGCAGGAGCGTTTGACGTTGCGGGGAGCCCCACGCGAAAAACCGGGACCAGTCGACGACCGGGGAGTCGTCGCCCCCGATGACCCCCGAGCCCCCGAACCGGCGCGACTGGTACGCGGCCGCGACCGCCTCGATCCCGATCCGGGCGAACCGGCGCGGGGTCGTCGACGGGCCCCACGAGCCGGCGACACTCGCCCCGTTGATCGTGTTTCGCAGCTGCGCGACCGTCCCGAGGATCGCGATCTGCGACGCGGGTAGCCCGGGTTCGCGCGACTGCGCGGGCGGGCGGAGCACGATCGACGCGGCCGGGACGGTCGTCGGGTACACCCCGCCCGAGTCGGGTTGATCGGTCGTCGCGGTCAGGAGGGTCGTCACCGACCGGATACCGAGCGGGCAGTCGATCACCGATCCCGCGGCGGTATCGAATAGCACGGTCGCGGTCCCGTGGTCGGTGAGGTACCGCCCGGTGTACTGCTCCATCCAATCGGTGAGGTCGGTGATCGCGGAGGTCAGCCACGCATCATCGTTCGTATCACCGATCCGAAGCGCGAGCTTGACCTCCGCGATCGTGCAGATATCGGCCATCTACAGGAGGTCCGTCGTTAGCGTGACGTTCGTATTCGCGGACATATTGACCTTGAGGAATTGCCACGGTTGCCCGGGCAGGAGCTCGTACAGCTCGGTTTTCGCCGTGGTCGTCACGATATCCGCGGTCGAGTAATCGCCGGCCGCGGCCGACAGGACCGAGTACGGGATCTTCGCGAACGTCACCCCGTCGACCGAGCCGAGGATCTTGATCGTCACGGTCGGGGTCGCGCCGATCGTCGAGACGATCCGGAGGATCGCCGGGCGGAGGTTCGTCTCGCCCCCGGCGCGTTGAATGACGTTTGTACTGTCCGCGTTGCCGGTCTGCGCGGTCTGCAGATTGCCCGGGTACGCAATCGTGGCCATTGTTCGGACCCTCTAGCGTGACCCCGCCCGGGAGGCACTCACCCGGGCGGGGTCGGTCGGTCGTCGCGTCGCCGGGGGCGCGTTACGCGGCGGTGACCTTGAGCGATCCGAGGCGCGTCCCGATCCCGAGGTACGCCCAAATCCCGATCCGGACCGCCTGCGGCCCGACGACCTGCTCGTACGAGAAGCGCACGATGGGCGACTCGAACACGACGAAATCGTCGGATCGAGCGGTGACAACGACGTTTGCCGTCGAGGCGTACGAGAGGAACGTATTCGCGCCGAGGATGTTCGCGGAGCTCCCGCCCGGCGCGGTCGTCCCGTCGCTGTTAATCGGGCCGAGCCCGGGGAGGAACGGCCGGCCCGTGGTGTCACCCTGCGCGAGCAGGACCGCGAACAGCGCGCTCGGGACGAACTGCGCCTGCGCTCCCTTGAACCGGGCCGCGTAGTACGCGATGACGTTCCCGAGGGTGCCCGCGTACGGGGTCGCCGCGGTAATCGCGGTGCCCGATGCGCTCGAGCCCGCCTCGACGGCGGTTTTGATCGCCGCCTCGGAAACTTGCGCGTACGCCTCGACCAGATCGTTAAGCACCATCTGGTCCGCGTTCGGGTTCGCCCCGTCGAGGACCTGCCGCGAGATGTCGATCGTTGCGCCGTACATCGACGGTGTCGTCGTCACCGCGGTCGTCGCGAGATCGGTCGTCGAGAGGGCCGCGCCTTCGGCCGACTGCACCGCGACGACCGTCGAGGTCGTCACTTTCGGGAAGATCTGCGGGGTCGGATTGTTGATCGGGTAGGAGTCGAAGAACGACCCCATCGGGCGACCCTTGAGAATGCGCCCGGTGATGAGCCCGGGGAGGTACGTGTTCGGCCACGCGCCCGGGATCTCGGATGACAGGAGGTCGCCGGCGCGGCCGAGCTCGACGATCTGCCGCTCGAGGTCGTCGAGCAGCCGATTGTGCCGGCTGTACGCCTCGCCCGCCTCGCGGTCCCCGTCCCGGTGCATTGCCACGAGGTCCCGGACCCACGAGCGCCCGGACCCCGGACCGTAGACGAGCTCGGGCCGGGTAATGGTGATCCCGGGCAGCCCGAACGCGGACCGGGTGAGCTCGAGGACGCCTCCGGGGGCCCCGCGACCGACTGCGGTCGCCGCGTCGCGTTCGGCCGCGCCTCGCTGCACGGTCTCGACCGTCACCCGGGTCGTCGCCCGCTCGGGCCGGCGCTCGGCCGGCGCGGCCGGCGCGGCCGGTGTCTCGGTCGTCTCGTCCTCGTCCTCGGTCGCGGCCGCGGTCGTCTCGTCTGCCATGTTCCCATCCTCCGATGCCGCGCGAACCGCGGTCACTTGTGCGCCCGGATATGCGCCATTCTCGAGAACAGCGACGCGCCGGACCGCGATTGACGTGCGTTCGGTCACCCCGTCACCGCGAACACGGTGAGAGACGGGGACGAACACGGCGGATAGATCCGGGTATACGCCCTCGCGGGCGAGCTCGAGGGTTTCGTCGCCGGCCGGTGTCCGGGCGACGCGGAGCGCCATATGCAGCCCCTCGTCCGTGACGCGAGCCTCGATCCCGCGACCCACGAGCGGGCCGCCATGCCGGCCGGTCTCGAGGCGTACGGTCGCGGGATCGAGGTCGACGGGGATTGCACCACGGGCGATCGTCTCGCGGTATGGCGGGCCCCCGGGGTCCTGCACGCGGGCGACGACCCCGAACGGGATGACGAGCCCCTCGATAATCCGCGACTCGACCCCATCGGCCGCGGCCCGGAGATGCAGCGCGCCGGCCGGCGCGGGGCGTACGAGCTCGTCAGCCATCGTCGGGGTCCTCGGGTTCGGGCGGGTCCTCGAGGGTCACGAGCCCCGCGTCGACCCATTCGTCCGCGAGCTCGGCCGGTACGTACTTGCCGGCCGCGGGGACCCCCGCGAGGGCCTCGCCCCGCTCCGCGAGCTCGGGGACGGGGACGACGTAGACGTCGACGCGGTCCTCGGGCGGATCGTCCGCGTGCTCGAGCTCGAGAGGCTCGGTCATCGCTCGAGGTCCTTGACCGCGGCCGCGATCGTCTCGGTCAGATCCTCCGCCTCGGGGGTCGGGGTCCCGGCCGCGAGGAACTCGGCCATCGCCTTATCGACGGCCGCCTGCTGATCGAGGGTCTCGCGTCGATCCGCCTCGTACCGATCGTGGTCGGTCGTTTCCTTCGCGCGTGCCATCTATCCAACCTCCGGGGACGAGAGAGAGAGAACGGTCGACGGGTTCGCGAGCGATCCCGTCGTCGTCGGGTCGCCCTCCGCGATCAATGCCGCCTGCCCGTTTCCGGGATCGGGGGCGAGCCCGAACCCTCGAACGCGCGCCTCGGGCACCGTGACGATGCCGGCCCCCACGAGAACGCTGTAGGCCTGCGATCGCGTCTGCAGATCGCCTTGCGTGAACCTCGACGAGTCCATGCGCATCCGGCGACCCGTGAGGTAGTCGCCGGGGAGGTTCTCGGAGATCCCATCCTCGACCGGGCCCGCGTACCCGCGGAGGGTGTACCGCTCGAGGTCGATCGCATCATGTTCGTTGTTCGAGTACGTCTCGCTATCGCCGGCCGGCGCGTTGAGGATGCGGGTCGGGACCCCGAAGTACCTGCCCACGTCCGCGACCATCTCGCGGCGCGCGTCGACCGCGCTCTCACTCGTGGGGTCCGCGCCCCACGGTTCCGCGGTCGCCCCTTTCCCGAGCACCGCGGGATAATCCCCGCCCATGCTCCGCCGCGCCTGCCATCGGCGCGCGATCGCTTCGGCTTGCGGGTCGTCGAGCTCTTGATCGGTCGTTATCACCGCGGTCGTCGGGCCGCCTGCCGTCCAATACCTATTCGCGGCGAGATCCGCGGCGAGGAAGGACTCGAATTCGCGGCGCGCGATCTGCAGGACCCCGGACACGTTATCCATGACCCCCGGCCACGGGGCCCGGCGAATGATCGTCAGATCCTCGAGCCCGACCGTAAGAGATCCGATCATGTACCGCTCGGGCGGGAGCAGCCCCCACGGATCGACGCGGCCGATCGGGGTGGTAATGCCGGGCGGGACGGGGAGCAGCGACCACGGGGCCCCCTGCGAGTCGCGGCCCCCGACGTGCAGGAGGTAGACGACGTTATAGAGCGCCTCGGTCGCGACGACTCTCCATACCCACTCGCGGCGCGTCATGGACTCCATCGGCCGGCGCACGAGTCGCGAGATCTGCAGCTGTTCGTCGCCCCGCCATTCCGTCCAAGGCATATCGGAGAGGACGTCAGCGATGAGCGTGACGCATCTCCAAACCGCGTTGATCCCGGCCGCGCTCGTACCGTCGAGGTACGGGGGAGCGATGGGGCCGCGTCCCGGCTGCGATGCCGTCGAGGTCGCCGGGACCGCCGCGCGCCCGAACAAACCATCTAGGAACCCCATCGGGCGGAGGGTAACCGTTACGCGCCCGGCGCGCCAGCCCGTTTCGTAACGATCTAGACGAACACTTGCGGGAGGGTCGGGACGTCCGGGGGAGCGATCGCCGCGAACAGCGCCCACGCAACCGCGCGGACCGCGTCGATCTCGCCCGTCGACTCGCGGATCGAGAGGTACCAATCGCCCCCCTCGATCGCGCCCGAGGGCCGGGCCGCGCGGATCTGCATCGCGAGCATGGGATCGTCCGAGTGTGTGAGCCGGCCCCCCACGAGCTCGGCGCGGAGCATCGCGGAGCCGGCCCGGATCTGCCGCGGCCCGAGGGCGACGACCGGGACCCGCGCCTCGCCCGCGGCCGCCTCCGCGTACGGGCCCGCAGCTGCCGCGGCCGAGTAGGCGACATAGTCGGGCCGCCATTGGGCGATCAGTCGCGACACGAGCCGCGTGAGGTCCGCGGGAGGGATCGACGCGCTCGAGGTCCTCGAGGCGTCGAGCTCGCCGGCCACGCCAGCCCACGCGCCCGCGTCGGTGAGCAGGACGACCGTCACGGTCGCCCGCCGCCATGATGGCACCGCCTCGACCCCGAGGACCGTACGCACGCCCTCCGCGGGTTGGGGGCCGATCTGACGAACCCACGCGCCGGGCGGTAGCCATTCGTCGCCCCCTTCCGACCAGAGATTGAGCCGTTCCGACCGAAACCCCGCGGGGGCGAGCGCATGGTACGAGTTACGGATCGCCGCGATCGGGAGCCGGCCCTCCGCGAGCGCGGGGTTCGCCTGCCGCCATCCGCGCGGGTCGTCGGGGGCGAGCCCGTCCGCGGCCGCGTACCACGTCATACCGAACCCGGCCGCACTCTCGACCCCGTCGATCACCCGGAGGCCTCGCTCCCAAAGCTCGCGGAGCAGGATCGAGCGGTCATCGCCCGCGGTCGAGGTGAGCAGGATGAGCGGCTGCGGGCGGGCGGTGATCGTCGGCTCGAGCGCGTCCCACGTCAGCCGGTCGCGTTGCGTTCGGACCTCGTCAAATACCGCGAGATCGTTCGAGGTCCCGCGGATCGCGTCGCGCGCGTCCCTCGAGGCGACATCGTACGAGCGGGTTCGCCCGTACATTCCCGACCGTATCCCGAGGTACCGCGTCAACGCGAGCCCGCCGCGCGCCGGGGGCCCGAGCCGGCGAGCCATCGGCGCGAGATCCGCGAGCACCGCCTCGTACGGAATGCGCGCCTGTTTGCGGTCGTTCGCCAGCCCGAGCAGGGTCGACCACGGGGCCGTCGCCCGAGCCGTGAGGGCCCATCCGAGGATCGCCCGCACGATCGCGGTTTTGCCGCCTTGACGCGCGATCGAGATTAGGTAGATCCGGTGTACGAGCTCGCCCGTATCGAGGTAGTACGCGAGCGCACGATTGACCGCGCGACGCTGCCATCGGTCAAACCGTAAACCGAGGTTCGCCCATGCCCACGCCTCGACGTCGGGGCCCCACGACCCGAGGGAACGGTCAGGCGGTAGGGGAGTCTGCCATCGGGGGGCCGGGAGCCTCACCCGAACTCGGGCGCGCGCCGGCGCGGCCGCGGTGCCTCCGGTGCGTTGTCGGTCGCGGGGGGAGGGTCGACCTCGGTCCCGAGCTCGCGGCCGAGCTTGATCGCGAGATCCCATAGGCGGATGCGGTCAGCGATCGCCGGGCGCGTGGGGGGCGATGGGGTCCCGTCGATCTGCAGCTGTCCGGACGGGTGGGGTTCGAGGTCCTCGAGGACCCCGGCGAGCTCCCGGCGCATCGCGGCGCGGTAATCGGTCAGGAGGGACCGCGTCGCAGCCGATGGCGCGGCCCGTCGACGGTGCGCGCGGTCTTGATCCTGCGGCCGGCCGGGGTCGGTCACCGATGGGGGCCGACGTGACCCGATCGGAGGATGCATATCGGGATCGGACACGGTCGGTTCAATCTACTTGCGTCCTCGCGCAATCGGTCCGGTCCGGGCACCATTCCGCGCGGCGCGCACGTGCCGCGGGATCGACGCCCCCCCGGAAAAACGGGGGGCGTCGCGATCGTCGCGGGCGGATCGACTCGATCGCGTTTTCCCGCGCGCATGTTGCATGCCCGATGCTCGGGCCCGAGGTTCG
>Ga0307503_10000211_pt1 | contig 15547 bp, 27 predicted proteins | sample 17_S_MG_FD_194514 | JGI IMG/M metagenome (GOLD analysis project Ga0307503, IMG submission 194514) | Soil microbial communities from Populus trichocarpa stands in riparian zone in the Pacific Northwest, United States - 17_S | ecosystem: Environmental > Terrestrial > Soil > Riparian zone > Trees... | reverse complement strand
CGAGGTACCTCGACCAGCTCGGGCGAAAGGACGAGGCGGCACGCTGTCGCAGCTTCGAAGAGATCAAGGACAGGTCGAGCGCCATCGCGGCGCGAGACGGTCTTAGGGCGATCTCCGAAATTCTCGCCCTCGACCTCGACCTCGACCTCGCCCTCGCCCTCGCCCGCGCCCGCGCCCTCGCCCGCGCCCGCGACCTCGACCGCGCCCTCGACCTCGCCCTCGACCGCGACCTCGCCCTCGCCCGCGCCCTCGCCATCGACCTCGCCCCCGAGTGGTTGGGGCTCATCCGGCGGATGCTCGCGGTCAAGCCCGACGACGAGACGGCCCCGTGAAGGTCGCTTTCTCGATCCTGAACATGCCCGACGGCTCATGGCACTGGGTCGCGCGGGTCTGGGAGCACGGCCTAGAGAAGCCTTGCACGATTCACAAGGCCGACAAGGGGCACGCGAGCGCGCGCGAGGCCCTCGACGCGGCGGCGCTCCGGTACAGCGAGCGCGAACGAGCATCAGTTGGGGGGACCGCGAAGTGACGAGCGCGGCGCGGATCGTGTCCGGCAATCGCTGTGGTCACGATCCGCGCCGCCCGCGTCTCGAGCTGGAGCGCGCGAAGCGCGCGCGGTTCCCGTGGCTGATACAGCAACTGCTCGACCGCCTCGACGGCCTCTACCGCCAGCGGCACCTGTTCCCGGAGTTGGGCGCGCGCAAGCGCTCGGAGCGCATCGAAGCCATGGTGCTCGTCGGCCGCGCGATCGCCCGCAACACTGACCGCCTGTCGCTCCGCTCGGGCCGCCCCAACGGAGACGGCACGTTCAACGGGATCACGATGGTCGCGATCGCGAGCTGGGCGAGCCTCAACGTGCAGCGCGCTTTCCGCGCCGTGTGGGATCTGCGCGACGCGGGCTACGTCGAGTTGACGCAGCCGATCGAGGAACGTAAGGACGGCTCGCGGCGCGGCCTCGCGGGGATCCGTCGGCTGACTCCGAAGCTCTTCGACCGCCTGGGCCTGCTGCCCCGCTTGAAGCGCGAGCGGCGCGCGCTGGCCGAGAAGGAACGCGAGAGCCTGCGAGCAGCTCACGTCGAGACGATCGCAGAGCGGCGGCGCCTGCGTCGCATCGTGCGCGCGTCGAGCCGCGCGGCTGCCCTCGCCCGCCGCACGCGCTACCAGCTTGCCGAGCAGCTCGCCGCGCCGCCCGAGCCCGCCGCGCGCAGCGTGGGCGACCTAGAGCAGCGCCTGCGCGAGTGGTCCGCCCGCAACGGGCGCCCATGGCCCGGCGACGACGAGCAGCACTAGCGCTCTCGTCGTCCACCAGGCGAGAGATCCGTCCGGCCTGCTAGGTCCCTGGACACTCGTTCAGTAGGCCCACACATCGCACATGGCGCGCGGGCCCTTCGGAGGCGTCCGCGGGGGGCGATCGGCGCAAGTTGCGCGCGATCTTCCGGATCGCAAGTGCCCACTCCCCCCCCCTACAAGTGACTATCGAAGTCCGTCAGCCCCTGAATCAAGCTCGGAGGTAGCACCCTCGCGGGCTCGCGGAGGAAAGAGCGCCGGCCTGGTCGTGGAGCGCCGAGAGCCACGAAGGGATGACCATCGCGGACGGCCGCGGCAAGGCCCGTGAGACGCGCTGCGCTCGCGCTGGCGAGGCGTTCTGGCCTTGCGATGTATCCCGGCGAGTCTGTACGATCGATGCCTTGAAACGATTTCTGACCGAGCTTGAAGCGCGACTCGTGGCCTTGCCGCCGACGGAGCGCGCCGAGCTGGCGGGCGCGGTGAAGACGCTCGTCACGGCCGTCACGAAGTCGACCGGCACGATCGGGCAGCGCTTCAAGCCGTCGAAGGTCGCCACGCTGGGCGTGCTGACCGATCTCATGGGCGCGCTGTCGGACGGCGCCGCGCTCTTGAAGCGGCTCAAGCAAATCGCTCCCACGATCGGCCCCCATGTCACTGCCCTCGTTCAAGCTCTCTAGGATCGGCGGCGTCTGGCACGCGACGGGGCAGCTCCCCTCGGGCCGCGCGTTCGACGTCGACTGCGGCAAGGGCTCGCACGACAAGGCCGAGGGCATCGCCGAGATGAAGCTTCGCGCGAAGGTCGCCAGCTCGAAGGGCTCGCGCGATCGTTGGGCGCGCTTTCACCGCGAGCGCGCGGCGGCGAAGGCCGCGCCGCCGGCGCCGGTCGAAGGGAAGCAAAGTTCCCCTTCACCCCCCGAGCTCGAGCCCGCGGCGGGAAGCAAAGTTCCGAAACGCGACCACGCGGCGCTGCGCGCGAAGCTGCTCTCTCTCGGCGACGCGCAGCCGATCGACCCTGGAAACGCCGGAAGTACTTCGAGCAGCTCGGGCGGCGCCGCCGCGGCCGACGCGCCCGAAGTACTTCCGCCCGGCGCGCCGCGCGACCCGGACGATCCGCCGCTCGACGACGAGGGTGGCGAGCTGGTCGCGGGCCTGCTGGCGAAGGGCTTCACGCTCGGGCTCGTGGCGCTCGCGAATGCGCCGCTGAAGAAGCGCAAGCCCCCTCAGCGGGGAGAGCCACACGAGAAGGGCTTGGAGTGGTTCCACGACGGCCTCGAAGTGCAGTTCACGAAGTTGATCGGCAAGACGGCGACGCTCGGGCCCACGGGCAAGATCCTCGCGGGCGGGGCGATCATCGTCGCGAGCATCTACATGACGGCCGAGCCGATCGACGGCGCCGCGGCGCCCGCGGCGGCGCCGCCCGAGCCCGAGCCCGACGCGGCCTCTACGGCGAACGGTCATCAGCAGCAGCCGCAACAGGAAGAGACAGCGTTGGCGCCGACGGGCCTATCGATCGGCGTCTTCGGGAAGGTGAGAAATTGACGCGTGAGCAACGTGGAAGCTCCCAAGTGCCCAAGGTGCGGACGGCCGCGGCCCCGTCGGATGCGTCTGTGCAACCTGCACGCGTGGCTGCGGTCAGCGTGGAGGAATCGTCTACGCCAACGCCGGTGGCGCGTCCGCCAGCGCGCGGCCTCGGAGACGTTCGACCAGCTCGCGAAGCGTGGGAGCTTCTCTGCGCGCCGCTCGTCCAGCGCAAAGGGATCCGCCTCACCGTCTATGGCATCACGGGCAAGGGCAAAACGACGGCGGTAAAAGACCTGCTCGCGTTCATCAGGGAGCGCGGCCTGGTCGACCTCACGATCGTGCACGACGTGAAGTTTCGCGACGTGATCCAGTACGAGGGCACGACGCTGCACGACGCGCGGCAGTTGCTCACGCCCGAGCACTCGCCCGAGCTGTTCCCGGCGACGGTGGTCCTCAGGAAACGCGGCCTCGACCACATGCCCAGCGTCGACCAGGCCGCGCGCGTCGCGCTCGAAGCGGCCGACATGGGCCTAACGACGATGCTCGTCGTCGACGAGTTCGCGCGCGCGCTGGACGAGGACATCGGCGGCGGCTTCCGCAAGGGCTCGACGAACCGGATCGCCTGCGAGGGCTTCGGCCTCGGCTCGTCGCTCGTGTCGATGAAGCAACTTCCGCAGTTCATGCCGTCGGAGGTGCGCGCCCAGTCGGAGCTGATCCTGCTGGGCATGGCGGGCGACGGCCTCACCCACCTGGTCGAAGAGCGCGCGATCCCCTCGAAGCTCGCGCCGACGATCGCCCAGCTTCCCGTGGGGCACTTCGTGATCAAGCCGTCGGAGGGCGAGGCCACCGGGATCGTGTACAAGGTGCCCGCGCCATGACGGGCGTCTTCGTGCTGACCTGCCCGCGCAAGACGGAGGATCCTTGGCAGCACGCGCGGTCGGTGACGGCGGCCGTCGATGCTGAGCAGCTCGACTGCCCGCGCTTCGTCGTCGTCGACGCCGACGAAGGCCGCGTCGCCGAGCTGCGGAAGATCCTGCCCGACCACTGGGAGATCGAGCGCTACGCGCGGCCCGAGACGGGAACCTGGATCGGCGGGAACAAATGGCCTTACTGGCGGCTGCTAGAAGTCGCGCTCGACGTCGTGGGTGAGGGCGGCGAGGCGATCACGCTGGAAGACGACGTCGAGTTCTGCACGAACGCGGTCACGCGCATGCTCACCTTCCCGATCCCGCGCGACGTGGACGCCGTGCAGTTCTTCTCGGCGTGGCTCTTCGGCATCGGCCTCGCCGAGCCCCACCCTGGTCTCTGGCGAACGCCGTGCCTCGTGCAAGGGACGCAGGCGATCAAGTTCCCGGGCCGCTCGCTGAAGAAGCTCGTCGCGTGGGGGCGCTCCGACGAGTGGCAGAAGTTCAACGAAAGCGACGTTGCTCTAGGGCTCGCGCAGCAGCGGCTCGGGCTTCGGATCGCGAACCACCTACCGGACATCGCGCAGCACACGGGGCACGTGTCGGTGGTCTCGCATGGGATGCTCGTCGAGGGTGGGATCAGCGACGACGACACGCGCGACCGCGCGGACCACAGTCTCGCTGACCGCACGTCGAAGAACTTCCCGGGCACGGCCTTCGATGCGATGCGCCTCTACGCGCGACACGATCTCTACAGGTGACAAACATGAGCAAACCGAAACGCACGCACCGTCGCTGGCCGCAGGGCTTCCCCTCGGGGCTCTACGTCGGCCGGCAACAGGGCTTCACTTCGCCGAGCGGCTTTCAGCGGCAGGCCGCGTCGATGACTCACGCGATTCGCGGCTTCGACTACCAGCGGATCGCGCCGCCCAAGTTCGGCAAGCCCTCGACCTAAAGGGGCCACACGAAGCGCTGGATCATCATGGGCGCGCTCGCGCTCGTCTTGTGGCTCGCGATGGTCGCTCTCGTCGTGCGTTCGGTGCAGCGGGCCCTGCCGTAACGTTACAGGCCCTCTCCGTCGACGGGAGGCAGTTCTAACGTATCTCGCGCGCCGTTCCGCCCGATCCTGGACGGCATGGCTGCAGACATCGGCAAGGGTGTGGACGCGACGAAGTCATTCGTCAAGAACCACTGGATCGCGTTCATCGTCGTGGCCTTCGTCGTCGTCGCGGCGGCCCTCGCCTACGACCGCAAGAACGACGGGGCTCTCACCAACAAGATCGCCAGCCTGCCGCTCATCGGCAAGCTCTTCGCTTAAGGGCGAGATCGGAGCCTCCCCACCATGAGCGCGAACTTCACTCAGGTCTCGGGCCCCGGCGGGCGCTCGCAGACACTCGTTCCCGGCGCCTCGACGCAGACGTTCCTGTGGAATCCCTCGTCGCTGAAAGGTCAGCTCGACGGAGGCGACTACATCTACGCCAAGCGCGCGAAGCTCCGCACGACGGGCTTCATCACGAACACGCTCGGGACGGGACCGTCGTCGCTCAACATCGAGCAGATCCAGCAGGCGCTGGGCAAGGTCCGCGTTTTCAGCCAGTTCCTCGGCGAGATGGTCAACAAGTCGTCCACGTCCGTCGCGCTGCTGACCAACCACGACATGTACTTCGTGAACGGCTTCCGGCCCTACACGCGCAAGCGGCCGACGTCGGCCGTCACCACGGCCGTGGTCGTGCCCGTCGAGATCATCACGGAGATCCCTTTCGAGCGCGAGTATCTCGACCGCTCGACCGACTCGTGCCCGTGGCTGCCCTTCCTCGAAGGCGGACAGATCGAGGTGGACCTGTCGCCGAACACGAGCCTGACGCCCTACGGCTGGACGCCCACGGGCAACTGGATCCAGACCTGCACGATCGACTGGTACTGCGACAAGCAGGCCCTGATCCACTGCCCCGTGCAGTCGCGGCTCTACCAGGTCACGACGCAGGGCCCGGAGTTCGTGATCCGCGCCGTGGGCTCGCCCAACGGCCTCGACGGTGTGACCGCGGGCTCGCGCCTCGCGGTGCTCTCGTGGCTCTTCAAGGGCAGCTCGCAGGCGGAGTCGATCTACGACTCGGGCTTCTACGCCCAGTTCGGCGGCGGCGGCGTTCTGCCGGGCACGGCGGGCATCAACCGCCTCGACGTGCCCTTCCGCTCGCAGGTCTCGATCGACGACGTGAACGCGTGGGTGGAGAGCTTCCTCTCGGACGTCGGCCCGACGCGCTACCACCCGAACATCGTCACGGAAGCCTCTTCGAACGATCTCGCCGACTGGCCCTACGTGATGGACGCCGTCGAGGCCGCGTTGAACTACAACGCGACGACGCCGCGCTCGCTCATCAACGACGCGCTGAACTTCCTGCCGCTGATCTGGCCCGGGCACTACGACAAGATCAGCGACATGCAGAAGGTCAACGGCGACCTGTCGTTCTCGTGCAGCTTCGGCGGCACGCCCCCCTCGAACGTCCTGAACCTGTTCCGCACGGACGAGATCTGCGGGTTCACGCCTCAGAAGATCTACGACATCATGGAGCGCATGGGCCTGCGCCACGTGGACCAGGGCGGCAGCTTCAACGTCGTTCCGAAGTACGCGAGCGCCAAGAAAGCCGACATGACCACCGTGTGGGGCTTCCCGCTCAAGATCGTCGACGTCCGGAAGGGGCGGTAAGTCCCGGGGGCGCCCGCTCATGCTGGGCATCTTCGCCAGGGGGAACGTCGGCGCCGTCGCCAGACGCATCTCCGTCGGCCCCAAGAGCTTCGGCTTCAAGCCGGGCCTTCCCATCGTGCGCGGCATCCAGGGCCACACGCCCGCGCTCACGGGCCTGTTTCGCTCGGGGCGCGTCGTCGGCATCTCGCAGATCAACGCGATGGCCACGAACGTGCTGCGCGGGAGCGGCTACTAGGTGAGCACGACGTCGACAGTTCTGATCGTCGTGGTCATCGGCGCCGTGATCTACATGCTGTTCTCGAAGGCCGAGCGCACGCTGACCAGCGTGAACCGCTCGAACAAGCAGACGTACACCGCGGGCACGGCCGCCTCGAGCGTCATCACGAACGTGGCGCCGGCGCTGGGCTCGTTCCTGGGGAAGCTCGTCGAGAGCTTCACGGGCGACGACGACGACGGCGGTTACGACCGCTCGGGCTCGTCGAACTACACCGACGACTCCTACGCCGAGGCGACCTTCGACGAGGGCTACGTTTGAGTGGGGGCCGCGACCTACAGGATCGGGCCGTCTGACTTTTTCACGCCCGGCGACCTGCAAGCCGACGCAGCGACGCTCGACGCGCAGGTAACCACCCTCGACGCTGAGATCGAGGGAAGCGAGGCCGCGTCGCCCGCCTTCGTCGATCAGTGGAACGTGTGGACGCAGCAGTGGAAGGCGTTCCGCGACGAGCACTTCGACGGGTGGTTTTCGTCGCTCTTCTCGGCCCTGAACGACTCGAACCGAGACGATCTCATCCGCTTCGAGATGCAATTTTCGTCCTTCGCCAAGCGCGCGGCGAGCTTCGGCGCCGACGTCGTGGCGCCCGTCGATCCGAGCACGGGCAGCAAAGACACGCTCGGGCACCACATCGGAGACCAGGCCGCGGGCCTGCCGTCGATCTCGACCGGCGCGATCGTCACGGTCGCAGTGGCCGCCATCGTCGTGATCGTCGTCTGGAGGCAAGCATGACCACCGCGAGCTCGCCGCAGCTCCGAGCGAACCCGGTCCCGACCGGGAACCCGTTGCAGGGCGGCCAGCGCCGCTACGTGCTCTCTGACACGCTCTTCCGGAACGAAGCGAACTCGGGCGTCTACACGAAGCTGACCTCGCCCTTCGAGATCTGGCATCCGTCGACACGCCTGCACGCCTGCATGACGATCGGCTTCATGCCCGACACGGCTGAGGACGCCACGATCCCGGCGACCTGGTCGTGGGGCATGGACGCGTGGGGCAAGACGTCGCGCGAGCGCTTCGGCGGCCGCCGCGTGCGCGGCAATCAGATCATCCCTGGCCCCTGCGCGCTTCCCATCACCCTGCCCGCCTCCTACGAGGCCGTGACCGGAGTCGACCAGTGGCGCGGGCTCGTGACCGTTCCGAGCGGCGGCACGGGCCTGGCCGTCGCGGGCTCGCTGATCATCTCGGTCACGTGGGAGCCGATCGCGAGCGCCGTCATTTCCGACGAAGAGCTGGCGCGGATCTTCGAGACCTGCAAGCTCTTCGGCGGCAACGGGGCCACCATTTACGCGACGTCGGCGTGATGACATGCCCTGGATCATCGTCGCCGCGATCGTCGTCTACTTCGTGTGGGTCGGAGGCGGGAACCCGCTCGACGGCGCCGTGACCGCGCTCAATGAGCTGTCGCGCGGCGCGCGGCTCACGCGCTCGCCTGCCGATGCCACGGGCTTCGTCGACGCCGAGCCGCAAGACCTCGCAGACGAGTGCGGCGCGAGCCTCGAAGCCTATGCGCTCGCGCGCATGGTTTCGAGCGAAGAGGGTCAGCAGGACGCGACGACGCAGGCTGCGATCTGCTGGGCCACGATCAACACCGCTCGCCGCGGCGGGCGCGGCGTGGCGTCACTGCTGCTGCGCGCGAAGAACCCGCGCAACAATGGCTATTTCGGGACACAGAAGGATCTCGATCCCGACTCCGACAACTTCAACGGCTCCGACCGCTACGCGTCGACGCGGACGGACCCCTACGCGCGCGATCTCGCGATCGCAACGCAGTGCCTCGACGGCTCGATCGCAGACTTCACGGGCGGCGCCACCAACTACGACCGGCCCGCGGGCGAGAAGAATCCCGAGCAGGTGGCCGCGAACCGAGTAAAGAGCGGCCTCGTGCTCGCGGACGTCGAAGGCGTCGCGTCGGGCCTTCGCTTTTGGCGGCCGGCATGATTGGCGGGCTCGGATCTGCCGGCTGCTGCTGCCCCCCCGGCGAAGGCGGCGGCATCACTGAGATCACGAGCACGGCGGCAACGGTCGAGGTCACAAATCCGGCCGGGCCGACGACCAACCTGGAAGCGAATCTCCCGACCGAGCGCATCGGCGTCGGCGTCGCTGGCCACCTCGGAAGCAATGCGAGCTTTCGCTACAAGAACGGGGCGGGCGAGGCGGACGTGCCGGGGCGACCACTCGGCACGTTCCCGTGGTGGATCTTCAACCTCACGAATCTAACGCAGACCTGCGAAGGACTTCTCAGCTTCGCCCGCAACATGGTGCCATGGGCGCGGATCGTCGCGCGCCAATCCGGCACGGCCGCGGCGCCCACGTCGAACACCGTCGCGTGGCGCATCGTCGACGCAACGTCTGTCCTATCGCTCTTCCAGTTCTTCGACGAGTCGAACGCCAACGGTTCGATCCCGTTGCAAGTCGACGTGACCAACCTCGACGTTTACACGGGATCCGACGTCGAGCTGGCGCAGGCCGCGGTGGCGGGCTTCCTGATCATCCCGACGATCGCAGCCGATCCTACTGGCGTGCCCTCGCAGCCTGCCACGGGCGGCGCGGGGGTCGGCGCGTCCGTCTGCTTTAACCCGCATAACGGCAAGCTCTGGATCTACAACTTCTTGACCGCGGCGTGGGTGAGCAAGTGAACCTTCGGCCGCTCGGGGGCCTCGGATCCGTCGACGTCGGCTGCTGCGGCTGCTGCGGCAACACCCTGCCGCCCGGGCCCGAGCGCGGCGGTTTTTTCTGGTACAACGCCCGCCTTTCCGAGCAGACCTTGAACGGCTCGGATCAGTCGCAGCAGTGGAACGATATTTGGCCGAACGCGTACCATCAGCTTCCGCAGAACGCCGCGGGCGTGCTCGCGGGCGTGAGCCAGTGGCCCGTGAAGACGCCCAACATCACGCCCAGCGGCGAGCCGGGCATGGAGTACTCGTGGCTCGGGCCCGGCGACTTCGGCTGCACCCTCACGCAGTGCCTGCAAACGGTCACGCAGTTGCCCGACGACGCGCCCTACTTCGTCACCGCGATCGTCACGCCCAAGGGCACGCGCGGCGGCTTCGTCTGCACGATGCGCCTCACTGTTCCCGATCTCGAAATGTCGCTCCGCCAGTTCAACGGGCCGTACCAGATCGTACTTTCGAGCCAGACGAACACGCAGAACTACTACACGCCGTTGGTCGACTACACGATGCAGACGATCGTTTGCTCGTGGATCTTCTTCGGGTCGGCCCCGGTGCAGCAGTGCCTTTTCCGCGTGAACGGAGTCAACATCTCGATCACGCCCTTTCTGGGCCTCGCCCCTTACACGGGCCTGCGCGGCTTCTCGATCGGCTACTGCAACGCCGTGTTCGAAGGCTTCGACGGCTTCATCACGGACGTGCGCGGCTACCTCGGCACGGACATGGCAACCGTTCTAGCGTCGGAGGCGTGGTCTATGGATTTCGCAGGGCTCCCATGAAAGGCCCGAGTAAGAAGGCGGGGATCGTGTGGCTCGTCGTCGTGGGCGCGGTCCTATGGTGGCTCTTGAGTAGCTCGCCGGCCGCGGCGGCCGAGCTGGATGACGAGCGGCCTTACTACGGGCCGCCCACTCCGCCGAGCGGCGACGTCGACTTCGAAGAGCCGACGGTGATCGCGTCGGACCCTGATTTTCAGGCGGGCCCGGGCGGCTACTATTCACATCGAGAGGACTACGACGATGAATGACACGCTTGTTTTGGTGGTCGCGGCGGCCGTCGTCGCGTTCCTTTTCTTCAAGCTCAAGAACGAAGGCGCTTGGGCGGATGAGCTGGGCGCGGGCCCGCGGCCGGGGGGCGCCTCGGGCTCGCCGCAGGACACGAACGCCCTGCAACACTCGATCGGGGCCGCGGCGGGCGTGGGAGCGTGCGTGGCGGGCGGCGCCGCGCTGGGCGCGCCGCAGCTCGGGGGGGCGCTCGCGCCCGCCTGTGGTGCGCTGGGCTCGTTCGTCGCGCCCTACGTCGCGAAGGGCTTCGTCGCGGGAGCGAAGGCCGTCGCGTCGGGCGCCAAGTTCACGGCCGAGAAGGTCTATGAGGGCGCGAAGATTGCGACCAACACGGGACAGACGATCCTGTCGAACCCGTTCGCGATCACGCCGATGGCCACGGGCGCCGCGGCGAAGGTCGCCGGCGCCGGCGCCGGCCTGCTCGACAGGGGCGCAACGACCCTGTGGAACAAGGCGCCCGCCCCGGTGAAGCTCGCCGCGGCGCCGCTGTACGCGACGACGAAGGTCACGACGACGGCAGTCAAGGCCGTCGCGCCCGTCGTCACCAAAGCGGCCGGCGCGCTCGCGTCGGGCACGAAGGCCGCGACGAGCGCTGTCGCGAGTGGAGTCAACAAAGTGCTGGGGTTCCTATGAACATCATCGGTCGCAAGGTGGGTCCGAACGCTCATCAGCTCGCCGCGCTCGCGGCGCAGGCCGCGAAGATGGGAGAGCCAGGAACGCGCGTTGTGCGCAAGGCGATCTACGGGCAGCGGCGCCCGAGCGGCTTCACGTCCGCGAACATGGCGCCGCCCGCGCGTACGGCGCTCCCCGGGCAGCCCCACTCGGTGTGGCAGGGGCCGCGGTCGAGCTTCTCCGGCGCGCCGGTGTTGAGGCGCTACTAGGGTGAATCGGAAGCATGGTTCCCGCGGCGGCCTCGAGCTCGGGGGTCGGAAGGGAAGTTTGCTTCCCTGACGCCGCTTCACGTGATCGTCGTGCTGATCGGCTGCGCGACAGCAGGGCTCGGAGCGTGGGTCACTGTTCGTGCCCCGGGCGCCGTGGGCGGGCCCATGCTGATCTCGCTTGGCTCGACGGTCGCGGGTAGCGCGCTCGGGCACGCGCGCGGCGAGACGACGGCGCGCAAGGCGCTCGGGGCCGAGCACCCCTAGTCGTCGACGAACAGATCGAAGGGGAAGGGCTCGGGGAAGTTGCTCGCGGTCGGGCCCGGGCGCTCGGGCCACACTTCGGAGCGCAAGCCGAGGTGTTGCACAAGCGACGGCGCGTGCAGGTAGAGCTTGAGCCCTGCGCGGCGGACGGCGCGGCCCGCCCAGAGGTCCCACGAATCGCAGGACGCGAGATCGCACCGCTCGCGGGCGAGGTGCCCGAGCGCCTCGACGGCCGCGGCCGTGAAGAGCAACGCTTGGCTGCCCCACAGGTCACGCGCCGGATCGAGCGGCTGAAACGTTTCTCCGTTGCTCTCGCCGCGGAAGTCGAAGAACGAGACCATGCCCGCGTCGGCGGGCAGCTCGTCGGCCAGGGCGGCGATCCGCGGCACGCCGCCCGAGACGATCCACACGTCGTTCTCTAGGAAGAGCAGCGGTGTGCCCCCCTCGGCTTCCTCGAACACGCGCCAGAAGTGCGGAAGGTGCGGACGGCCCGCCTCGACGGGCACGACGCGGAAGCCCTCGAACGCAACTTGCAGGAACCCCGCGCGCTCCCCGGACCCGGCGAAATAGATCCGCGGCCTGCGAGCGAGGTGATCGCCGAATAGCTCGCCCTCGCGCATCAGGCGCGTGAGGCACGCGGCCTGTAGCCGCGGCCGTCCGATCGAGCACATGATCGCGACCTGGATCAACGGCATCCAGCTTCGAGAAGATCGCGGACGCAGAAGAGCCCGCCAAACTCCGCGCCGCCACCGGAGAGGTTGTGGCAGTTCTGAAGCGGAAAGCTGCCACCGCCGTCGGCGCGCACGCAGGCCACGACGGCCGCGCACGTCGTCGGAGATGAGTACTCCGGCCCCGCGTCGGCGCGCGCGCTCGTGCTTGAGCACGCCGCGCAGGCGCTCGCGCAGGACGTAGGGGCGGCGCCCGCGTCCGTGCCAGCCTCCGACGACATCACCCCGCCATCGACACCATTCGTCCTCACGTCCACGGGCGCCGCGGCTTCGACGGTAGCACCGTCCGCGTCCGCCTCGGGCCCGAGCTGCACGGCCGTCACCCCGCCGCAGCTGGCGACGAGCAGCGCGACCAGGACGGCAAGCCTTCCAACGGTCGGACGCGTGCAGCGTCGACAGCGGCCGGCGCGGCTCGACGTCCGATAGACCGCCCTGCCCTCTCCGCACGCCGCCAGCTCGTCGGGCGTGCAGCAGTTGTTGCACACGGGCAGCTCGCGGCGGCGCTTCGCGGCCGGGCTCACTTGCGGCCCCGCTTCGCGCCGTGCGAGTGGGCGTGATTCAAGAGCTGCAACGTCACGCCCGGCTTCGACGCCGCGGCTTCGGGCAGGGCGAAGGCGACCTTGCACCCCTTTGGCTTTGCAGAAGAGTTCCCAGCCCTCGCGCGTTGGCGAGCTGCGGTAGTACTCGGGAAGGGGCGCGGCCGCGTCGGGTGTGCTCATGATCTACGGTCGCACGAACGGCCGGGTTTATTCAAATCCGGCCGTTCACGCCGCGTCGTGGGGCCCGGGGGCCTTCAAATCCGCGGGGGGCGGGGGCGTCATGTCCGGAAGCGAACGGCCGGTTTCCCCAAAAAGACGGGTGTTGTCCCGAGCGGAGACCTCGTTCAAGCGTCTCGCGAGGGACAGCAGAAGCCCCGTCAGTAGGATGCACACGTTGCGTCGGATGATGAACGGCCAGCGCATCACGCCCTCTGCGGCCAGGTCCACTTGCCGCGCGCGGCCTCGCTGCCCGCGGCCTCAGATGTGAACGGCACGGCGACCATCGAGAAGTCACCCATCTCGTAGAAGATCCGGAGCGAGACGGCGCAGTCGTTTTCGTTGACGTCCTGGGGCGCGTCGTCGTCGTCGACGACGGCGCCCGGCTTGACCTTGGTTATGATCGCGGCTTGGACCTCGGGGGGATACTTCCCGTCGCGGTCTCCGAGGTTGGTGTAGTGGACGATGCGTCCGACGGTGGGCTTCATGGGCGAGGTCCTTTCGCAGTGGTGGGCGGACTCGTGCGCTTGCGCCGAGCCCCGGTGATAGCTCTGCCCGCAGTCGTCGCAGCGCCAGCGCCCGCACCCATCGTACTCGCAGGGGCCGAGGTACGTCACGACGCGAGCCTCCGTGCGATGCGCAGCACTTCCTCCGAGCTGGCGTGCTCGTAGAGCGTCGTCGTGCTCGGGCTCGCGTGGCGCGCAAAAATCTGCGTCGCTCGTAGGTCGCGGCCCTCGCGTTGGAAGTTGGAGATCGCCGTGTGCCTCAGGGTGTGAAACGGGTAGTGGTGATCGAAGCGCGCGCGGGTCTGCCACGTCGCGAAGAGCCCGCGCACGGCGCGCACCGACAGACGCGCGCCGTGCTTTCTCGACGTGAAGAGCGGCCCCGACGTGCGGCCCTCGCTTCGGAGTACTCGAAGGTACTTTTCGAGCTTGTAGAACGTCGCATCGGGCAAGGGCACGCGCTGCGCGCTCGCGTCGGAGTGCCCGCCACCGTGCTTGAAGACGCGTAGCTGCAACGTGCGGCGCGGCCGGCGCCCGTCGCTGGTGACGTCCTCGACGTCGAGGGCGACGATCTCCGACTCGCGCAGGGCGCAGCCGAGCGCGAGAGAGAAGATCAGGTGATCTCGGAAGCCGGCGCGGTGCTCGCCGGAGACCTTCAAGAGCCGCGCGATCTCGTCGTCGGTCAGCGTGCGAGGGGGGCGGCGGTTTCGGGTGGCGAAGGCCATCGATTCTCCGAACTTGACCCTACAACACGTCCGGATCTACGGTAAGGCCCCGCACAAAAGTAAGAAGGCCCCGCGACGGTGGAACGTCCGGGGCCCGTGGTCCCCCTTCACGGAACGAAAGGCGACGATGAAAACCGTATCACAATGCTTATTATCGGACTTCGACCCGCAACCCCCGATCGGGGCCCAGGAATCCGGCCCTGCCGTAATTGACTACCGGGTAGTCCCGGCACGGATCGAGGCCTACGAAGCGCCCGCCGTCGTCGTCGTCGGCAACCTGAACGACCTGCTCGAGCAGGCCGGTTGCAGCGAGGACGACGCGTGATCGCCCTCGACGTGGGGCCGATCCTCGACCACGTGACCACCTGCCCGGTGTGCGCGTCGTACGTGTCGACGCGCCCACCGACGGGCACGAAGGCCGATTACGACGGCCTGTGCGACGAGGGCACGCGGCTGCTCGTGTCCATCGACACGGCCATGGCCGCGCAGGGCTACACGCCGCGCGGCGAGCGTGGCGAGGGGGCGCCGTCATGACCGCGCCGACGAAGGCCACCCACAACTGCGGCGCCTGCCGGCGCGGCGTGTTCTCGGCGCGCTGGGCGGATACGGGCCTGCTCGTTCACGTCGAGCCCGACGCGGCCCGCGGCGATCTCGAAGTCGTGCCCGAGCTGTTTCCCCTGCCCCCCATCCGAGGCGCCGTGCTGCCCCACGTGACCAAAGCGCGCCGCGGGAAGGTCACGCGGTACCGCGAGCACGTGTGCCAGCGCGCGCATGCGTTCTCGGCCGCCAACTTCGAACGAAAGAGGCGCCCATGAGCCCAGCGATCAGGAAGCTCCCCAAAGGGGTCAAGATCCTCGAAGGCGCGCACGCCTCGCCCGACGAGGGCATGTGCGTGATGGAGTGCGTGGCGTTCGTGGCGGGCGAGCCGCACACCGATCACCCGGCGTGCGCGTGCCCGATCATCGCGGCCGTCTGTCGGAGCTTCAACGACCGGCTGCCCGACGACAAGACGCGCACGGCGATGCTCCTCGAGCTCGTGCCGGACCTCGCAGGTAGCAAGTCAACGCCCGAAGTCGAGTGGCGTCGGGTGTGGATGCTGTTCGACTTCTCGGCGCGGAATCTCTTGCCGAGGTACCTCGACCAGCTCGGGCGAAAGGACGAGGCGGCACGCTGTCGCAGCTTCGAAGAGATCAAGGACAGGTCGAGCGCCATCGCGGCGCGAGACGGTCTTAGGGCGATCTCCGAAATTCTCGACCTCGACCTCGACCTCGAC
>Ga0307503_10000210_pt1 | contig 15654 bp, 11 predicted proteins | sample 17_S_MG_FD_194514 | JGI IMG/M metagenome (GOLD analysis project Ga0307503, IMG submission 194514) | Soil microbial communities from Populus trichocarpa stands in riparian zone in the Pacific Northwest, United States - 17_S | ecosystem: Environmental > Terrestrial > Soil > Riparian zone > Trees... | reverse complement strand
CGACCATCGGCACCATCACGGTGACCGACGCCATCGACGAAGTGCAGACGCTGAGCTTCTCCGCCGGTACCGACGGCGGGGACTTCTCGCTGCAGTTCCGCAACGGGCGAACGGGCATCCACGATTGGGACTTCGAGCTGCCTGTCCTGGCGGCCGAAATCGACAACGTGTTCGAGCAGCGCACCACGACCTCGGCGGCCGACGCCCCGACGGTCCGCTGGGCGGTTCCGCTCGTGCTGGAAGTCGAGTTCGTTGACTGGGACACCACCGACGACGCCATCCTCACGTACGACACGACCGACGCATCGGACTCCATCGAGTTCGCCACGGTCGACGCGGGCGCCTCGGCGGCCGCGCGTGAGGCCATCATCGTGGCCTGGGTGAAGACCATCAACGCCTTCGCCTCTGGCGACGTCACCGCGGCTGAGGTCACGGAGAACTTCAAGTACAACGTGACCTTCCACGACGGCCCCCGCGGCCTGGCCAACGGCGACTTCGCGCTGGCAGTGACCGGCACCACGAACGAGGATGCGACGCCGGACCAAATCACGGCGGCGGACCCCGAGGCGGGTGTGGCCTTCACGTTCGAGAACGGGCAGTTCGCGGGCAAGCCCATCCGCGGTGGCATCTTCATCGCCACGGACACGCTTGAGGACGGGGGCGTTGATGAGCCCGCGACCATGACCGTCACCACGGCGGGTGTGCTGGGGTCGGCCTCCGCGGCCTACACCGAGCAGACCACCGTCGGGGACTCGGTCTTCGGCGAGGCAGTCAACGACGCCACAGGCGTCGGGTACTCCGCTCAGAAGGACGCGGATTCCCCCGCGGTCTTCACGGGCCTGCCCACCGGAACCTACACGTTGGTCTTGCGTACGGTTGCTGACCTCGCGCTCAGCTCTCCGTCCACCAAGGCCTTCACCGTGGCGAGCGCGTAATGGCACACGGCGACGAGCAGCGACGTGGGGGGGAGTTGGGGCCTGCCTCAACTCTCCTCGACGCCCAAGTTGAGGAAATCACCGACCTGCTGGGAGGTGGTTCCGCGGACGAAGTCACGTTCGATGACGCCACGCTCACCATCGTGGTTGGCGACGACGTCCAGGCGGCCCTTGAGGCCGTCGAGGACGAGTTCGTCACGCCCACCCACTCGCATGGCGGGGGCTCCGGCCTGACCGTCATCGAGGGCGTGCTTGACGCTGACATCTCCTCCACCACCACGTTCAACCCGCACCCGACCGCGACGCTGTTCACGGCGGCCGGGCTGGAAGCGGCCACCACGTACTCGTTCATCCTGAACCTCCGGGCGACGACGCCTGCCGACGTGTCGGCGGGCATCTTCTTCGAGTTCCAGCTCACCGGCCTGACCGGGGAGTACACCTTCTTCGTGGCCGGTGGCAAGTTCACCGACGGCAACGCGAAGACCGTGGCCGACGCCGCGACAGGTACTCGTTGGAACGAGCTGTCGGTCGCCGCGTCAAGCGGTACCGGCTACGTGGAGATTCGTGGCAGCGTCACGACCGTGGGTGCAGGCGACCTCGTCTGCAAGGTCGGCGCGTTCCAGTCAGCATCCACCTTCAAGAAGGGCTCGACGTACCGGTTCGTCAAGGCAGCATAGGGGGTTCCCGCAGTGGCTGATTACCCGGCGTTCGTCGATGCGTTCAGCATGAACTCGGCGGGGGGAGCCCCGACCGACGATGACATCGGCTTCCCGGGTGCCCTGGAGGATGCCGACAAGGTTCTCCTGTTCACCTGCTACTCCAGCTTCGCGTTCGCCGCCATCAACTACGTTGACGCGACGGAGTCGCGCATCTGGTACAACCCGCTGTGGGGCATCTCGCCCTACGCCGGAGCGGGACCGTACGTGCTCTGGACGGCTGTGCCGTTCATGCACAGGTATGCGGGCGACGACTCGAACCTCCGCATCAACGGCAACTCAGCCCCCAGCGTGCTGGGCTGGGTGGCCTACCGAGGCTTGCCGAACTTCACACACGTGGAGCCACAGCACTTCGGCGTGGGCACCGACATCGTGTACTCCGGCAACGTGTCGGACACCATGGCGTTGGCCGCCTGCCCGAACTTCTGCACGGGCGGCAAGAACGTCAGCTGGCTGGTGTTCGTCTCGTCCAGCGCCACGGCGGTTCCCACGTGGCCCGCGGGCGTGACCGAGCTGTTCACTCACTCCAAGGTGTCCTTCGGGACCATCTCGGTCGCCGAGCAGCGAAACAACGGCGCTGGCGACTGGCCCGCCGTGAGCATGACCTACACCGGGGGTGCCTTGGGTGCCTTCGGCGGTGTGTCTCTCGGTCGACTCATGCCCCTGTTCCGACAGGACGGTGAGGTGTAATGCCTGACCCGGCGTTCGTCGCCGCGGCCTCGGCATCCTCCGGCATGGGGGCGTACGTCGTGACTGTACCCAAACCGACGGGCACGCTCGAAGGCCACACCATGTACGCGCACATCGCGTGCACCTCCACCAACTCAGGCGGGGCGGACGACGCGCACCCGAGCGGGTGGACGGTCATCCCCGGCGGTGGTGGTGGCAAGCGCATCTGGTACAAGGTGGCCACGGCCACCGACGAGACCGTCACCACTGACTACACGTGGGACTACACGACCGTCTCGACTGGCTTCGCCTCCGCGCCCGTTCTGGGCATCATCGCCACGTACTCCGACTTCGGGACCAAGGGTCTTGACTCGTGCACCAACGGCATCTTCGGTGGCGGAAGCATCGGAATCCCTGGCTTCTCCGGGGTGTGCTTCATGTCCGGGCAGTACGGCATCAGTGACTACACCCCACCTACGGTGACCGAGTTCCGGTACCCCCAAATCATCGGATGCCTCAACGAGGTTCGCGGGAGCGCGACTCCTCCCGTCACGGTCGCGGACATGACCAACACACGCGCGACTGTATCCGAGGGGGGCATGTGGGCCGCCATCGGCGCCAACGCCGCGTGGACGCTGACCCTGCATGACATCCTCGACCAGACGGTTCTCCACCAGGTGGAGGACCAGTGCATGGTCTGCCTCGCTACAGACTCGACCACGGCGAACGGCAACACGACCATCGGAGGGTTCCGCAACTTCGAGAACGACGTGGTGACCGACATCCCGTTCCCGCCGGAGCCCATGCCACACGCCGCGCAGCTGGAGCTGCCGCAGACTCGACTGAACCTTCGCGTTCTGCCGAACAGGCTGAACGACGCGCAACTCGACGGCTTCAACTGATAGGGGCTGCACATGACGTACTGCTGGAAGTGTCGCACCTGCGGGGGTGGCACTCAGAACGACTCGAACGAGGTGGTACCCGAGCACAACTGCGAGATGGGCACGCCGGACGTGGTCCGAGACTACGCATCCGAGAACGTGGGCATCGGCAGCGGGGTGCGGGAGTCACGCAACGAGATGACGACCAGTGGGTACCGCGACTTGTTCCTCCCGACGGCGGACGACTTCGCCGACCAAGACGACCCATCCGGCCAGAAGGGCCTCCGACAGTGGGCAGAGACCCACGGTCCGAAGGAAGACAACAAGCGCCCAGCCTGGCCCGTGATGGAGAAGACGCAGTTCTGAGGAGTTCGCCTTGATTGGAACCACGGCCCAAGCCGAGATTCGCGCCCGCCTCCAGGAGCTGGTGGCGGACTTCTGGACGGACGCGGAGGTCATCCGCGCCCTGAACGAGGGCACCAAGCGGTTCTCTGCGGAGGAACGCTGGCCCTGGCTCCAGACTGTGGTCACCAACGGGGCGCTCACCACCCCGTGGACCGACTTCCCCCTGCCCGAGAACGTCGACCCGGCCTCCGTACGGAACCTGTCGATGCTGTTCTCCGGTGACACGCGCCCCCGCGCAGTCGACCGGGTTACGCCCGGCGAGGGCCTGGACCGACTGCTGCGCGACTACCGCGCCTCACGCGAGCCGAGTGCGTACTACGTCGCGTCGGCCACCGACGTGGACGCCGACGGCCAGTTCATCTACACGTTGACATTCGTGCCCAAGCTCAACCGGAACGCGACCCTGAGCTACCTGTACCAGCGGGTACCCGCGGTGCTGACTGGCAGCGAGACCATCGACTGCCCCGAGGAGTACGTCATGGGGCCGGTGGCCTACGCGACCGGGCTGCTCTGGCTCAAGGAGCTGCAGGACAGCCGCAAGGCCGACGAGCAGTTCCAGCTGTACGCGCAAATCGTGGACTCCGCCAAGAAGCAGATGCGGAAGTTCACCACCGACGCCAACTTCACGTGGGGCGGCGAGGGTCCGACGTACTCGCAGGACCCGGACTACCTGCTCAGCTACCGGAGCATCCCCTCCGCGGGGTTGGGCTAATGTTCGTGGTCGTGTACGACGACAACCAGGTGTTCGTCGCCGCCTTCAAGGCGGGCAAGCTCGTACGTACGACCGACGAGACCCAGATGGACGCAGTCCAGGGCGCGCTCTTCGCCAGCGCCGTGGCTCTCAGCCTGCCCAGCGTGGCCGTGGCCGGTGGCCTGGTGCCCGAGGCGGGCTCGACCACCATCGAGGGCGACTCGGACTTCGGCACGCCCGACGCACCGGGGGCGTAGCCCATGGGCCGGTTCTCGTTCCTGCAGATTCGTCACGGCACCGACGCCGAGTGGACCGCGGCCAACCCCATCCTCAAAGAGGGGGAGCCCGCGTTCTCGACGGACACGTCCGAGCTTCGCATCGGCGACGGCATCCTGCACTGGGCCGACATCGCCCCGGGCGGGGCGGGCCCAGCCGGGCCACCCGGCGCCGACGGGAACGATGGCGCTGATGGCGACGACGGGGCACCCGGCGCTGACGGAGTCTCACCCGCCATCTTCTCCGACACGGCCGACCCGGCCGGGCCGGAGGGCAACGACGGCGACCTCTGGGTCAACACCCTGTCGGGTGACGTCTTCCAGAAGTTCACCGGGGTGTGGACCCTACAGGGCAACATCCTCGGTCCCCCCGGTGACGACGGTCTTGGCTTCACGTTCGTCAGCGTCTGGAACGACACCTACCCATTCCAGGTCGGCGACTGGGTCACGTACGATGACTCAAGCTGGACCCCCATCTCGGCCATCACGACCGGTCCCGGCAACCCGGACCCGGTCACAGACACGTTCGGCCAGTGGCGCGCACTTGCCGTCAAGGGCACGCCCGGTGTCGATGGCACCGATGGTACCGACGGGGCTGACGGAGCGCCTGGTGCTGACGGCGCACCTGGGGCGGACGGTGCCCCCGGCGCGGACGGGGATGACGGAGCCCCGGGCGCGCCCGGCGCGGACGGGGATGACGGCGCGCCTGGAGCACCAGGAGCAGACGGCGACGATGGTGCACCCGGCGCCGACGGAACGGACGGCGCGGGCTCGCGTGCCATCTACGGCGACGGCATCGACGGCAGCCTGACGTTCACCACGTCCGGCCCGACGACGGCCGGTGCGACGCGTTCGTCCCTGACGTACACGATGACCCGTGACATCTTCGCAACCGACATCACCATCGACTCCACGGTCATCCTCAAGCCCGTCGGGTTCCGCATCTTCTGCCGTGGCACGCTGACCAACAACGGGTCCATCCTGGAGAACGGCGGCAACGGCGTCAACGGCGCTGACAACGACTCTGGCGACGGCGGGCTGCTGTCGAACGACACCACCGGCTCCTGGCGTGGTACGCCCGGCCAGTCCGGCGGCGGCGACAACCGAGGCGGGGCCGGAGGCGTCAACGGGAACGGGGTGGCCGGAAGCCCCTCGTCCCTAGCCAACGTCGGCTACGCCAAGGCCGGTGGTGCTGGCGGCCCCTGCGGTCCCCAGACCGGCGGCGCCGGGGGAATCGCCGGGTCCGCCCCGACGGCCACCGAGACCCGAGCGAACATCCACGCAATCGGCGGCCTCATGCACCCGTACCGCGAAGGCGCAGCAATCTGCGGTATCTGGGGTGGCGGCGGTGGCGGTGGCGCCGGAGTAGGCGCCAGCCACGGCTCAGGAGGCGGCGGCGGCGGCGGCGGCGGAGGCTTCCTCCTCGCGGCCTATGCCGTCGTCAACAACGGAGTCATCTCCGTGGCCGGGGGCAATGGTGGCAATGGGCGCAGCAGCTCCACGAACAACTCCGCTGGGGGCGGGGGTGGCGGTGGCGCTGGTGGAGGCATCGGCCTCATCTACGACACCTGGACGGGCACCGTGTCTGACGTGTCAGGTGGCACGCCCGGAACCGCAAGTGGCTGGTGCGGCGCGAACCCCGCGGCGGCACAGCCTGCGAACCTCTCGAACGCCACGAACGCTAACTCGAAGACGTTCGCTACCTCTGGTCCGGCGAACGCGACGGACCTGTACCTCATCTTCGTCCACACCGCAGTCGACTCAGGCACCATCAACGCGGGTACGCTGGCTGGCACGAACGGCTGGAACACCACCTGGACCAGCATCGCGCGTCGCACCTACGCGGGCGCGGCCGGTGCCGACTCGGCCCAGATTGAGGTCTTCCGAGGCATCTGCACCAGTACCTCGTCAGGCGCGCTGACCTGGACCCACGGGGGTGGTGGCAACATCACAGGAATCGGTGCCTTCGGGCAGCGGTTCCCCGTGGCGGACATCGACACCGGGACCAACCAGGGCGTGGTGCAGTCCACGTCCGGCGTACTGGCGAACGGAACCTCGCTGGGCGTGTCTCCTGCGCTGAGTGCCTTCGGCAACATCCGCAACCCCACCATCAGCTTCGTGGGAATCTACGAAGCCGCGGGGGTGGGCTCGGCCGTTGGTCCTCCTGCCTACACGACCATCTCCAGCATCGCTGGGCTGGCGTGGAACACGAGCCAGGACTACTCCACCATCGCGGGCTACTGCCGAGCGAACGACACGTCGGCCATGACGACCACCCAGACTCAGACGTCCTGGGGCGCGCAGATTGCCATTGAGTTGAAGGCCACCGCGGCCCTCGGAGACGGCATCGTTGGCACCACGGGCGTCCGATACGAAATCGTGAACCTCTAGGAGCTGCCCATGGCCTTGCCAGGAGACCCCCGTAAGACCCTCGTGAAGCAGCCCTCAAACCCGTGGCGCAGGTCACTGGAGAGGTGGAAGCGCGTCATCCAGGGCAACTTCGACCACCTGGACGGCGTCATCACGCAGGTCAACAAGGCCCACAACGGGCTGGATGACAACGTGCAGCAGCTGACCGAGCACCTGAACGATGTGGTCGCCGACCTTGAGCAGCGCATCTACGACTTGGAGAACCCGTAACCATGCCCCTCGCAGTAGCTCCCGACGTCATCGAGCAGAGCGACTTCTCGTTCGGTCTTGACCTGCAAGGTCAGGACCCGACGGTCGATACCGCTGCGCTCCTCGACGACCTGAACCTCATCCTCGACCCCAACACGGGGTCGCTGGTGACGCGCGGTGGGCTCTCGCGGGACTGGAACCTGACAGGCACCAGCCTCGACGACCACTACGTGCTCCAAATCTTCCCCTTCCAGGCGCCGGGTGGCAGCAAGCTGGTCGTCGTCGTGAGCAACGGCGGCTCCGGCGCCGACAACGTCGGCCTCATCCTGGTGGACTTGGAGGCCAACTCGTACATCCGCATGGACACGCCCGGTGTCACCTGGTCCGACTCCAAGGAGCATCACTGGGGTGTGGGCATGGAGGGCATCTGGTATGGCGGCACGCAAGGCGTCGAGATGTACTCGTTCACGGTGGACGGCAGCGTCTGGAACGACGACGCTGGCGTGCCGGAGAACAGCCGCGAACTCATCGACGACGTCAACGACGCGGTCTCCGCGGCGACGGAGTACGCGCGCGACTACGCCTTCAAGGGCAACGAGATTGTCCTGTGGGACGGGAACTACTACAAGCCGAGCCGCCACATCCGGTTCGACGAGTACGACAACGACGAGAAGACGTACAACGTCGGCGACAAGGTCTCGCGCCTGTGGATTTGGGACTCGACCGAAATCTACTGGAAGTCGTTCAAGTGCATCAAGAAGCACGACCCGTCCGCCGTCGCGGACACCGAGCCCGGCGAGGGCCCGGACTGGCGCGACTACTGGACCAAGGTCCGGCTGCCGCTGCCGACGAACTCGAACGACGACGCGGAAACGAGCCCGGCCTGGTTCTACGTGCCGGTGGCGAGCGAGACGCACATCGGTGCGTGGCACGCCAACCGTCTGTTCCTCCGATTCGACGACGAGAAGGACCGCTCGCGGCTCCAGTTCTCGGCGCCGGTCAAGCCCGACAAGGGCGAGGACGTGCCGGACGTGACGTGGCACCCCGACTTCGCGCCCTCCTCCACCAACGAGGGCAGCGGCGGCGGGTGGCTGCCGTTCAACGATGGCACCCACCACGGGTTCATCACCGCGCTGCACTCCTACGGGGACCGGTTGCTCGTGTTCAAGCGTCAGGCCGTCTGGGCCCTGGTGGGCACCGACGACTCGACGTGGCAGACCAAGCGCATCATGGAGGGCATCGGCTGCGTAGGGCCAGACTCGCATGTGCAGCTGGATGGCTTCGTGTACTTCCTCTCGGACGAGGGCCTCTGGGTCACGGACGGGCAGGACGCCAAGGAGGTGCCCGGCAACGAGCGCGTCCGAGACTACATCCGCACGCGGCTCGACGAGTCGCAGTTCGTGCAGTCGACCGAGGTGCGCCGGGTCGACCAGTACCCGACCATGTGGAAGTGGGACGGCTTCATCTGGATTTCGATGCCGAGCGTGGAGACCACTGCCAGCAAGTCAGTGACGCTGGTCTACCACCCGACCACGGCCTCCTGGTACTACACCAACCTGCCCATTCGGGACACCGCGACCTTCCGGGACGCGGGTCGCACTCACCTGATGTGCGCCCTGTCTCCGTTCTACGGGGAGATTGACGACACCGGCTCTGACCCGCAGCTGTTCCAGTACAAGTCGACGAACACGTCGGACGCGAGTGGCAACGTGACGCCCAGCTCTGTGGACATCGCGTGGCGAGTCCGCTTCGGCTGGCTCAGCTTCGCCACTCTGCGCCAGCAGCGCCGCATCCGGCGCGCGTGGGCGCTCGTGAAGGCGGGGGCCGCCCAGACCATCACCATCCTGGCCCGCAAGGACTACTCCGACTCGACGGCCAAGTCGACCACCCGCGCGGTGGTTACGTCGGTGGTCCAGCACCTGGAGGGTGAGGTCTTCGCGGACTGTCACGCCGTCAACTACGAGGTGAGTGGCACCAAGGCGCCGGTCAGCTTGTACGGTTACGCCATCCACACGCAGCGGCGCCGCGACATGCGGTACCACTCCGGTCCGGGGCCGGTCTAATGGCTGGCCTCAAGATGCTGGAGCAGGTCCAGGCCAACTGGGGCCAGAGGGTCGCCGACCTGTGGAACGTGGCGTACACACCGCCCGCACTGCGGGTCACCCGCGGCCTCACGGCCAGCACGGGCGACTACGCTCAGGGCGGGGCCAACGGCATCAACGTGGACCGCTCCTGGCTCCGCTCCGCGAGCCGAAGCGACCTCCGCAGTCTGTACGTACACGAGGCAACGCACGCACTCGGCGTGGGCGCGGCGGGGTACGACAACCCCGGCGGCCACCGCCGGTTCGAGAACCTGGCAGACGCGAGCACGTACCTGCTCGCACCCAAAGACGACCCAGGCTGGCAGCCCCGCGACGCGGTGCTCCGCCTGGTGGAGAGACAAGGACTGAGCCCTGTGGCTACAGCACCGAACCGACCCTCAGCTGGCAGGGACCCGGGACACAAGCGCAACACCGGGAACCAGCAGCGCAGCGGGAACAATGGGCAGCTGCCGATGCAGTCGCCTGCCACGGCGGTCCTCCCGCCTGGGCAGCAGTCGGCGTTCGCCGCCCAGCTGGCAGCTCTGCAGAGCCAGTACGCTCAGCGCGTGGCCGCCCTCAAGGTGGCAGGCGGTGGCATCCGTGCCGACCGCGCCCGCGCGTTCGCGGACATCAAGGCCAACAGGGTCCAGGGTGCCGTGGCCGCCGAAGCCGACGCCCTCCAGCGAGGCATCGTCGGGTCCTCCGCGGACCTGGGCGCCCGCGCCGGGGTCGTGGCCGACGCCGCCAACGCCAAGGTCGACGCCCGCTCGATGGCTGCTCAGCAGCTGGCGGGCCTGCGCGTCGACCAGATTGGCGCCAACACCGACTTCTCGGTCGGCATCGCCGGGGTCATCGCGGACAAGGCGTCCGCCGAGGCCGAGCTGGCCAACCAGCGGTACATGGAGGGCCTCATCGGGGCCCAGACCGACACGTACCAGTCCCTGTTCCAGAAGTACCTCCAGCGGCTGCTGGCCAAGGGCAAGAACCCGGCGGGCACCAGCCCTCTGGCAGGCTTCATGCCCCCCAACTACGAGACGGGGAACCCCGGCTGGGGCTCAACCGGCGGGACAGGCTACATCCCCGGAGGTAGGACGTAATGGGTGACAAGGCGTACCAGAACGCGATGACCAAGCTGCGTGCCGGTAAGCTGGCGTCCGCGGCTGGCATGCGCCAGGCTCGCATGTCGGGCTTCGCGTCCACCACGGACCTCATCGAGTCCATCATGGGCAACGCCGCAGGCGGCGTGGCCGGAGCGTCCGCTCGTCTGACGCGCCAGAACTCTCGCCAGCTGCAGGCGCTCGCCGCGCTCGGCGACCGCGCCGCCGCGGGCAACGCCCGCACGGTGAACGGTGGCCGCCGCGAGGCAGCCGACATGTTCGGCTCCGCCGTCACCGGGCTCACCGCGCCCGAGTTCGGCCGCGCCGCGGGCCACTCGAAGGCGTCGCAAATCGCTCTTGCCGGAGCTGCACGTGGAGCTGTCACTTCTGCACGCGGGGGTGGTCAGGCCATGGGCATCATGGAGCAGGGCGTCGCAGCCGCAGCGGCTGGCGCGCAGGCGCAGACCGCAGACGCGCTGCTGTACCGGGCGAAGAACGACGCTCAGCTCATCGCACAGCAGCAGTCCATGATTCTCCAGTCCAAGCTCGACTTCCAGAACTGGAAGCGGCAGCAGGACTACCTCAAGAAGCTGGAGGCGGCCGATACGACGGGCACGAAGCAGGGCCTGGCGACGGTCCAGGGCGTGCTCACGTCCGGCGCCGTGACCATGCGCCAGTACCTCGTGGACAACCCCGACGCCACGGTCGACGACCTGGTGAAGCAGGTCACCGCTGGCGACTCCTCGCTGGCCGGGGACCAGGCCGCGCAGGCCGCACTGTCCGCGCTGGCCCGGCAGGTCCAAGCCAGCGTCGGCTCCGGGGGCACCACGAACGCCGGGTACACCCGCGACGACGAGGCTCAGGACATCCTGGAGAGCATCCTGCTCCTGTACCCCAACTACAAGGGCGACCAGGGCGCGCTGCTCAAGACCATCAGGTCGCAGCTCGACGCCGGGTGGTCCGCCGCGCAGGTCGAGGCCGCGTCGGTTGCCACTGGCGGCGGCGTTGCGCCGCAGCCCGGCGAGGACCCGAAGACCGCGGCCGGTGTGCCGACCGGCGCCGAAGGCGCCCGTGGCTACAACTACCTCGGCCAGCAGTACGACTCCTCCACCGTGAGGTGGGTCGACGCCAACGCCATCCCGTCCGGGTGGCTGCTGGTCGGCCCGGCTCGTGATTCGCAAGGCCGCGTCCAGGTGGCGCGTCCTCCCTCGTAACACCCAGACCGTGAAACCGCGCTGGCCCTTGGCCTGGCACTCACTGGAGACTGAATGACCCTCATGCCCGCCCCTACCACCGGCCTCCCGCCGTCGACGAGCCTGCTGTTCCCACCGTCGCAGGCGTCGACGGACCCGATGTTCGGTGTCAACCCCTACCAGCGGACCAACATGTACATCCCCGGAGCGTCCGGGTTGGACATGAGCATTGGCCTGCCGGACCTCCAGCAACGCGCCGCGCAGCAGCAGCAGCTGATGCAGATGGCGCAGCTGTCGTCCTTGGGGCTGGCCCCGGAGTCCGACCCACACACGTGGACCCCGGAAGAGGCGGCTTCGCAGACGGACAATGCCATCGCCAAGATTGCGACCGTGGACCCCGACGCCGCGCAGCGGCTCGCGGAGCAACGGGCACCGACGGATGACGGCGACTCGTTCTGGGACTCCATCAAGAACGTGGCCGGGGACATCCTCGCCCCGGGCCTGGAGCTGGGTGGGCGCATCCTGGACATCGTGGCCCGCACGGCCAGCATCGTCCCGAACCTCGCGTTCGACGTGGTGAACGGCGGCGACTTCAACTTCTTCGGCGACGTGGGCGGAGCCCTCTCCGGCAAGACCCGGCACAACTGGAACTCCGTGTTCCAAGAGATGGGCTGGGACGGCGACGGGTTCGGCGGGTTCATGCGTGCGACGCTGGGCTTCGCTGGCGACATCCTCACCGACCCGCTGACGTGGGTCATCCCGGCTGGCGCCGGGGCCAAGGCCTCCGAGGCGGCCGCCCTGACCGGGCGCACCGCGGCCACGCGCGCGTCGAGCATCGTCGAGCGCGCCGGAGCCCTGTTCAGCGAGACCGGCGACGACCTGACCCGCAAGCTGGAGTCTGCGTACGACGGGTTCACCCGCGGCGCCGAGCGCGGCAGCCTCTGGGTGGACTCCGAGGGCAAGGACATCATCGCGGGGCTCGTGGGTGAGAACGCCAAGCAGGCCACGCAAGACCTGATGAGCGACATGTTCCTCATCGCCGACCGGACGTACCGCGGTGTTCGTGCCCGCGGGTTCGCCACGTGGGCCCGCAAGGGCAGCATCACCCTCAGCGACGGCTCGGTGGTCACCGGCCGCGCACTGCAGGAAGTGATGGAGGCGGGCGTCAAGGCCGGGAACTTCACTGGCAAGGTGGGCTCCATGGCCTCCGGCGACTTCAAGGCTGCACGTCAGCTGGCCAGCTCGCTGGGCGGCACACGCCTCAAGGCCAGCATCCCCTTCACCAACCTCCGGTACATCTCCCCTGCCATCCCCGGGTCCAAGCTCCTGACGGAGAAGTCCGTCGGGCTGGTCACCCGCATGGTGTCGGGCCAGTCCGGCATGAACCGGATGCTGTCCGCCATCGGCAAGGGCGAGGGCACCTTCGAGGACTTGACCACCTGGATGGAGAAGGGCTTCAACGCCGCGTACGACGCGAACCCCGAGCTGATGCGGAACCTCCGGGGCCGCTTCAAGGGCGGGGGCAGCATGTTCTACGCCATGTCAGAGCAGATGGGCGGTATCACCCAGCACCTGGACAGTGGCGCCCGCGCGACGCGGACCGGGCTGGCCGGGTACCTGTCCCACTCCGCCCGGCTGGAGGCCAACGCTGGCTTCGCGCGCATGGTGCGCGAGCTGGCCTACGCCGTGCCGGACAAGACCGGCAAGCGCATGGACCGGCAGACGTTCCTTCGGAACGTCGAGGCGACTTTGGGTCTCTCGTTCAGGAAAAAGGGACACACCGCAACCGCCGAGATGCAGGCCGACTTCGCTCGGTATCTCGACTGGTTCCCGCCTGGCGTCGACATCAGCTCTCCAGACGCGCTGGAGGCCTGGTTCTGGGCGCAGCCCAAGTACGCCAAGGTGCGGGCCCAGGTCGTCCGCGGACCGGAGACGCCGTACGGCATCACCGTCGGCGGCGACTCCCTGCAGAAGGCCGAGGCCAAGCTGGCCGACATGCAGGCCCTGGTCGCCAAGCTCCCACAGGCGCAGAAGGACATGCTCGACCACATGGGCGAGATGTGGCACGCCGTCCGCGGCGAGGCCGCCCAGCGTGACGCCGTCATGGCCGACATCCGCAGCAACTTCGAGCGGGCTGGCATCCTGGTGCCGAAGCAGGCAGACGAGTGGGCCATCGGCACACACGAGGCGCTGCTCCGGGACTTCTACGTCGACCCGCTGGACGCGGGCCGCAACAACCGCGTCCGGTACAACGGGTTCGGCGAGGCCGACATGGCCGAGCACGACGGCATCACCGGCATCAAGGGCACCCTGACCGCCAAGGGCGGCCGGGGTACCGGCGGCCGGGGCCAGCTGCGTGCCCGCTTCCGCGGCGCCAACTGGGTCGTCATCGACGAGACCGAGGGCGCCGTCGCCAGCGACGACGTGCTCATCCACACCGCTCGTGATGAGGCCGAGGCGGCCGCGTCCAAGACGCGCACGGCCGCGGCGCAGGCCGCGCCCGAGGCCGACATGCCCATCATCGGGGACTTGGAGCAGGCTCGCAAGGCATCCGACATGACGACCGCGGGGCTGCGTAGGCAGCGCCCGGACGCATCGGGTGTCATCTACAAGCGGGCGAACGGCGACCTGGAGGTCGTCGTCTTCGACCCGAAGGACATCAAGTTCATCGACGATGGAGCTGCCCATCTGGTCCCCAGCGAGCGCGGGTACTACCGGCGCACGCTCACCAAGCAGGCGAAGGAGTGGCTCCGCGGCAAGGTGCCGCGGGAGGGCCGCGAGGTGCTCATCGCCGAGCCCGAAATCGGTGCGTACCTCTCCCGCCAGACCCTGAACATGGACCTGGACGAGGCCGAAGGCTTCATCCGTGGGTACCTCTCGGACGTCTACGGCGCCGAGGGACTGCCGGACCAAATCTGGAACACCAACCCGCTGGAGGTCCACGAGGAGTACCTGGCCCACGTGGGCGAGGCCGTGCAGGCTGAGATGCTGGGCAAGGCGTCGCGCCGCATGGTCACCTTGGGTGACCTGCAGCCTGCCATGTTCGGCTCCAACCCCCGCAGCCAGAAGTACCAGTGGATGCTCCACCCCAGCTTGCTGGGCAACCTGGCCAAGAAGGACGCCAAGCTGCAGCGCCTCATCCTCGCCAGCCACCAGGCTGACGCCGAGCGGATGGAGGGGCAGCACGCCGCCCTGACGGCCAGCGCCACCGAGTACGGGATGTTCGAGGCCATGGTCGAGGAGTCTCTGGCCAACGGCCTGGAGGTTCCGAGTCGGTATGTGCAGGCGGTCAGGAAGTACGGCACGACTCGCGTCGAGGCGGAGACCCGCATCGGCGAAGAGCTGGTCGGCATCGAGTCCGCAGAAGCAACCCTTCGTGAGCACGTGGTGTCGTACGACGACGCCGCAGCGTCGCTCGCCGCGGACCCGGCGTACGGCCACCCCCGCTCTGGTGAGCCCGTCAGCGTGACCACCCTTCCCGACGGCCGCCAGCGCATCAGGGGGTGGCACTACACGAGCCGCATGGGCCTGCCCCCCGAGGGCACCCGCGGCATCGACATGTCGTACAACGGCTTCCACTTCGGCGACTTCGACACGGCGCTGAGCCGGGCGAAGGTCGACTTGGACAGCGCAGGCAAGACGCACGGCTGGCGCAGCGACCCGTCGAGCTGGCCGACCGAGCGCGTGGAGCAGGGTGGCCTCGGCGACCCGCTCCAGTTCGACTCGTTCGAGGCGTACGAGCGGGCGTCCGCTGAGGCTGGCCAGCCGGTCACCTTCACTGACGTGCCCGTCGAACCCGACGTGTTCTACGACGACGTGATGTACCCGGTCGAGACCGAGGGCAGCTTCCTCGGTGCAGGCAAGGCCGACCCGCTGCCCGTCGAGGGCAGCATCGACCAGGGTGGGCTGGGCATCACCTTCACCGGCAGCGGTGAGGGCGAGACCGTGCAGAAGGCCATCGACCGCGGGCAGCTGCAGTCGCAGGGCCACACGGGCGCCCTGTACACCAACGCCGTGGAGGGCACAGGCACCATGTCCGTCGTGGTGCTGGAGCCCGGCGACGTCATCATCAGCAACTCGACGACCCGCTTC
>Ga0307503_10000209_pt1 | contig 15773 bp, 28 predicted proteins | sample 17_S_MG_FD_194514 | JGI IMG/M metagenome (GOLD analysis project Ga0307503, IMG submission 194514) | Soil microbial communities from Populus trichocarpa stands in riparian zone in the Pacific Northwest, United States - 17_S | ecosystem: Environmental > Terrestrial > Soil > Riparian zone > Trees... | reverse complement strand
CGCGGACCCTTGCCGCGAAAGCCGGGATCCCGTACGTGGGCATTTCCACGAAGCGGACGTCATGGGATCGGCCGTTCGAGAACGCCGGCATTTTTTCCCCGCCACGCTTCGGAGCTCCGGTGGCGGTGCCCGAAACCGTGGATCTCGACACGGAGAAGCCGGTCATTCGGTTGCCGTGCGCGGACCCGTTCGGCGCGGTGCTCGTCACCGCGCGTAAAGCCGCGGGTCTGTCGCAACGCGCGCTAGGCGAACTCGTCGGCGTGCAAGCGAGCACGGTATCCGGTTGGGAAACCGGAACGCAGACGCCGCGCTTTGCCTATTACCGGACGATGCTCGACGCGCTGCCGGACCTTCGGCAGCACGCACCGCCCGCCGCGCTCGAGGGTCGTACGTTCGAGACGCTCGCACCGTCAGCGGAAGTGATTGCGGCTGCCGCACCCGCGCTGCCCGCTCCGCCGGTGCATTCACCGATCGAGTTGCGCGCGCTCGACCTTGCTCGGGCGATACAGGATGCGGAGATCTACAAACGCCAGGCGGACGATCTCATGCGCGCTGCCGAAGAGGCGTTAGAGAAGCATAAGCAAGCGCTCGAATGCGCTGAGCACGCGCGACTGGACATGTTCGAACTAGCCAAGGGGTGACCGATGAACGTGATCGATGCCTTCGATGAAGACGTGCCCGCGGGCAAGGGATGCCTATACATCTGCGATGCGTCCGGCGACACGCGTGTCACTTGGGACGCACACAACCGGGACGAAGTGGATAACGCGCGCGCCACGTTCGATCGTCTGAAAGCCAAGGGTCATCTCGCTTTCAAGGTGAACGCTGCCGACGGCACGAAGGGTGAGCAGATCCACGCCTTCGACCCGGACGCGCAAAAGATCATCTTCACCCCGCCCATGAAGGGCGGCTAGCCGTTGCCGCTCGTCACCGGAACCGGCTCGACGTTCGTGCTGACGAGCAATGCCGTCGCCACGAACTTCGTATGGCGCACGTGGATGAACGGCGGCACCGGGTCAGCGACGACGTGCGCGCACGCCTATCTGACGAACGCGGTCACGGACCCGTGGGCGTTCGCGAGCACGACCACGGGCACGAGTTGCACGGAACACGTATGGCGCACGTGGCAGACGATGCCGCATGAGTCCCGTACGCGCGTCGAGCACGTGGCCACGTGGGCACGTCCGGCGGTCCCGGCCGATACACCGGAAGTGATCGCGGACCGGGCCCGTCGACGTGAAGAAGCCGATCGCCTTGCGCGCGCCGATCGCGAACGCCGTGCGGCCGCGAGCAAGCGTGCTCGAGGGTTGCTCATGCAGCACCTGACCCGCGAGCAGCGCGAGTCATACGAAAAGCACGGACACTTTGACGTGCAGCTCGAAGGGAAGACGTACCGGATCAAGCAAGGGACGCACGGCAACGTGTCACTCGTGGATGACAAGGGACCCATCGAGCGCTATTGCGTGCAGCCGGACGGGGTACCGACCGAGGACGCTATGCTTGCGCAATTGCTGACGCTCCGGCATGCGCCGCACGAGTTTTTCGGCAAGGCGAACACGACGCGTATCCGCAACTAAGGGGACGGATGAACTTCATCGGGCGACTCAGGCAAGTCATCGAGCAACTCCGCGGTCCCATGCAGAGCGCGCCATCGGGGAGAATCATCGTGCGCCTGGCGGACCCCGATCTCGTGCCGTGCGCGTTAGGCGGGCGGATGCACTGCACGCACGGGAACGGCAATTGTTGCTGGTGTCGAATCGCTGACCGCGCGCGCGCGATACGGAACTAAGTGCGTCCGTGGGTGTATGAGCGGCAGCAAGAGGAACTCATCGCCGTGGTCGGCTTGATCGGCGCGATCTACGCGTGGCGTGAATGGATCGCGGTGCGTCGTGCCTACCGCGACGCTGAGACGCGCGCGCATTGGCGTGATTGGGATTGGGGATCGTAGGCGCACGCGGTTCGCATGCTGCTTTCATGATTCGGGAGTGGCCGAACGACGGACCCGGGTCCGGTTGCCGACCCTACTCGGTGACCATTACGGACAGGGTAAACCTAGTTCGGCTGATTCCGGGATACGGGTCATGACGGCAGCATGGGAATCGCGTGCGCCTTGACTCACGACGTGCTCACGTGTAATTGCATGGTTGCAGCTCGGGCCGATCGGAGTCGGTTACCCCGCTATTGTGACCGGTGGTGACAACGTCACCATTTCCGACTCCCCCCATTGCCTGAGTTGCAACCTTGCTCGATGGGACTCGATAACGAAACCATCCGGTGGGTGATACGCGGTCGCGTTCAACCCGTCCGCACGTATAGGTGGCCAATCCGCCGCCCGACTAGCCGCATGGTCGCGCGCGCTGCTCAGCGTAGGGTCTGGCAGATCTGGCAACTTGCAGCCAAGCGCTTCCACGGTTCGGCCACTCCGTACACGCGCGGATGTACCTACCGAGCATGTAGATTCCGCAAGACTTGCCCGGACGCGCGCGGATAGACCTACGGTTCACCGACGAACGCGCTGACCGTCACCCGCACGCCCGCAAGCGGCTGACTCGGTGACGTGAACCGCTTCCTGACCGTCGCTTCACACACTTGCCGATCGTCCCGGTAGCAAACCCCGTTCAACGCGTCACCGACGCTGCGCCACAACTTGTCACCGTCGGGCGCGCTCGTCGGGCGAACCGGTGCGTCCGGCTTGAGCACCGGTCCGCATTGATGCACGCATTCGCTTCCGTGCGGGCACACGAACCCCTTGCGCGGCTTCCGGAAGTGACCCTTGGGTCGCATCGTGAAGAACTCCAGCACGACCGCGATCGGTCCCTCAAGCGGCGGCAGTTCGTGCGCCTGCATGGCGTCCGCTGCCACCGCGGACACCGTGGCGCGCCACGACGCCTCATCCCTACCCGTGCCCGTGAGCACCGCCCGGCCACGTACTACGAACGATCGGTGACTTCCCTTCGGCCGGGCTTTTCCGGCAGCGAAGAACGACACCGATACCCCGCCGTTCGCAATAGGCTCGCTCAGGTTCGGTTTCATGGGGTCACTTTGGGCCGCGATAGCCACGTGACCCGTTCACCGGGGTCTGACGCGAGCTAATCGCTATGAGCAGACATCGTGACCAATAAATGTCGTCAAAATCCGTAGTTTTAACTCGTCGTGCTCTGTAGAGATTCCACGCGAATTCGTATTCCGCATCCGTGAGCACGATTGGCGATAGTTCGAACGTTGATTTAGCGTGCATGGTTAATCACCCGTTCCGCCGCAAGTTAACTAGCACTTGAGCTGCAAGGTCACGAAGCGCGTCAGGCGCTACTGGGTCCACGGCTTGCGCCGGCTTCGCCAGCACGACGGGACGCGGTTTTACCGTCGGTGAGGCGTCCGTCTCGAGGTAGTCACGCCACGTGCCCATGAAGCTTGAAAAGTGCATCACGTATTGCTGGTCTTTCCCGACGGTGTCCCGGGCGTACGCGTCGATCGCTTTGCCTAGCGCCTCGAAGTCCGCTTGCGTGCGAATCGTCCGCTTGCAGAGCTGCAAACCCTTCGGCTTGCCGCGCTTCCGCGGGTAGCGCTTGTAAAGCGCCTCGAAGTCGAACCGCGGCGCTTCCGGTTCGGGGTGCTTGAGCAAACCAAGTTGGTCACCGGCTTCGGTGACCGAAGGCTTTTCAGATCCAGAGCAAGAGCCAGATCCGGAGCCAGATCCAGATCCGGAGGTTAGGCTAAGCCTAGGAGCGCTAAGCGTCCCTTGGCTTAGCGTCCCTTGGCTAAGCGTTGGCTTAGCGTTGGCTACATCCGTGCGTTTACGTTCGGCTTTCGCTTGCCCGCCGGACGCTCCGCGGGCGCGTTGCTGCAAAAGAAACGCACCGCGATCACGCAAACCGGAGAAGTACACGCGTCCGTCGACGTGTACATGTGCAAGGTCCGCGGTGATCATCGCGTCCACGAGCGGCGCACCGATGTCGCTGCTATGGTCGGCTTCGGCACGCGTCAGCAAGCCGGACGGGTTCTCGTCGCTGACCCGGTTCGCGGAGCACATCCACGGGCCGCATGCGACGACACCGATGACTTGAGGGACGGACATGCCGACCGCGCGCGCCAGCATCCGGAAGCGCGGATCGTTCATCGCTTTCTCGTCAAGGTTAACGCGCACCGGTTTTCCCCCCGCGCTTGACGGCATCCATCGCGAGATAGATCGCACCGTCGAGAAACTCTTCCGTCGCTTCGTTCCGCCAGTCTTTCGGGTTGGTCGCAAGGTCGAGCGGTCCGTAGCGCTCGCGCCCGATGCGAAGCCGCTCGATGACGTGCATGACCACGCGCAACTCATCGGGCCCGAGTCCGGCCACGGACACCCACGCCACGGACCCCACCGCCAGGCGTGCGTCAGGTTCCGGGTCCGTGTGCTCACGCATGAGCAAGCACGACTCTTGCGACCCGTCCGCGAACGACTCCGCCGCCACGAGTTCCCATCCATCGGCTTGCAGCGCGGGAACGTCCGCGCGGAGCACGCGCTTAAACTCCCTCACCGCGGACCGCTTCCGCGGCGGCGGTTCCCGTCCGTCGGTACTATGCCCGGAGCTCCGTGCATGCCGGTGGCTTCACGGTCCGCGATCTCGAACACGCGGAGCGCGCCGATCGGATCCGAGCACGCCGCGCATAGGTACACCGTTCGTCCGCGGCGGATGCACCGCGCAAGATCAGTTCGTTCCTCGATACAGTTCGCGCAAAAAGACGGACGCGCGCTGATGTTTTTCGTAAGGCGATCGCGCGCGTTAGGCGCGCCGCTAGACGCACGGTCAGGGGTGACGCGCGCTTCTTTAGGCGGGAATTTGCCTCGAGCATCCTGCCCATTTGCTCTGAGATTCTCAGGTGTTATGTCCGCACTGCGGTCCGTCTCGACGCTGCTACGCGGATGTTTCGACATTCAAAACCACTTGCCGAAACTGGCAAGCGGACGCAAGAGGAAACTTTTTCCACTCAAGTTCGGCAGCTCTTGAGTGCCCCGTCGTTTGGTTGGTTGGTGGACCGATCTGCGCTTCGGTGTTTAACTGCTCAAACGATGGGAACGAATGACATCGAAGTACCGGCTGACGGGGAGCGGGCGGGCGGGAAACGTTCGTCTGACCCAAGGGTGTCCCGTGCGTGGTTGAAACAAGTTCAACATGCACTAACGGAAAGGGGTTGGACGCAACGGCGGCTTGCGTCCGAAGCGAATATCAATGAGTCAAACGTCTCACGCTTGTTTAAACGTGAAGCCGGCAAAGAGACGGTTACGAAGGTCGCAAGTGTCTTAGGTCTAATGGACCCACTAGCCGCACCCGACGAAGACGAAGACGAGATACGACTAGAATGGGTCACGTTAGGCATGCGGATGCGATCGCTAGAACCCGCCAAGTTCTCATCCATCATAGAAGCGCTCCGGGCATGGGACACCGCGGCGAATAAGTGGGCACTCATGGCGGGCGTAGTCAGCGGCATCCGGGACGTCGAGCACGGTATCCACGCCGAGCGCGGCGATCGCACGCGCGGTAAGGGAGTGGCGCGCGGGACCGGCGGTGAACCGTGATGTTTCCGCGCACTTGTCCGACGAACTGCATGTTATATCGGCGCGTCTGCAAGGTGACAGCCGCCGACGCGCTCCCCGTCGGTGCGGCAACGGAAGGGGAATACGGGCCAGATGAAGATGACGCCGTTTCAGATTCTGCCGGTACACCGCGATATTGCTGAGCTACTCGCGCGCCTACGGGTCGCGAATCCAGTTCGCCACGACAAAATCGCGGCCGACATCGCGCGTGCGTTGCATGAAGTCGTGAACGCGGAAGAGATACTTGCCATAGCGATCGCCGTGATGTTCGCAAAGCTCAGTGATCCCAGCGAACTCCCGGATTCCCCCGCCAGCACGTAAGCAGCACTCCGCAATTATCTTTCCGGTCAGCGCAAATATTTTGTTGACCGTTTCGGGTTCGATCCCTAAAACAAAATCATCCCGACGCTGACCGGTTGACTCCGTCCCGCAGTCGTAGGGATGCCGCGCGTGCGCCGGACCTAGGAGGGGAATCCATGGTTCCGGTGTTAACTCGCGATGACTATGTCCGGGTGACGTCTTCAATGCGGGAACTCGCGGGTTCCCGATTCACTGAAGACGTGCGCCGGGACGCGGTGCCGCCGCACGTTTGTGCGTCGGCTACCGCGTCCGTACCGTCGAACGTGCCGGCAGATGATGCCGTCGCGGTGCTTGCTCCGTGGTTGCGGTTAGGCGTGCTGCCGTGCGTGACGTTGCTCGTGTCGAGTGACCCCACGTCCGGGACTTGCGTTCACGTGCTCGTGCGGGGGGAGATCGATGACGCCGTCAGAACTCGCGTGGAAAGCGGTAGCCGTACTCCGTAGCAACGAACTCGGGCGCGGCCGCTACTGCAAGCGCAACCTGACCGGCGGTCACGTGACGTCGATCTCATACTGCATGCTCGGCGCGATCATGCACGCCGACGGGTGCGGGTTCACCGGCCACGTCCAGGAAGACGAAGCCGATCTCTCGTGGTATCGGCCGTCACCGGAGTGCGGGCAACTCGTGGATGAACTCGCGCGCGTCGTGCAGCACCGCCATCCGCATGAGTGGAGCGACCGCGCGGAGCGCACGAAGGCGGAAGTCATCGCCGCACTTGAGATCGCGGCCGCGCGTCTTGAGGCACGTTAATGCAGACGGAATGCCCGCTCCCGAGCGGAACTGATTACGGACCCGTGGCCGGCATGGTGCGTGGGGAGATCCCGCGACAGCCAACCAACACAACCACCGACGCTACTAGCGCCGCTCGGTTCTCTTCGGCCATTAGAAACACCGGCCACGGGTCAATCTTCGCCGCGTGGATCTTGTGCGCGCTGCTCTTCGTGCTCGCACTTGCTGTCGCGTTCTTCGCTCGTGAAATGTCAGCGCTGTAAGAAGAAACGAGGTCAGATGCTCATGTCTACGGCGGGACCCGCGACGAGCGGGCATGGCGGAGCTATGTCACGCGCTGCCTATGATCAGGTTGAGGCGGTCAATTGGTCGCGGCTTAAGGAAATGCGGAAGAGCGCTCTGCATTTCAAGCACGCGCTCGAGGCAGACCCGGCCGATACGGGACCGATGCGACTCGGGCGCGCGGTGCATACGGCAGTGTTGGAGCCGGAGTTGCTCGACGAGTCGATCGCGGTATGGAAGTCGCGGCGGCAGGGTAAGGCGTGGGAAGAGTTCGAACGCCAGGCGGTCGAGTCCGATCGGACGGTGCTCACGCAAGAGCAGTATGAATGCGCGCTCGCGATCCGTGACTCGGTGCGCTCGCACCCGCTCGTCAGTCCCTATCTGGCGGCGGGTTCGGCGGAACATTCGCTGACGTGGACCGACCCGCGCGGGTTCAACATGAAGGCGCGCATCGATTGGGTCACCGACGGCGTGATCTTGGATCTGAAGACGTCGCGCTACGCGATCGAGTCGAGGCTATTCGCGTCGGATGCATACCGACTCGGATACTTCCATCAGCTAGCGTTCTATCAGCGCGGCATGTCCGCGGTGTACGGCACGACCCCTGCCGCGCTCATCGTGGCGGTCGAGACGGCGGCGCCTTACGACGTGGCGGTGTACCGGCTTTCAAGCGCCGCGCTCGCGGCAGCGTCGGAGGAAATTGACGAGCTGCTCGACGAGCTGCAACGCGCGACGGATTCCGGCCGGTGGCGCGGGCGGTTCGACACGGAGCGGACCTTGCAGATTCCGGCGTGGGCGGTCCCGACCCCGGATGACTTCGACTTGGCCGATCCGGATTGGATCAAGGAAAGCTAGCCGTGCCTGACTATCAGCTGGGATTCCTAGGCCGGTACATCGCCGCTGCCGAGTTCGGCGGCAAGGAACCGACGGTGACGATCGCGTCAGTGCAGCTTGAGCTAGTCGAGGACACCGACGAAAAGAAGCCGCCGCGCAACCGGTGGATTGTCTACTTCGAAGGCAAGGAACGCGGATGGTTGCTCAATAAGACGAACGCGATCCTACTCGCGGCGCTTTTCAACAGTCGCAAGACTGAAGAGTGGATCGGCAAGCGCGTCACGCTTTGCGCCGAAGACGTGCAGATGAACGGGGAGACGCTGCTAGGCATCCGCGTGCGTGGCGGACCGGATCTCAGGGCGGTGCTTGAGGTCAAAGTGAAGCATCCGAAGAAACGGCTATTGCTAGTCCGCCTAATCCCGACGGGCAAGGCGCCGCCAGCGACGGGGGACGGTCATGGTGGTTGACGGCGTGCGACTCAACTGGAGTGTGTCCCTGTCCCGGGTCCGGCGGGAACGCGAGTTGATCTGTACGTACGCGGTGACCGACGACATGATCGATTGCTACATGGTTCCGCTCTTCGAGGACGAAGGCGTTCGGCAGCGGGTCGAAGAAGTGATCGGGCAGCTGATCAAGTTCGGCGCGTTCCGCGAGGAACGGCGCGAGTTGCTAGTCAGCCTCAGTCGTGCGCTCTTTGAAAATTGGGGTTACCGATGGGAAACCGTATCGTGAGCGGCGGCAATCGGAACGGTCACGGCAAGACCCACCGCGTGATCCCCGAAGACATCGCGCGCATGGTCCGCGAGAACCGCGAGGCGCACGACCGCCGCGCCGCGATGTCCGTGTCGCTGCAACTGCTCACGCAAGCGTTCGTGTGCGTCGGTGCGACGGAACTTGAATGCGCCGAAGCGTGCGACGGCGAAGCCGCACGGTTGCGCGAGCGACACGAAGCGAAGCGCCTGGCGGAAAGGGTGAGGCGGTGATCGACATCGAATCGTTCGTGCGTGCGTGGCAGCAAGCGGACTCGGTGCAAGATGTCGCGGATCAGTTCCGCATCACGGTGAAGATCGCGTGCGCGCGCGCTGCACGTCTTCGGCGCATGGGTGTCCCGCTTAAGGCAATGCGTGCGGCCACGGGACCGAAGCCGCCGGACATTGAAAAACTCAAGCGCATCGCTCGCGGCGAAGAATGACCGCCGCGCTCGAGGCACTTGGCGATAGGGCATGGCACGTGATTCACGGGGACTGCATGGATCCGGTGACCGGGTTGCCGTCGCTGCCGGCGGCAAGCGTGACGCACGTGATCACGGATCCGCCGTACGAAGCGGAAGCGCACACCATGCAGCGGAGGATTAAGAAGCATCACGGCGGCGGCATCTATGGCGTGGACGATGCGCCGCTGGTGTTCGCCGCGATGACCCCGGAGCTCCGGGTGACCGTCGGCGCGGCGATCGGGCGCATCACGTGTCGGTGGGTGCTCGTGTTCTGCCAAGTCGAGGCGGTGACCGCGTGGCGGGACGCGCTCACGAGTGACGGGTCACTGAAATACAAGCGCGCTTGTATATGGGTCAAGCCGGACGGGCAGCCGCAACTCACCGGCGATCGTCCGGGCATGGGATACGAGTCGATCGTCACCGCGCATGCGCCGGGGCGGTCACGGTGGAATGCGGGCGGGCGGGTCGGAGTCTATTACGCGATGCGGAATCAGGACCATGGTCCGCGTCACTTGCGCCATCAGACGGTGAAGCCGTTGCCGCTCATGGAGTCGCTGATCCGGGACTTCACTGACCCGGGCGATCTCATCGTGGATCCGTTCACCGGCAGCGGCAGCACCGGAGTCGCGGCGGTTCGACTCGGGCGGCGGTTCCTCGGATGGGAAGTTGACGAGCGCTTCCACGCGCATGCGGTGCGGCGCTTGACCGATGCGCGCGAGCAGACAGAGCTGACCTCACTCGAGGCGTTCGAGCGAGCAGCGACGGTGAAGCGGCAGCAAACGACGCTGCTCGTGGATCCGGTGCCGCCGCCCGGACCGATCGATGACGTGGCGCGGTGGCTTGATTCACTCGCCGCGCCCGACGATGAAGCGGCTGACTAACCGATCCATAGCGGAGATGAGAACTCAGGCGCGGTGCCGGAGCGCACCGGGAAAGGCGGAACGGATGGCGGTATGTCAGTCGTGCAATGCACCGATAGCGTGGGCGAAGACGGATAACGGGCGACCGATGCCGATGGATGTGCTCCCGAGTCCCGAAGGCACCTTTGCATTCGTGACCCCGGGACGCGTGCGCTTCGTTCCCGTTGCGGACCGCGAGGGATACGCGCTGCACACGTCACACTTTGCAACGTGTCCGTTCGCGGACAAGCACCGAAGGGAGAAGTAATGCCTGACTTTACGACGGTGATCGAGGAACTCGCGCACGGTGACGTGAACCGTCAGGCGAGTGAGCAGCTAGCCGAAGTCGTGCGCGCGGTGGAAGCGACGGGCAAGAAAGGGCGGATCGTCGTCGTGCTTGAGGTCACTCGCGAGGGAGCGCACTGCGTTCTCAGCGCGGCGATCAAGACGACGAAGCCGCAAGTGGGCAACCCGAGCACGATGTTTTTCTTCGGCAAGGATGGCGCGATCCTCCGCGATGACCCGCGGCAACTGGATCTGAAATCTATCTATCGCCCGAACGATGCGCCGATCGACGCGACCCGTGTACCGAAGGAGATCGACAATGACTGACGGAACCGAGTCGCTTCTGACGCCCGTGCTTGCCGCCGCCCGCGAGTCGGTCGCGATCGGTGATCGCATCACGGTGCTACCGCTTGACCCGACGCTAGCCGCCGGACTCATCGTGCGCTCCGACGGGCGCGGTTCGGCGGCATTCGCGGATGACGTGCAGATCGCGATCGAGGCGCGGCTGCCGTCACCGCGACGGCGTCAGGGCACCGTCACCGTGACGGAGCTAGACACGTTCATCGCGACCGTGAACCGATGGAAGCGACCCGCTCAGACCACGGTATGGGCGGACATCGGGAAGTGCGCGCTGACCGCGGTGCTCGACGATCACCCGGCGGGCGCGGAGGGTGCGGCGTGGCGGATCGATCGTGTTTGGTACACCGCGCCGCCGTCCCCGGAGTGGATCCGCTGGAGTGAGCGCGCCGATCGAGATCTTGAGCAAGAGGCGTTCGCGACGTTCCTTGACGACAATCTGCCGGACGTCACGACGATCAAGGATGCGGAGAAAGGGAAGTATCCGAGTCCGATCGAGTTGCTCGAAATGGCGCGCAACCTGAGCGTTCACACGCGCGGGTCGTTCGAGCGGAAGCTAGACCCGACAACGGGCACCGGGACGCTCGTGGTTAAAGACGAGCACGAGTCGTACAGCTCGAAGATCTGGAAAGCGTTCCCGCTCGCGCTCCGCGTGTTCGAAGGCGGCAAGGTGTATCTAGTCGAGGCACGCGTCAGGTTCCGCGTGCAAGGCGGCAAGGCGATCTTCGGGTACACGCTTCACCGCTCCGCCGAAGTGAAGCGCGACGCGTTCCGAGAAATGCGGCAGCTCGTGGCCGCGCAATGCGAGGGATGCCCCGTGTTTGCGGGTTCGCCGTGAGCGGAGCTCCGCCGAACGGGACCGCGTTCGTTGGCTTGCTCGTGGGCGGGAACGTGGACGTACTCAAGTCGCTACGGAGCGACCTATACGACGAGTTCGGGATCGAGATCAGGAATCAATGGGAGTCGCTCCGGGAATTCTGCAACACGCCACCGCGTGAGACGGACGTCATTCTCGTGCTCACGGACTTTTGCGCGCATCAGATGTCGCGCGACGCGGTGAAACTAGCGAAGAGTTCGCGGCTTCGGTACGCGCTGATCGGCCGGAAGAAATCGGCGTGGTTGAACGGGTTGAACTTGTCCGGGTTCACGCACCGGCCGTCGTGGTTGAAACCGCGTCCGCCAGTAGCCGGACCGCGAAAGGAGATCATCATGCAGCGAGTCGAGACGAAGCCGATCGCGCGCCCGAACGGAGTCAACGTTGCTGCCGCGCCCGCGCCTGGCGTTACTGCGGTGACCCCGCCGCCCGCGCTCGCGCCCGTGCCGAAGGTCGATACGTCCGCGGTGTACGTCCCGAAGCCGCGCCGCTGGAGTGAGGCGGACATGCAGTGCGTCGTGTCGCTGGCGGAGAAATGGCGCGCGAGCAACCCGCCCGACTCGTGGGCGGATGACGGGGAGCGCTTCGTCATCGATAGTTGGATCGCCGTCGGTTCGTACCGGACGCCCGCGGCATTGCAGTTGCGGCTTAACGCATTCCGCATCATGGCGAAGATCCCACCGGAGTTGCTAGGCGCGCTCGGGCGTGCGCACGGGCGGGTCAGGCGCGCAAAGGAACGCTTCATGCGCCTCGAGCATGCCGAGCTTAAGCGGCCGCGCGCGGAGTGGCCGGAGTGGATCAGCGGTGACGCGGCAACGGACATCGTCGGCGGCAAGGCGCGCATGCCGCGGGACCCGATGGTTCACCGCCCGTCGGGCGTGCTCGTGTACCGGCGCACGGACATAGCTGAGATCGTCACGCGGCACGAGACGCGCGGCATGACCCGGACCTTTCGCGGTTCGGGTCTCACGCCGCTGGAATGGGAACGGCGGATCTTGGATCGACTCAAGGCGAACGGCGGACCGTGCGCGCGCAACGCGTTCGGCTTCCACCGGTACAACGAACGCGGGGAGCAAGCACTCCGCGAACTCGTGAAGTCCGGCGCGGTGCTCGAAGATATGTTCCGCGGTGCGACGTTCTTCCGCTTGCCTGAGCAGTCGTGGCCACCGCCGTTCCGCTTGCCGCCGCGCAAGGTGGCAGCACCGCGCAAGCTGCCGCCGCTGTCGCCGGAGATGATCGAGGAGATCCGCGATCGCATCGTGAACCCGCGCGCACCTGGACCGCGTCCGCAGTTGCCCCGGCTGCCGGCGGATCTCATCGCGGAGATCCGTGACCGCATGCAGCCGCAACCGGAACCGGAACCGAAGCCGGAACCGGGACCGGTTCCCGCGCCCGACGGCGGAGCGCGCGCGGAGATTCTCCGCATGATGCGCGCGGGCGAGATCACGAAGCGTGAAGCCGCGGAACTCCTGCTCGCTTTGGTGTCATCGTGATCACGGTCGATCAGAAGTTCCGGCAACTTCAGATCCCGCGCGGCAACACGCGTCAGCGTCGTTCCCGTCGCTGGCGGCGGTGGCGGCGGGCATGGGCGGGCACGGTTATCGCGGCGCTCTTCATGCGTCTTGAGGCAGCGCGGAGACTGGAGTCGTTCCCATGATCGCGGTGACGTTCCTACTCGCGATCGTCGTGGCGCGCGCGTTCATCGTGACCGCGGGGTGTGAACCCGAACCGCCGCCGCGCTGCCGGGTGTGCGGCGCGCGGTTCCTCGACAGCCGTGCGGTGGACTGGCATCAGCACGCGGCGCACCCGCTGCACGACGCGGTGACCGCAGACGACGCGAGCGCAGACGAAGGGTCGATCTCAAAATGGAACCGATGATCGAGGATGAACTGCCGACGCTATTCAACCGTGGCAGCGACACGAGCGAAGAAGCCGCGGAGTCGATCGCCAAGGATACTCAGCGACTCCGCCGCCTCGTGTACGAAGAGATCCGCGAGTCGGGCGGACTGTCGTGCGACGAGATCGAAGAGCGGCTAGGCATGAAGCATCAGACTTGCTCCGCGCGCGTCCACGACTTGCACGCGCTCGGGCGGATTCGCGACTCGGGCATGCGCCGGAAGACACGGAGCGGCAGGAACGCGATCGTATGGGTGTTGGTTTAGCGGCGACAAACCCCGGCGCGTCCGGGAAAGGGGTGCCTTAAATGGATGCCGATGCGTTGCAGTTGGATCAGATCGAAATGCTGATCGATGCCGTGGACGCTGCTCGACCCGCTCCGCGGCAACGGTGCGATGCGCCGATGGCGTCATTCCCTCCGCCTCTCGTGATAGCGGACGTGCAACCGTTGGAGACACACGGAACCGGGTTCTTTCCGAACGTCGAGACGGACGCACTCTACCGGCCGCTTGACGTGTGCTTCGCCACGATCCCACTTGGCAGCGATCCGCCGGTCTATGCTCCGGGTGAAATCTTCATCCATCACGTCAAGGCTGATAGGGCGGCCGCTCGGCAAGTGAAGCGTCCACCGCCCGGAGCGCAATGCGTGCGGGATCGCCTGATGGTTGTCCATAGTGGGCGGTATATGTCGATCAATCACTATGGTCTTATCTCGCGCGACTGCTCAAAGTATTTCAGAGTCAGCAATAATGGCACTGTCATCGCTGATGACCCGATCTCCGTAACGCCGCTTTCGATCCAGTTCACTCTGGAACTCAGTTGGACGGTGACAATCGGCACGTGCGGCAAGTTGGGCCTACGCTTCTTCACTGACCCAACGGGCGCACGTGAGTCGTTCCGGTTGCGCGACATCCCGAATGGGAAGAGTCGCCGCGCGGCGATACTTCATTGGGTCCGCGCGCATAGCCGACGCATCCATCGCGACGATCCGTCAGCCATGGCTGACGTGATGAAGCATCTCCGGGGTCAGAGGGAATTCGTATGGAATGATTTGCGCGTGGCGATTCATCCATCGGTCAGCGACGCGCACGCGTTGGATGCGGCGCGAAAGGCACGTCGATGAGTACGCCGAATGATCAAGACACGCGCACGCGTGACCTACTCGCGATGCTGGCAGACTTAGGGGACCAACTTGATCGCATCGCGGATGCCGCGGAGCGGATCGCCGAAGTGATGGAGCGAAAGGAGAAGCGCGACGAATGAGTTTATGTCCGCACAACTCGGATCCGATCCGCTGGTGTCGCGAATGCGCGGTAGCGGAGAAGCTTGCCCACGTCGAGCGCATGAAGCGATTCCCGACGGTGCTTGCGAACGTGACGTGCGGCTTTCACTGCCCGCCGGGTTGGCTGCCTATGGTTGAGAAATTGTGCGCGCTGCTCGAGCGCATTGGCGGGATCGCGTGCGTGCAAGTCAAAGAGAAGTTCGGCGGACTCCGCTTCTACATCGAGTCGGAACCGCCGCCCGTGGACATGTTCGGCCCGAGCGGAGTCACCATGTTGCGGTCCCTGCCGAAGACGCTGGCGGGTGACCTCATCGCCGCGTGTGAAGAAGCGTCGTTTGCCGTGTGTCTCTACTGCGGTGCGCCGGGAACGCTGCGCCGCGGTGGTTGGTGGCGCACCCTCTGTGACGGGTGCGAGAAAGCGTATGCCAATGGTCCGCGCAAATAGCTCTGAGATCCTCTTCATCGTGGACCGCTCCGGCTCTATGGAGTCGATCAAGCGGGACATGGTTGGCGGGTTTGCAACTCTGCTCAATGAGTTGCGGACGGTGTCCGGTGAGTGCGGGGTCACGATCGTGCAGTTCAATATCGATTACGCGGTGACGTTCCGCGGGTCGCTATGGGAACCGATCCCGTTCGAGATCCATCCGAGCGGCGGGACCGCGCTACTCGACGCGATGGGTCGCGCCATCGAAGAGACGGGCGCGCGCCTGGCGAGCATGCCCGCGTCGACGCGACCCGATCGCGTGCTCGTGGTCGTGATCACCGACGGCGAAGAGAACTCGTCGCGTGTGTACAGCCGTGCTCGCGTGTTCGAAATGGTGAGGCATCAGCGCGAGCGCTACGCGTGGGAATTCATGTTCCTCGGCGCTAACCAAGATGCGATCACGGAAGCGGCGAAGATCGGGATCCGCAACTCCGTGGACTTCACCGCCGATATGAACGGCGTGGACGCGGCGGTGAAGACGTCCGGCAAGAGCGCGGCGCGCTACCGCCAGTCAGGGCACGCGTTCAACTCGGAGGAGATGCAAGCCAACTACCGCGCGGAGTTGAGCAACCCGACCGAACCCACGCCCGGAGCTCCGATCAATATCGTCGTGAATGTCCCGACGATTCCCGGAGCGAAGAAGCCGTGACCGCGGAGCGACACGAGCGCGTCATGATTGCGGCGCGGCGCGGGCGGATCACGT
>Ga0307503_10000208_pt1 | contig 15894 bp, 40 predicted proteins | sample 17_S_MG_FD_194514 | JGI IMG/M metagenome (GOLD analysis project Ga0307503, IMG submission 194514) | Soil microbial communities from Populus trichocarpa stands in riparian zone in the Pacific Northwest, United States - 17_S | ecosystem: Environmental > Terrestrial > Soil > Riparian zone > Trees... | reverse complement strand
AAAATACGAACATTGGTTAGGTTTCTCTGATTGATGCCAACTTCTATTATTCTTTTGGAGCATTAATACCTGATGAATATACTTGTCATCTTTCATGATACCTAGAGCATGAAGCACACTGAATCTAGCCTTTTCTGGAATTGGGTTCGGGGCATCATCAATATCGTCAGCAACGCAAAAGGTAGCAACTCCATCAACATAAGAAGTTGTATCATCAAATCGACTGATTTCATCCAGCATTTTCTCCACTGTAGAAGAATGACCCTTTGGTACGTCTCTAACCTCTAACATGGCACTACGGCTATTATAGGACATATGGATACCAAACGCTGCGGCTATGGTTCCATACTGTGCTAGTCGATTAGTCATCTGTATCGCACGATAGACAAACTACCTTTGTTGGATTAGACCACATCTCAATTGCCTTATCAATCTCGTCCTGAGGCCAGCCATAATAGCGATAAAGCATCGCGCATTCATCAGTGAATGTACTCAGTAGTTTCGCCCTATTTTCCGCATCGGCCTTGAACAATACGGCATTTAGGAAGCGCATCAAATGAGCATCATACCAGTCACCTAGATTGTTCAGTAGGATTGCCCTTAAATTCTCACGATCATAGTTGGAAACCACTTGCATTTACCTCAAATTATGAGTTTAATTAAATAATGAGTTTTCCCTGGGTCAATGGTAACTGCAACTAAATAGAAACTCTAAATCTCAAAATACTTCGTTTCAAAATCTGGCTCTCGATTAAATGTTTTCTCTACCCATTCATCATACTTCTGCTGAAATTCCCAAAGCCAGGGATTCTCATCAGATAATTTCTGCTTACGAAATCCTTCTGCTCGGATTAAATCTGTATGGGTTTTAAGCACAGCAGCACAAAACGGATGATAATATACATCATTGAACTGCTCAATATCTTCACCAATTAAAAACTCTACTGCGCATTCAGGACATGTTGTATTCACTTCTTCACCATATATTCAGTAGTATTCGATAAAAGGTCAAAAGCATAAACCATAAATTTGTAGGCTGTATCAAAATCCATACTCATAAAAGGAGCATAATCATCTCCATCTATAAGTTGTACTTCTTTTTCAATAACTGCCTCATTATCTTCATCCTTAATTACAAGAAAAAGACTATAACCCATTTCTGTATTTCTAGTCATTCTTTTGCTCGCTTTTCTAGTAATGGAAGGATTTGCTTTTTAAGCGCAGCACTATTTACAATCATTCTATCTTTTTCTGCGGCCAGGTTTCTTTCTCGATTAGAAGGAATGTATAGATCATCCTCTTCATCATCTAGAGCCAATTCATTAATACACTCAGGCAGAAATGTATTAAACTCTTCATAATGACCATATTTACAATAATTTTGAGAATCACTAATCTCCTCAACACAGGTTGGAAGATGAGAATTATGCTGCTCAAAATGACCGCGTTCACAATAGTTTAAAGGATTAGTGTAATCAAGTGGTTTAGGCACGAGAAGCACTTTTCTCCTTAACTTTTTCAACTAGATCATATATGTCATTGAAAAAATTATCATAATTACGATCAATATGAGGAAGATATAGTTCAATAAGTTTTTCAAGTTCTTTAATAATATTGATCTTAGGAACCTTAGGCTTCGGGTCCAATTCAATAGCCTCAAATCTACAATGATAAAGAGGATAATCATCTGCATCTACAAAGGTTACTGAATTCTCATCTACAATGGCTTCCTCTGCTTCAACTATCATATTAATATAATCGTGCTTCAAAAGCATTTCAATATGAGAATTCAGTTGTGCTTTAACTTCACCGAATGCTTGCTTTTTTCGTCCAAATTCAGCCAAATCCATTGAATTGTTGTAGTTTGAGTGCCTAATCCAACGAGTTTGGATTACTTTCCAACTCACTGTCTAACTCCTGTAGCATTGCATAAACGTCATCTACACTTTCAGCAATAGTGTCATTCCAAGTGGTGCCCCGTGCATTGTAATGATCTAAAATATATGTATCTATTCTATTATAGAGTAAATGGGTATTCGGTGCGCCGTTAGACGCAGTTAAAATAGCATCCATTAGACACACAGTATTATATTCATATGTTCCCCGATGCCAACCACGTTCTTTAATTAGATCAGCAGCATCTGTAAATACACTCATACTAAAATACCTGCATCCTCTCTTAAATCTGTGGAATAAGTATTTGCTGGCTTGGCTAGATCGAACTGCAATTCAGTCCAATTGATACCACTATCACCATTGACCATCATTAGAGCAAGTGTCATATACATAGCACTAGCCATATTCGTTACAATTAATTGTTCTCCACCTGGAAGTTGTGCAACTTCCTGACAAGTCATATCTGCTCTATTTGCTGCTCCTGACCTACGAATTTCAGGATGCATAAAACTAATTGGTGGAGTTAAATCCTGCCCATTCTTTCGAATCCATACCTGACATGAACCAGTATCAAACTCATTGCCCGCATTAATTACTACAGCATTTTCCAGGGTTTTAACCTTATCTTCGATTAATGCGCGGACAGGAAAGTTATCTACTGCAATGAAGATAGTTACTCCATCATAGATATACTTATCAATATTATCTGCCCCCAAATAATGGGGAATAGAGATAACATTAGTTGCATATCGGTACGGTAGAGTAGCGGCTTCTGCCTTATTCATTGTTACCATTGCTGGTTCAAATAGCTGGCGCTCTAAATTCTTTTCCTCTACTGTATCTCCATCCATTACACCTAATACCCAAACCTCACGGTCAACACCACCATGAAATGTGGTTAGATAAGGGATTAGTACTGGTAGTGCATGACTACCAGTACCGCCTGACCCAATCAAAAGATAGGGCTTTGTCACTTAACTGCTTCCTCTTCTCTAATCTGATCCATACTTAGAACATCATAATCTACATAGATATCATACTCAGCGGCCTTCTCAAATAGCATTTCCAGATGATCTTCAAGAGCTTGTCTAAAACCTTCGGGTGTTAGTTTACTATCCCACTGGGAACCTGCAAACCAATCTGAGGGAAGACCTTTACCAAATAGAGTACTCCAGCGAGTACCAAACTGGGATGATTTATCTGCATTACTAGGCTTTTCGTTCCATTTATCCCAACTACTAAGATTCTTATTCTCTTTCTTCTTGGAATCATCCCAATACCAATCCCAGTCATTTACTAGGGCTTGCATTGAAACACTCTTGTTACCGTTGTTGACAACAACAAGAGGAGTAAGAAGATTATCTACGAACTTTTTAACCTGTTCTTTTGTGACTGTTTTAAACGGGATATTGTAGAACTCTTCTGGCTTCTTGAAATAATCAAACCAATTTGGATGCATACTAGATGCAGTTAGATCACTGATATCAGCAACAATACTAATATCATAAGTGAACGTAATACCGTTGATCATAACCATTGAGGCAAACTCCGGGTCTGCCTTATCTACATTACCAACGGTGATATGAAGTCCATTAAAGTTAGATGCATCACCAGTATCAGTACCAGAATGGAATGCACCAAAGTCACAATGCGAATGCATTGTACCAATGATTGACCACTCATCTTCAATATCAGCCTGATCAAATAGAGAATCCACTCCACTATAAGTTACATACTGATATGGAGGAAGTAGTTTAAACTCTTTTGTTTCCTCATTCAGAAGAATGAGAACCTCTGCCTCTGTTCCAAATTTCTTAAATGTTTTCCTAAAGAAATCAACAGCCTGAGCCATAATTTCCTTAGGAACTTTGGGAGCAGTATAATCGAAATACCCATTCTCCCACTCTTTAGTCATAGGCTTAATCTGAGTAGGGATAGTCTTCTGAGGAATAATACAGCGCCCAAGGGCTGTCTGTTTACTTAGATATAGTTTCTGTTCAGCCGCTACATAAAAAGGAAGTCTCGACTTAGGAAGATCATCAATGCTTCCTTTAAATGGGACAATATCGAATAGTGCTACCATAGCCCAACCCCTGTATTGCTAATAGCCATTGTTAGAAGCTGATCAATAGTATAACTAGTGGCATTCACTGGAACAGTCTGAACGAAATTTGAGAAAGGAAGAGTATACAGACTCCACTGCTTCCAAATATTAGGATAACGCTGGGTCTGAAAAACCCATGTATCAGTCTCATCATTACCGTAGGGTGTGTGCCATCCTAGGTCATGATTAAATGTAGACAACTCCGAATAAAAGGTAGACATAATCTCATCAATGCGATCTGCAATCGGCATATCGCTCTGAGGAAATGCATCACCTAGACAGATATAAGCACTATCATCAACATTTGGAATCTGCGCAACTGAAACTGGAGCATCCCTACTAGTTAGGCGTTCCTTAGCCCAAAGAAGTTGAACGGTATTAATGTGCTTCTCAATACCAAGAGTATTTGGTTCTGCATCCTCAACACGAAAGATGAAATACTGCCAAGGCATTGCTACTTCAGCAGTACCAGCAGGAATTTCACGACTCTCGTCATACTCATTTTCAAAGTATAGATCATTCCAATGAAGAGTCTGAATTCCAGGCTTCATTTCAACTACAAAAACTTCCTCATTACTGGAAGTTCGTAGATGCATTCGACAGTTATGCGGAAGAATACCACTATCCATCAGAGCGGTATTACCCTGAAAAAGCTGATTCTTTAGGAAGGAAATAACATCTGCTGAAGATGCAGATACAGTATCCTTAGTATAAGATTGAATGATTTGCCCATTTTCAACCCTGAATGAGTTCTGCTGAACCACTCTATTTTCTCCAAATAAGAAAGAAGTAGAAAAAATAACCGGCATGATGTTTTTAGGTCTTTTCCAGCCGGTTTATCTTGTCTCTGACCATCTAAAGAGTTAGGTTCTAGATAGAACCCTTCTCACCAACAGACAGGTTAAAGCGAATCTTATCGCCAGCCTGAACAACATCATCCTCAGATAGCTCTGCGCCATTAAGGAATGCAAGAGCATCCTCAGGGATGTTTAGGGCCTCACCAAAATCGGTGCGGACCTGAGCAATAGTAAGGCCAACAAGGCCCTCATCCGTTAGAGTCTCAATGCGAGAAATAACGGTTGCCGATAGAACGTCTGACATTTCAAAAACTCCTAAAACTAAAAATTACTAAAATTGGTAGAAAACTCTTTCGAAAAAACTTTCACTTGTTATCCTACTGGTTGGGTTCAAATTAGAGTTATTCGATACAATCCTCCTCTACTAAAAGTTCTGAGCGGTCGTGATATTCCATTGTATGAGTGACACACCAGCCACCCATATAGGAACAGACCGTATTAGAAAAGTCCTCATCATTAACTAAATCATTGAATACGATATTACCTGTTTCATCTAGATCAGTCAAAGTATTCCTCTCGCCATGTCGGCTTATTGATATCACTTCTAACTGAATAAAACACTTTCTTAAAGCCCAGCTTTTTCAGGATTGCCCAGCAATTATCGCAGGGCTTTGACAGGTTCGACGCGACGTTGGTTCTACTGTAATTGATGATCACAGCCCCGTCAAGCCTACGGATATTAACTTTGCTTAATGCATCAACCTCTGAGTGAACGGTCTTTTTAATGTACTTATCGTTATCATCATCGGCTATGATAATTCGACCGGCCCAATGATTTTTGCCCGCAGAAATGATTTTACCCTTGGCACTAAGGATTACCGATGCGTGGAAATATCGTGTAACTACAGGATCACATTTGTCTGCATTATTACGTGCAATTTCAAATGCATCAAGCCTGATCATTCTCCCAATCCTCGATATCATCCTCTACTGAGGCTGTACCATAGAATTCTTTAATTAGCCCTGCAAGTTTAATAATAGCCTCTTCAAATGTATCTGCACCACAATCTAGGTTTGGATCGTGGGTTCTAACCCAATGAGGAACATCATCATATGAAACATTTTCATACGGACCATACTCTAACCAAACACGAATCTTTGTATTCTTTGTACCATCGTTTGAAATTGTATTTGTCCCTGGGTCTACCTTAGGAACAAAGATATCCAGATCGTACAAACCAAAATTAAGCCCGTGATCAGCCATATTCATTGGGTGGTTATGAATAAACCACCACGCATCATAGAATTTCATTAACTCTCCATATACTTACGAAGATTTGGACCAATCGCTTCTGCTTGTGTAGATACTAGATTCTTAGGATAATCATATTGTTCTAGTAACTCAGCAAATTTTCTATCCCAGGGTTCAGAATGAGTTTTATGTTGAATTAATGAATGAGCCAATTCATGGAGCATTACCCAAAGAGCATCTAGATATGTTTCCTCTTTAAATACTAGACAAACCTTATTCTCATAAGAGCAAAGCCCGCGCAATCGAGCGGGCTTTCTTTCAGAGAAAGACAATACATAATCATATGGAGCATTCTCATAGAAAATCTCCATCAATTGGTCGAGGTTATCGTCGTCCATATCTTTCTTCCTGATGATCTAGTAAATCAGTTGAATCAATTTCAGCACAATCATCAAATTCAGAGCCACAATTATCACATCTAACATTCCAAACCAAATCTTCCTCTGAAGGAAAATACTCAGTAGGAATAATTAGATACCAACAGTCTAGACAAACAAAACTTAGTGGAACAGCCATTATTATCCTCGATTAAGGAGTTTTGGACCTGAACTACCACCAGCCCCAACACCCTGTCTAAATTGAATTGATCGACCAGCCTCTTTACCGGCTTCAAATCCAGAACGATCACGCCTAGAGTTAGAACTAGAGTAAGTTAGACGAGGATACTTAACCTTCATATACTCTTTAATCTCATGGTCATTCATGACTACAAGAGCATTGATATCATTATCAGATGATCGAAGTTGCTGGAGATTTGCATTCAGACGCTCACTGATTGTCTGATTAGCACCAACATAAAAGGAATTCTTCCAGGTTTTACCATGAACCTTAGCGTACTTAGAAAGATGACTCTGGCGATAATTAACGATCTGCCAAGTCAGGTCACAAATACGGGTTAAATCCTCTACAACTGTCTGGAATAGGTACTGTGCTACCTCAATATCAGTCGGCTTACCAATCCAAATTAGCCCAGCACCCGAAGTAAGTAGGTTGCAAAGATTGGCCTTAGCCACCGTATTAGCTAGGGCATTGTACCAGAAAATCTTGTTATTGGCCGACTTTCCGGTTGTCCTAACCTCGGTTACAGTCTCGGATTTAGTGAGAGAAAATCCCTCCAATTCCTCTTCTGAAACGTGATACTTTAGAAGCAATTTCTGAGCCAAAGCCTGGGCATTACTTGCTTCACCAGCACTATCAGATGTAGTTAGCGCAAGAACTTTCTTGATTTGCGCTAGAATTGCTTCATCAGTCATTGTGCATTTCCTTTAAATATAAATACCGACCTAAAGGGGAGTTATACGTAACTGCAAGTATTTCAAAACTGTAAAATTGGTGCCCGATACTGGAGTCGAACCAGTCTTTTTTCTGTTTATAAGACAGCATCCAACAACCGGATAGATTACATCGGGCAAAGAATTAACCGTAGATGATATCTCCAAAATAGGCTAGCTGAATAGCAGCATCAACCTCACCCGCATCCATATCCTCGATTAGATCATCAAAGGAATCATCCGGGTCCATCTCTGCGAGTTTCTTAATACCGTCGATGAAATCCTCTTCTGTAATCAGTTTGGAGTCAATAACCTCTCCATACTCATCTAGATGAAAAACTAGTGCTGGCAATTCATCATCATCGGTTAGAAACCAACCAAATGTAAATGCTCCACTACCAAAGAAATGATCATTTAGTTCCTGAGATGTTGGCTCATGAAATAGCGGCATTATTTAAAATCCTCTAGCGTAAAATAACCCTTAATATTTGAAGTTTCGATTTTACGACTATGCTCTATACAGGTAGTCATATAACCAAGTACAGTTCTTGGCCCAGTAATAGAATCATAATGTTCTGCTGAGACTAACTTCCAAGAATGCTTATGCCTATTCTTCCACCAACTAAACATCACCAATCCTCATCATTATATGTGTATTCAGGTCGTTCGTCATAATGAAGTACAGACCAACTATCACCATTACAAGGCCGACAAAAATCTGTCCTTTTGTGCTCATAACAAAACTTAGCTGCCTCTGCAATACATTTACCGTCTGGACCAGCCTCAAAATAATGTACAGACTGCTGCAAACGATAAGTCAACTCTGCCTCTTCCTCAGGAATACCCTCAGGATCGGGAGTAAAGATATTAGGCATGTTTACCAATAATCCTCATCATCAAATGAACTAACCCATGCATCATATGCAGGAGTAAATGTACATGTATTATGAATACCACGACTATTCATATAATAGTGTGGTTCACTCTCAAAAGCTTTTTCACAGACTGGGCAAACCCTATCTCGCCAAGGTTCCATATCAACCTTATGTAGAAGATAGCGATATCGTCCAATATTAACAAACTTCCTCTTTAGGTCAATACTAATCTTTGGCATTCTTCAACTCCCTAAGAGTTTTAATTAGCTCGATATTAAACACTCTCTTTTTCCTTTGGTTTCTTTGCTAGATGTTCAGCCCAGGCTTTGTGACTCATTTTAACTAACTTGTAATCGGAGTATTCAGAACTATCGTGATTAGGCATCCACCAACAATCTACAGGTAGACTAGGATGATCTGTAGTATTATTGACAATATCCCTTTCTACAAGAAGATCACTTAATGTCTTTACTGCTTCCTGTTCTGTCTCTCCACCAATGACAAAGACTACAGGGATTTCATATACATTCATATTTAGCCCGCCCTAAAAGAAGAAAGAATAGTCTCTTCCTTGCCCCTAGAAGTAATTACTTCACAAGTAGAAGCAGTATAGTCTAGAAAGACATGTCCATTAGAATACTTGCCACAAATCTTAGCGGCCATTTCTCTAGCTACTTGTTCATTCTTAGCACGAATTACAAAGCCGCCATATTCATCATAGTCTGGAAATTCGATAGTATAAAGCACAAAGAGTTTCATTTTATCTCCCTTATGCTGGCATCACGTAATTATCCAGCAGTGTGCACATTGCGAGGATTTCAGATAGCTATTTGGCTAACACCAAATAGGGAACCTCTATCATAGTCACCTAAACAGTGACACCCTATTGCATTCTATATGGGTTAATCTAGTAAACCATACCTTTCTGCATCTTCCATCATGGATACTGCAAAATCAATATCGTCTCCGGCCAACTCCATTAGCGCACCATAGACTGAATTTCTAGGTCGATCTATTGTATCTTCATTATGACCAGCACTATATGAAGTTAATGCAATACAACCATTCTTCTGAAATTCTTTTCGAATTGGCTGATACATTTTATCGTATTCAGCCTGGGAATACTTCCCATCAACATAACCTAATTGCTTCTCTCCTTCTGGATTAAATCTAAATGAAACTTCATCATGAAGGCAATCCATATCCCAAGGTTCCCCACAATGAGGACAAAAGATATCAGCCATAATTAATAACCCCTAGAGATAAATTTTTCTTCTCTAATTACTTCTTTTGCTTCTTTAGCAATTTCTTTTGCAAGGTCTTCAATTGTCTCTGAACCGTATTTAGGCCAAACGATATCACTCTTACTAAGGATATTCATAATTCGAACCTGGAGAGGATCAAAATCATCCATTCTGATTAAATCCTTTACTATTAGGTGTTTCAATCAATTCAAAGATGCGACCATCGGTAGTAGTGGCAAAAAGTCGATAAACCCCACCATTTGATCGAGGACTATTAAGTCGATCTAGGTCTTTCAAAAGAGAGTGGAAGTTAGTTCTAATATCTAATCCATAAACTGTGGGTCCATGCATGTTGTGAATACGAACATCATCAAATTCAATACTAACCATTTTTATGCCCTTCAATATACCAAAGACACCAAAGTGTCAACCCAACGATAAGTGTGAATAGAGTTGGAGTGAAATTCATTAGATACCACCAACCGGACAAGCACGATACTCACAACCGGGACAAGTATACTCTACACCTTCCCTATACCAAGGACTGATTTCCATTTCAATTGTGGCTGTAGGATTTGCATCCCTCAACTCATGAGCAGTAATAATAGCCTTATAGAAATCCTCAGTCCACTCCATAAGGCTTTGGACACCATTAACCAAAATACGGTATTCGTGGACGATTTCCATTTCTTCTCCTTACCAATTGAAAGGACGTTCACCCCGGAGAATTTCGATAAACTTGTCACTGTAGATATCTACAATGGCATCAACCTTTTCTGCGGTATCATTAATCCCTGGGCCAGAAACAAGACTGATTGCACCCTTTCTATTAAGTTCTCCTAGAAACTTAATAAGAAAAGTCCCGACCTGTGCATGAAGCATTACAGGATCGGGATGCTTAAAATTAATTCCCTTATCTTTATTATCTTCGGGAGGAAAGATATTATCTTCAAGCATTAGTTTGCTCCCAACTCCCACTTCCCGTTATTCAGGAAGTAATCTGCACGATAGGAATGCTTTTCTCTATGCTGGCAATAACGGGGATGGTCCCACCAATCTTCTGAGTCAGCATCAACCGAATCAAAAACCTTGATTCCGTCTAGCCACACATTTTCACATGTACCAGATGTTGACTCATAGCTAATCCAATATCTAGCACCAAAGTCTTCGTAATCAGCACCCTTTTCAATTGGTCCACCATTAATGATATGCCAGCCCCGACCATGAGTATTGTCTTTATTGACAACATTCATATCAGGAAGGCTACCAGCGATTGCAAGATGATCAACCATCTCAAAACCCCACTTTCATGCAATCTTCAAACATGGCCTGGAAAATCTCGGAATCTGTTTTTGCTAGAAAACGAGACTCTGAGAAAAGATCAACTAAACCGCCGCGCGCCTTAATCATCAAATCTTCATTAAAGATAGCCGACTCACCGCATTCGCGAATGAGTCGGATTAGGTCTAGCCTAGACATTCGGATATCAATCTCGTCATCCGAAAGTTCTGAATTGTTTGGTCGAATGCGAATCATTTTCTTCTCCTTATCGGGAGTTAAAACAACTCTCACAAATAAAGATGAATCGAAACCGATTTGCAATGCTAAAACCCTCTTTAAAAGGATTGCAGCACTTATTACAAATCTCAAAGTTTCGAATAAACGAAACACTGACCCAACGAGAATTCATTACCACCACTTCCTTACTCTATGGTTTTCCATGATAACACTACGGTTGGACTTCTGAATGAAAATGAAATAGCCACTAAGCCAAGACCATTTCCACTCATCCCAATAATTCACTTCCAAATCCTTTGCGCCTTTTCAAAAGCAGGATCATTGATATCGGTTGTATATTTAATTCCGTGGCCCAGATCATAAGCATAAACTGGAACCGTTGTTGGTTTAGGCATCTGCCTAACTTCTTCTTGGTATTCCCTACTGCATTCAATGCAATAGGCTTCATCACAGACTGTGCCAATAATTTCCAAGCCATGCTTATCGCATTTCATGGAAAGAATATCGGTCGGCTGCATTTCTTCTCCTAGACTAGATAGAAGATTTCTTTCATCCCCGGCTGAAGATATCCCGATCCCAGCATAAATCGTTCTGATTTAATGCCAGTCATCTTTTCACACTGGGAGAAGATTTCATCCATGATAGCCTTAGTCCAATCGGCCATCAGGATACTGCACTGGAACCAATTTGGGGACTTCCTATTTCCAGGCCCAACATTGATAACCTTGATCTTCATCATTTACTTTCCTTCCAGCATCCGGTATGTATTGCCATTGACATACATTGTGACGTTGCTGACCTTGATCTTGTTATTGATGATAAAGGCCATTGCCTCATGCTGGGTTCCAACGAAGATAAGGGGATTGCTTGCGATCAACTTGTCATAGATCATGACCTTGTTCAGATCATTACCTGTGGCATTCTTTTCATTCTTCTTGGCAGTAGCCTCGCTTCGCTTTCGTTCAACCCGAACCTTAGCGTTGCGATCAGACACCTTTACGATTGGCCGGTTGTAAAGGAAAGCATCCCGATTGTCATCCTTTGAGATGACCACACCATACCGGGCTTCAACGATTGACTTTCGTACAAACCCATCAATGGGAGAGGGAAACGCTTTAACGGGCTTGCGATCCCCAACCATTGAATTGAGGAAAACCGGGCGCTTCTCAAAGACTGGCTTACCAAAGGTCAACTCTTTCTGGATGAAATCCTTACCATTGGGTTCATTGACCAGGGTTTCAACCTCAATGATATCCACCCGATAGAAACCGTTTCGCTTCAACTCAACCTTGGAATTGCGAGCATCCTTGATCGTGATATTGCTAAGGGTTGTCTGCTCACCATTCAAACGATAAGCAACAACATCATAGCGCCGTTCAACGAATTTCCTAACCTTAGGCTTTTCAACTGGAATAATGGCTTCCTTGCCATCATTCATCGCTGCAATCATATCGTCCAGAGAAATCATTTCTTTTTCTCCGTTAAATTTGATTTGATTTCGATTTAGTCGGTGGGCGAGCCGCCCGTCTCATGACCCCTTCAAATCCACTATACCATACGTGTCAAGCACATTTGCCAGAGTTATGCCACGTTCTCTAGGCTCTATTTGGCCTGGTTTTACCCGGTCGGCCTAATCCGTCGATTTCCGACCTTTAATGCAGAGGCGCGCGTAGCACACTTGTCAATACCCTTGTCGCGCCAGATGAGACACCCCTATTCGACGGAAATAGGATCGCCTATTGGCCTGGAATAGATAAATGCTGTTTAAGGTTAATAGCAATAGCAATTAGAGGGAAATGAGTGATCCTATTCGGCTCTAATAGGGTAGGGGGCTTTATGTAACAGGGCCGGTTTTGTAACTCTATTTTCACTTTTTAGTCCGAATCAAAACGGCCACTTAAAATCGTAACCAAAATCGTAATTTGAAACTCTTGACATGGCGCGGAACCGGGTGTATGTTTGTTTTGGATGACGGGTCACCGACCAGCGCGGACGGCGCGGCCCACCGAACCTTAACAAGTGAAGATAGGACGAGGGAATTTGCGGGCTATTACTTTTTGAAAGGAAGTATAAAATGGCACGTAATTCCACTCCAGTAGACGAGACAACTGTCGAAGATTCCGTCGCTATGACGGACGCTATTACAGTTTCTCCAGAGCAAACAGTCGGTCTAATCGGCGCTTGGGATGGCGTTTATACCATCCTTGGTGGTCGCGTAGACTCGTGGGAAATCACGCCTGACGGCGTTTTCGCTCACGGTTTCACCGTTCCTTCGCAGTTTAATCCTGAGACTATTCTCACGGATGTTAACCGCACGGGACACCGGGTTTCTCTTTTCCCGGCTATTAACTGGCTAAACGGCGATGTTCCAGCACCTTTTGCTACTCCCCTAGATGTACAGGCATGGATGACCCAGTACTTTAAGGGATCAGCGGGTGAGGGTTCAACAAAGGTAGCCGAGTACGTTCGAAAGGCTGCAAAGGCTTATCGTTCCGAGACAATGGGTACTGCCCGTCCCGGCCCAAAGCCAAAGATTCTTAAGGCTCTAGCATCTCTAGATGTTAGCCAGCTAAAGGATATTGATATTTCTGACCTAGACCATATCGAGGATGTTCTTCGGGCGGTTCGGGCCAGTCAGGCCACTAATTCAGCAGAGACAGTTTCAGCCTAAAGTAAATTCCCAAATCCTATCTTTTCTTGATTTATGCGAATATTGGTTTATGCGAATATTGGCAATTTAAGGAATATTGAATCTATGGCCGAATTAAATGATATTGAAATTCCCCTCGCGGATATCCGGGTACTTGTCGTTCAGTTAATGAAAGACGGGAATTCGGAGATTCCGCTTGGGGATTTTCTATTAATGCTTAGAGATATTTACCGGAAATACAAGAAAGGCTAATCTATGGCCGATATAATTGAAAAAATTCATCTCTATTTAAGAGAATCAGAGACAGGTAGAATTATCACTCATTTTCTTTATCCAATGAAAGATTGGAAAGAGTTTGAAGCAATAGCCGCTCGTCACAGGAAAACTGTTGAAGAAGAGTTTAGAGAGGTTATGCGAGAATATAGTGAAAAGGCTTTATGGGAGATTGAAGATTTATGGCCGGGAAATTCAAAGACCACGATAGAGTCACAGACGGATTCCAAAACGGATTTATAACCGGCTTTCCTATGGACGGCTGGGTTCGTGTTTATTGGAATAGTACAGGCGATCTTCACCATGAAACTGTCCGTGAAGAAGATATAAAACTCTACCATATGCATAATCTAGGTGACACTTGTTATGAGTGTGGTATTGGTGATCTGGACTCTAGCGGATGAGTATGTCTCCGGTACTATTTACAATAATTTTACTAATTTGGATTTATGCCACAAGGGAGAAAGATGCTTAAAAGAGATATTTTAGATCGTTGGGATATTGAATCCTATATTGACGATGAGGAAGGTACTAAAGAAGAGCGAAAAGTTCTTCAAGAGTTACTTGATGACTCGTCCGCAGATACTTTTGTACTTGAATCGTATTTTACAGAGTATGCAAAAGCATTTGCCGAGGATGTAGGCTATATTAATGGTCCTGAGGTTACCGCATGGCCCTACAATCATATTGATTGGGAAGAGGCTGCCAACGAACTAAAGGGTGATTATACGCCTTATGAAATCAATGGCTATACGTATTATGGGCAAGAATAATGGACGCTAGACAGGCTTTAGTAAGAGTACTAGAAGATTCTCTTGCTTGGGTAATTAATCGTCCAGAAGATTACGATTTTGAGAATGATGACGTTTTATGGATCGCAAAAGAGGTTCTTAGGCGTGTAATCAACGGAGAAAGAACGATTAATGAAATTAGTGAGATAACTAATGGATAAAGTATACATTCACCCACAGGGTATTGCTCCTGATGGTCTTTGGATTAGAGCAGATGTAGCAGAAAACCTTGTTGCCCGCGATGTTCTCGCGCATTGCGAGGATTGTGAAGAGCGTTATCCTGATGAGCCTACTTATATGATTACGGGCGGCGGGGATGACGAAGAAGAAGATAAGAATCTAAATATTGTTTTAAGGTATGAGGTAAAGTAATGAAAAAGCTAATTTCACTTGCACTCGGATTTATGCTTCTATTTATTGTTGCAGGGTGTAAAACTGATGCTGACGTAGTTTCCGAAAATCTATCGAAGTCGGCAGATCAGTTTGAAGTACTTCGGCGTATTGTGTTCTATAATGGCATTACCGGCGATTATATGCTTACCATCGAAGGCTATTGCTCACTAGGCAACTTTGACGCAGAACGCGAATTAACAGTAACGTGTGCGGTTGGCGATGGTCAATATAAAAAGAATTTTCTTGGTCTAAGTGATAATGTGACTTATTTTGTTGAGCAGTTACAGGCTAAAGGTGTAAGTAAAGAGCATTATCGAGTTGTATTCAAACCATCTATAATTATCCCCGATATTGATATTAAGTAGGTTCTAAAAAACCTCAAAATTCTCCCCCGAAAAAATTTCATTAATAGTGTGGTCTGATACACTGTCAATTTTTGTAGCATGAACACCGAAAAGGTGATTGTGTTTCCAAGGATTGTCGGGGAACAACTACCACAAATGCCGGGATGAAAGGTACAGATAATTCTGGTTCAATTAGGAGTTTAAAATGAATGCAGATGATCTAGCAAAAATACTTGATGAACTAGGTAAGAGACTTGGCCCAACAGGGTCACATGTTTATGAGTTAGCAGTACGTCAAGTAATTATTGATGGTGTATTTAATACTATTATTACAGCAGTCTGTATCTTACTTAGTATTGGGATTATTTATTGGGCCAAAAAGTTTAAAGCAAGTGAAGACGCTAAAAAAGCAAATGATAGGCATTA
>Ga0307503_10000207_pt1 | contig 15942 bp, 22 predicted proteins | sample 17_S_MG_FD_194514 | JGI IMG/M metagenome (GOLD analysis project Ga0307503, IMG submission 194514) | Soil microbial communities from Populus trichocarpa stands in riparian zone in the Pacific Northwest, United States - 17_S | ecosystem: Environmental > Terrestrial > Soil > Riparian zone > Trees... | reverse complement strand
ACTGGCCGTCGGGGCCGGTGCAGGTGACCTCGGCGTCGACCTGGGCCGTGACGAGGACGCGGCGGCCCCGGGGTGCGGTGATGACGGTGGAGCCGCAGGCGAGGTTGGTCCACGCGCCGGAGGCGTAGGTGGTGGCGTCGTTCGTGGTGACGACCCGGGTTTCGAGCGCGGCGTTGGTCGCGGCGAACGTCACGCAACCCGCCGCGGCGGGCGCGGCCGTGGCGTTCGGGGACTGCGCGGTGCGGCCGCCGGCGCCGGCCGCGTAGCTGGCGCCGGCGGCGGCGAGCACCGCGCAGGTGGCTAACGCGCCGGCCGCGACGATGCGGCGGCGAGAGAAACGGAGCATGGTTTCCCCTCGGAACGATGTGGTGGGCTGCGCGGCCAGCGGCCAGCGCGCGGCGGACCGTATCGCATCCGGTCCGGTCGCCGGGGAAACGGTGCCCGATCACGCATCGGCGGCGGCCCCGCCCGACAGTGCCCGGTCGGGGGCCTGGGCGAAGGCGTGCATGACGTAGTCGGCGGCGGCGCCGATCGCGGCGTGGACGAGCACGCCGTCGCCGGGCAGATGCGGCCGGACCGCCCCGGCGACCCGCATGACGGCGTCCTGGTCGGTAACCGGGAATTCGATGATGAGCACGCCTCGCACGGCCGCACCGCCCCTCTCCGGGCCCGTTTCCCCCATAGCCCTACCAGTGTGGTCAACGGGAAACCCCTCCCTCCCGGCGGGCCGGCCGGCGCACCGTCGGGGCATGACGAACTACAACGTGGCCCGGGTCGCGCGAGCGGCCATCGGCGCCTACCAGCAGACCATCGGCGACCCCCGCTCCCCCGACCTGGAGACCGCACCCGACTGGCACCGGGAGTCGGTGCTCGCCGGCGTCGAGACCGCGCGGACCGTGGCGGGCCCGGCCGAGCAGCACGAGGCGTGGATGCGGTGGCACCTCGCCCGCGGCTGGGCGTTCGGGCCGACCCGGGACGAGACGGCCCGGACCCATCCGAACCTCCGCCCGTGGGCCGAGCTGCCGCCGGAGCAGCAGGCGAAGGACCGACTGTTCCGGGGCGTGGTGCTGGCACTGACCGCGTAGTGCGACGATCGGCGGCGTGATCGAGTGGACCGAAGATGCGCGGAACCCCGCCGTTCAAGCCTCAGTCGCGGCGTGGGCTGCGGCGCAGGACAGGGCCGAGCGCCCGTTGTCGCCGTGCGCCGCGCGGCACCGGTACTGGCCGCCCGTCGCGGAGGAGGAACGGTGACCGTGGACGCGCCGCTGGTCGCCTACAGCGTGGCGGCGGGCGCCGGCTCCGTGGCGGGCGGCTGGGCCGCGTGGAGGGGCGGCGTGCCCTGGCCGGTCGCCGCAGCGTTCTCGCTGGCCGCCGTGGCCGGCGCGGTGGGCGCGCACGACCGGGTCCTGCGGTGGTTCGGGTTCCGGTGACCCCGGCTGGCTAGCCGGCCCCCCGGCCAGAGCTGCGTGCGTCGTGGCGCGGGGGGCCGGCCGTCTGCTGCGGGGCCGGGGTGCGGGGGTGGGATTTGAACCCACGAGCCCCCCCGGGCCGGCCCAGCGAGACCCCTCACGCCGGTCCGGGACCGAGGGGCCGACCTGACGGTCCCCGGTCCGTCCTCTCCCGGGAGACGCCCGCACCCATCCCTACGGGGGTCAAGCGTACCGGCGGAGTGACGGGTGACCACGGCTCCCGGACGGCACGGCGCGCGGCGGGGGCCGTGGTCGAGGAATGACGGTAGGCCCGCCGCCGCCTCGGTGCACCGCGCGGGCACACCGAGTTAAGCCCTCGCCCGTACCGAGTTTGGCGGGCCGGCTCCCCCAGCCGTGGCGCGGGGAGCCGGCCCTTTCTATGTGGGCGGGGCGACAGGGGCCCGCTTCGGGGCTGCGGGCGCCCGCCGAGCTGAGTCGGCCACGGGCCGGGCTCGGACAACACCCCTGTGCGTCGCCCCTTCATCGGTAGCGTGCCGAACACCCTACCCGGGCGACCCGGCCGGCCCGGCTGGGTGATACTCCGGGGCATGCCCGACGACCTGCCGCCGCAGTCCGTTCCGCCGGGCGAGCACGCACTGATGGTGCCGTGGCTGGGTGGGCCGCTCGAACCGGGCGAGGCGCTATACGGGTCGTGCCCGATCTGTGCTGCTGCCGCGTCGGAGGGCCCGCACACGGCCGAGGAGTGCGCGCGGCGGGTCGCCGCGAAGAAGACACCCGTCCTCGGGTTCCTCGGCCCCGACGCGACGCTGACCGACTACTTCCGACCGGCCGGAGGCCCCCCATGCCCGTCCTGACCTACGCCCGCCTCGACGACGCCGTGCAGGTGGGGCAACCGCTCGGCTGCGACTCGACCGGCTGGCCCTACCAGGTCGTGGCCGTCGAGCACGTCGTCGGCGTGGACATCGGCCCGGAGCCGGGGGACGGGGTCACCGGGGCGACCCTGGTCACGGTGGAGCCGTGGCCGCTTCTCCAGCCCAACGCGACCCGGCTGGAGCGGGAGGCCCACAACGCCGCGCTCCACCACGCGAGCCACCGCCGGGCCGGGTGGATCCGGTGAGCTGCCACCTGGACCAGGCCCCGGACCTACCGGACACCGGGGTCGGCGGATGCTGCTGGGGCGAGATCGTCGGCGGGCCGGACAGGTGCACCTGCTGGGAGCCCACGTACGACCTGGAGCAGGCCGACCCCGACCCGGAACTCGTGCGCTGGCTGGCGGCGGGGGTGCAGCCGGTCACCCGGGAGCGGATGTGCGGCGACTGCGCGTACCGGCCCGGTTCCCCCGAACGGTCCGGGGTCGAGGGGTACGCGGGCGACGCGGAACTCCTGGAGCGGCTGGCCGCGGCCGGTGACCGGTTCTGGTGCCATCAGGGCTGCCGGCAGCCGGTCGCGTGGACGCATCCGGTCGGGATAACGATCCCCGGGGGGCCGGGGGCGTACGCGCCGCCGGTCGTGGCCGGGGTGCCGTACCGGGCCGACGGGACACCGGCCGAGGTGTGCGCCGGCTGGGCCGCGCGCCGGCGCGCCCTGGAAGCCGCCCGTGGCCGGCGGGCCGGCTGAACCGTCCCCGCGAAGATTGTTCCCGTATTCCGCAACCCGGCTTGCCTTATGCCCGTAGCTTTGCTATTGGGACTGGGGAGCCGCCGTGTCAGTGTGTGGTCTGTTTCGTAGGGTTTCCGCCGGAAGGCGCCAGCGTGCGGCCGACGTCCGGGCTGGGTGGGTCGCGGCGGCGAAGGCCACGCCGACGGTGGCCGAGTCTGCGGCTGCCGCCGGGGAACCCGGCCGGCCGCCGGCTGCTCAACCCGTCGGCTGAGGCTCTCCCCCGGTGGCAGGCGGGTCGCCGGGCCGGCCGGGGGCTTCCCGCCGCTTGTGTAGTTCGGCCTGGAGCTCCGCCGGGGCATCGGCGCGCAGCGCGTCGACCACCACGTCAATGATGAGTCCCGGCACGAACAGCAAACAGGCGTAGCCGACCAGCGACGGCGCGACCCGGTGCGTCTCGGCGGTGACCGCGACCAGGCACACCCCCACCGGCAGCAGCCCGGTAGCGCCCCACAGCTTCGCGTTCCGCCACCGCGGCTGGCCGCTCACCCGGCAGGCGACGGGGCGTCGGCTGAGGCGGAGCGGTCCTGCGGCGGGTCGGTGAACAGCCCGTCGAACGCGCCGGACTGGGCGGCGTGGACCATCTTGCGGACCTCCTGCACGCTGGCCTGCATGAACCCGCCGGCCTCCGTCGAGTGCAGGATCATCGCGTCGAACGACCCCGAGACGTGTCCGATCTCGATCGTCATCCGCCGTCGGCCCGGGTCAGGCGCTGCAGCAGGTCGTGTGATTTCAGGCTCTCCGCGATCGCGTCCTCGGTCCGGCCGCCGACCAGCACGACGTAGCAGGCCGGCAGGTCGAAGTCGGCGAGGCTGACCCGGATCGGTTCGTCGGCCATGAGCCGGGTCATGTTCTCGCCGCTGAGGCCGAGGATCAGCAGGGGTGTGCCGTCACCGGCCCGCCCCAACGCCTTGATCAACCCGCAGTCCCCCTCCGGTCAGCCTGAACGGTAACGGTGCGCCGGACGCCGCCCGGGGTCAGGGGGCGAGCGTCCGGCCATATGCGGCCGACGTGGGCAGGTGCGAGTCGGCGTGGATCCGGCCGGGGGGCATCCCGAGCCGGGTGAACAGGTCGGCCGCGTCCCGGACCATCCTCGGCGGGCCGGCGAGCAGAACATGCTGCCGGTCGCGGATGGCCTCCGGGCCGCCCCGGCCGGCGCGGCCGGCCTCCGCCTCGGCCGCGACCCGGGCGACGTCGGCGGCCGGCAGCCCGACAGGCACGTCCGGGAGTACCCGGGCAACGCCGCGCAGGTCGTCCAGCAGCCACGCGTCGCCGGCCACGCGCAGACCCATGTAGACGCGGACCGGGGGCGGGTTGTCCCACCGGGCCGCCTGGTCGAGGACGGCCCGGACGGCCGGGTACCCCTCCCCCGCGCAGACGATGACCAGCCCCGGGATGTTGGCGGGGGCGACGAGCTGGTGACCGAGGGGCGGGCCGAGGCGGAGCCGGTCGCCGGGCTGGACGTGGGCGACGAGCGCCCGGGAGATGTGGCCGCCTCCGGTGCGCGCCCAGAACGTGATCTGGTTGTCGGCGCGGGGGGCGGACGCGAACGCGAGCGGACGCCACGCGTCGTACCCGGGGCGGAGGAGACGGACGGCGGCGTGCTGGCCTGCGGCGTACGGGTAGGGCCGGTCGGGATGCACGGTGAGCATGGCCGTGTCCGACCCGGTCCGGCGGTGCCGCAGGACCGTGGCGCCGCAGCCGGCGGGGTTGGTGCTGGCGGCGGCGCGGAGCTCGGCGGCGGCGCGGCCGACGATCGCCGTCCATGCCGAGCGGATGTCGTCGGTCCATGCCGGGCCGGCCTGGTCGGCGAGGGACTGGAGTAGCGCGGCGGCGGCGGCGTCGACCTGGGCGGGGTCCGCGCCGAGGGTGGCGCAGCCGCGGCCGACGGCGGCCAGGTGCGCGCGGAGCCTGGCGGGGTCGTCGGCGGTGTCCGCGACCGCGCGGACGGCGGCTGCGAGCCGGGCACGTTGGCCGGTCATGTCGACGGGGAACAGGTCGCGGGCGCCGGGATGGCGGAGGAATAGCCGGGCGAAAGTGTGGGCTGCTACCTGGTCGACGCGGGGGGCGATGATCGCCCAGCCGGCGCGGACTAGGTGGGCTTCGCTGGCGGGGTCCGGGGGGGGCGGTGGTTGCCGTGGGCGGGGCGAGGGGCGTGTGGGTAACCGCGTGGGTGGAGCGGGGACGGGTCTGGGTCTCCGCGCGGTGGGCGGTGTGAGGAGCACGGCCGGTCGGGTCTCCTTGTCCGTTCGGGGGTGCTGGCACAAAGTGCAGCGCGCTTGGCGCGGCGGGCGTGACCTCCGTTCGGTGGTCAATGGGCGGCCGGTGTCGACCTGATACGGGGTTTACACTAGGGGTGACGTCAATAGCCGATCCTGTAACCAGGTTGACTACGGTCAGTACCGGCCCGTGTCGTTTCCGGACACGGCTGCCGAGACACCCACAGGCACGCCGCGCGGCATCAGACCCCGCCATCCGCGCCCGCGCGAGGCGGACACGGCACCTTCCGGGCCGCCACCGCGCGGCCCGTCACTGCCCGGGCGTGTCCTGCCCGGAAGCGTCGCCCACGGTCCGCCGTAGACGGCCCGGCTGGCCCACGCCGAACTCGCGGTGCAGCTCCGCCCAGAAGCCGTCCCGCAGCCACCGCCGGGCGTCCTCGAACGCCCGCAGGGAGCAGTTCAGGTGCTGCTCCGCCTCGACCAGCAGCTCCCGGTCGATGACCATCGGCAGCGGCGGTCCCGGCAGCAGGTCGGCCACGTTCTCCCGGCCGCGGGTGACCATCCACTTCCCGACGATGCGGGCACCGAGGTCGACCATCGTGCGCTGGTCGGGGCCGATGGCCGTCCGGGAGGCCAGGCGGGGCGGGAACACGGTCGCCGGCGTGGGCCGGAATGTCGGCGGCGCCGGCCGGGCCGGAATGTCGGCGGGGGGCTGGGCCGGGCGCGGCGTGGTCGTCGCGGTGAAGTACGGGGCCAGCGTCTCCGCGGCGAACTCCGTCACCGTGTCGGCCTCCCAGACCAGCCGCTCGGCCTGGTTGACCCCGTACGGCGGCTCGATCCCCCAGACGTGGACGCGGACGCCGTACGTTTGAGCGTTCTCGACGGCGCCGAGCAGGTCTTCGTCTCCGGCCAGGAGGATCACGTCGGTGACGGCCTGATGCCGGGCGAGGGTCTCCAAGTCGTGGCGGAGGAGCGCGTCAACGCCTTTCTGCTGCCCGGACCGGTTCAGGTTCCCCAGCCGGACCTTGACGTGCGGCAGCACGGCCACCTGCCGGTGCTCAACCGTCGGTACCCGGTCGCGGGCGGCGTCGTACCAGTACATCCGGACCAGGTCGCCCCCGTCCCGCCCGGCGGCCAGCAGGAGGAACGTGACCAGGCCGGCGGTTTCGACCCGGTACGCGGGCCGCGCGGCCACGCCGAACAGGGCCTGGCCGGCGGCGGCGTACAGGTATCCGACGTCGATGAACAGGGCGTACCGCTTCACCGGTTGCTGGTCGACGGGCATCGGTCGAGTCCTCTCCCCCGCTGGCTGTTCCGGCAGTGAACGACGCCCGGGCCGCCGAGGTCACGCCGCGGCGGCGGCGGCCTGGTCGAGTGCGAGCCGGGCGACGGCGGCGGGGTCGCGGAGCAGCCGCTCGATTTCGCCCGTGACTAGCTCCCACGGCCGCCACAGCGCGTACAGGAACCCGGGATTGGCGGCAAACCGCTCCCCCCATGCCCGCTGCTCGGCGTCGGGGTAGGAGTCCTGGTCTTTCAGCTCGGCGGCGATCCCGACGGGCACGACGAGGTGCATGAGGATCAGGTCGGGGAACCCTTTTTCGCCTTGCTGGGCGGTGGCGACCCGGACGGTGCCGTTCCTGCGGGTGTACGCGGCGGGCAGCGGGTGGTACCGGCGCCACCCGGTGGCGCCGGCCAGGGCGAGCGTCTGCGCCTTGAGGGGGGTCTCCTTCATCGCCCGGGCCTGCGCGAGCCGGCCCGGATCCCGCTGGGCCGGCATCAGCGGGCCCGGAACGGCAGGACCCGGCCGAGGTGCTCCGCGGGCCGGGCCAACTGCTCCCGGACCGCCGCCTCGACGTCGGCCGGCAGGTCCCGCAGGCCTTGCCAGCCGCGCAGCGGGATGGGCTCGGGCAGCGGCCGCATGTCCTGCCACCGCCAGTGGTAGTGCCCGGTGACGGAGACGGCCCACGGCGAGCAGCAGACCGTCTGCGCGCGGTCGGCGCAGGTGCCGCACACGTCGGCCAGCCGGGCGACGGCGACGACAGCGCCTCGGGTGGTCTCCCACGGCCAGGGGCCGACCTGCGGGCCGAGCGGCTGGGTCTTCCACCACCGCTGCCGGGCAGCCCTGATCAGGGGTGCGTGGGAGCCGTCCCACGCGCCGGCGTCGAGGCGTCGGCCTTCGATCAGCGCGACGTCGCCCCGGTGGGGCGTGGTCCAGGTCCGGTTCTCGACGGCCTTCGCCTGGTCGTCGGCCGCGACTTGGGTTGTGCACCACAGCCACGGGTTCTGGATCACCAGGCCCTTCACGATATCTCCAGTTGGCACAGCGCCCGGACGTCCGCCTCGTGTTCGGCGGGGATCGCGCCGTGGTTCAGCCAGCGGCGGACGAACGACCGGAGTTGCCGGTACCGCTCGGCGTTGACCGCCTGCTCGCGGGCGTACTGGTTCGCGCTCGCGGCGACGGCCTCCGCCGCCGCCTGTGCGGTCGTCGCAGCGTCCGCGCGGCGGACCAACTCGGCCACAAGGTCCGCCGCCGGCCCGACGTCCGCGGCGCGTACCTGCTCGGCTAGCTGGTCGCGTTCGGTGGTCAGCACGGCCCGTCTGTACCGGTCGCGTGTCTTCTCCATCTCGGCCAACGCCGCCTGAATTACGTCGGCCATCCTGACCCACCATCCCCCGTGGAGCGCGGCCCGGATCGGTCCGACTGGCACCTTCGCGTCGTGCGGCAGCGACTGGTGGCAGCCGCTGGCGGGGTCGGAGGTCAACAGGTCGATCTGGGTCAGCCGGGCGGCTAGAACCGCCAACACAGCGGCAGGGCGCGCCCCGGCCGCCGCCAGATCGCTGCCGGCGAGCAGGTGCGCGTGCGCGTCCGGCCAGCACCCCGGGCAGGCGACCGTGTCGGCGAGCATCGGCAGGCCGAGGGTGTCCAGCGTGACCGGGAGTTCGGTGTCCCAGCCGTCGGAGATCCACCTGCCGCACAAGGTCTCCCCGACCGGGCCGCCGCCGGTTTGCCGGCCGTCCTCGCCCAGGGCGCGTACGTGCAGGGTGAAGGGGCTCACTTCGTTCGGCTGGCAGTACGCCAGGAACGCGGAGGGGGACAGGTCGGCGTCGATCACGGCTGGCCCTTTCGTGGGCTGGGGTCGGGGTAGGCGGGGTTCGGGTACAGGGCGAGGACGGGGCCGCAGGCGTCGAGGCAGGCCCCGGTGCCGAGCCGGTGGCCGGTCTCCAGCCGGTGGTTGGCGCTCGCCTGCTCCCACTCGTAGGTGCCCCGGGGCAGGCCGCAGACGTGGCACAGCGGCCCGGCGCCGTGCTCCCACGGCCCGGGGGTGCCGTCGTCGGCGAAGTCGTGCCGGTCCGCGACCCGCGTCGCCCCGTACCAACAGGCGGAGTCGGGCGGCCCGCAGAGGAACACGCGGCCCATCACTCGCCCCCGGGGCCGATGCGCAGCGTGAACGGCTGGCCGGTGTCCAAGCTGTCCCAGAACGACCCGTGCTCCGCGAGCCACACCACGACGTCGCCGGCCAACTCGGCCCTGACGGTGCCGGAATCGGTGAGCACGTGCTCCATCGACCCGGGGGACGACCGGACCTCCATCCCCTCCACTGCCCAGTCCCAGGGGATGTCCGCCGGCGTGGCGGGGGCCACTCGGTCACGGGTCGACGGTTCGGTCACGGCTGCGCCTTTCCGGTGCGGCGGCGCCTCTCGGCGGCGACCTGTCTCGGCCCCCATCGGGGGTTCTCGGCGGCGATCCGGGCGGACAGCGCGTCGGACGGCTGCGCGGCGCGGCGGCCGACGGGGATCGGCAGCCAGGCCGGCTCGGCGGTGTCGTCGTCGTAGACCATCAGTGGGTCTCGTCGGCGTGGAGGTAGTCGGCGGCCCGCTGGTTGCTGGTGACGACGGTCGGGGCGAAGCGAGCGGCGGCGGCGAGCGCCTGATCGAACGGGACGGTGAAGCTGGCGCGCCACTCACCGGGGTCGACACCCGCGCCGGGCACGTCGTACGTGCTGCTGGCGCCATCAGCCGGCCGGAGCCACTGAGTGCCCTGCTCGACCCGCCACTCATCCGGGCCGGCCTGCACGAGGTCGAGGCCGACGTACCGCTCGGCGGTGTGGTGCGGCGGCAGCGCGGCGACCCGGTACCGGGTCGGCCGTGCGAACACGCCGTCGGCGCCGGGGACCGGGCGGGGGGCGGGGTCGGTGGTGGTGCGGAGCGCGGCGACTTCGGCCAGCAGGGCGTTGATCTCGGCGCGGGCGATCCGTGCGGCGTGGATCGCGGCGAGCGCCCGGGGCTGGTGGGGTGCGTCGCCGGAGGTGATCCGGCCGTCGCCGTCGGCCTCGGTGATCAGGTCGTCGATCTGGCCGAGCCGGATCAGTAGCTGCGGGTCGTGGGCGGCTGCCTCGGTCATGTCGGCTCTCCCGGGGTGGTTGTGGGGCTGGGGTGCCGCGCCCGCCTTCCCCAACGGGACGCGGCACCCCGGGTGGTACCAGCCGGTTCCATCCGGCTGGTTACTGCCGGCCCTTGCCTGGCCGGCAGAGTGCGTGAAACGTAGCTGGCGGTCACGCTGCGAACAGGTCGAGCGTGCCCTGGTGGTAGCCGGGGTCTGCGGCGAGATCCGCGAGGACGCCCTCCCGCCACTCCAGCGCCCACGTGAGGCAGTTGCGGCAGTCGTTCGGGTGGGTGCAGCCGGGGCGGCGGTACTGCCGCTTGCGGGCCGAACTCGACCATGCCTGAGAGTCGGCGGAGACGAGGAGGTGGCCGTATTCGCGGAGCCCGGACGTCTTCACTCCGAAGCCGTGCATCCGACGCACTCCCCGGGACCACATGGTCTCGACGATCGCGGTTATCTCGCTGGTCGCCTGACGGCGGCACACCGAGCCGAGGCCGACCAGCGGTTCGTCGCGGAGGTCGACACCGTTGGCCCGGTACATGGCGTCGCAGCGGATGTAGTCGCTGAGGGTCTTCCCCTGGAGTACGGGAATCCACGGGATGAAGGGGAATTCCTGCCGCAGGTAGCACAGGTTTTCCACGGTCAGTTCCTGGTGGATCTGGACCGACAGCTTGGTGCCTTTGAACGTGAGGCCGTTGAATGTGCCGCCGTTGATGATGGCGTCCTCGCACATCCAGTCCTGGGGCGCGCACCACAGCGGCGGGGCGCCGCACTCGTCAACGAACCGGGTGACCATCCCGCCGAATTCGTCGGCGTCGCCCCACGTGCCGTCTTGCTGGAGTTTCGTGAAGCCGCCGGAGTCGAGCGCCCAGAGGGTGCGGGCGTGGGGCATGTCGTCGCCCCGCCGCTTGTAGTCGGCGAGCCGGTTCGCGGAGATGAACAGCGGCACGTGGGCGCGTTCCAGCCAGCGGGGTTTGCCGGTGCCGAGGAAGAACTCCACTGTCCCTGTCTCCTTCGCTTCGCCTGGCCAGCGGGCTCATTCGCTGACCAGGTCGAACGTACCGCCCGCACCGGGCGGCCGTCAACAGGCTTGCGCGTTTACCCGGCTGACTGTTCGGTGTCCGCGGTGCTGCCTTGCGGGGTCCGGCCGAGGTGCCACAGCGCGGCCGCCGCCGCCGACAGGCCGGACGGCTGCGCGGGGGTCCGGCGGGCCAGCCGCAGCGCCAGCCGCAGCTTGCAGCGGCAGTTCGCGGTCTCCCCCGGCGGGCCGGCCGGGTCGCCGGGGTACCGCAGCAGCGCGGCACCGACCTTGAACGGCTCCCCCAGTGGCCGCCACTGGCCGTCGGCGCCGCCCGGGTTGGTCTTGCCGGGGCGGGCGTGGGTGGGCCGGACCTTGTCGTCGCGGCGGGAGATCCACTGCCGGGACAGGACCCGGCCGAGCTTCGCCGCGACCCATTCCCCCGCAGCCGACCGGGCGCCTTCGATCGCGCCGGTGGTGGCCTGCTCGGCGAGACCCCGCGCCCAGCGGGCCAGCCGCCCGGTGGTGTCGGAGCGGACGGCGGCGACGATGCCGTCCAGGTCGTCGCCGGCTTGGTCCAGCTCGTTGATTCGGATGATCAGGTCGAATGCCTGCCGGGCGGCGGAGCGGCGGATCAGCGCGAGGATGAGAGCGACCACGGCCGCTGTTTCGGCGACAGCTCCGGAGCTGTCTTCGTCGCCGCCGGCGAGGTCGGCCACGACCAGCACGGCCGCCGCCGCGGCGGCGTCCTGCAGGATCGGGCGGGCGGTCTGCTCGGCCTCGTCCGACCAGCGGGTCTCGTCCACGGCCACGGCCGGATCCAGGGCCTTCCGGCCGGTGCGGCGGTCGTCGGGCATCGCCGGGTCGGGCTGCCAGTGCCGGGTGCCGGTGCGGGCCTTGGGGGCGCGGATCTTCGCGGCGGCCCGCTCGACCCACGTCGCGGCGAGCGCCGTCAGTGCCGCGGTGAGGGCATCGGAGGTACGGTCGGTGAGCCGGTCGTCTCCATCTGAGACCGGACCGCCCGTGCCGGGGACGGGCCGGTGCGGGTCGGGGACGACGCGCAGCACCGGGCGGGCGGTGACGGCCTTCGCCTCGGCCGGGCCGGCCGCGGGCTGCCGGGGCTGGTCGAGGCGGGTCGCGGTGGCCCGCACGGGCGGCGGCGTGGCGGGTTCGATCAGCAGCGGGGTCTTCCCGTTGCCGGGCTGCGCCGGCGCGGCGGGTAGGCCGGCCGGGGATGGGCCGCCGGAAGCGGGGAGTTCCGGGGGGGTGCCGCCCGGGCTGGCGGGGAACGCGCCGGCCGCCGCACCCGGCGCCGCAGCGGGGTCGGGTACCAGGCCGAGTTCCTTGGCGTCGGCGTCGTCGGCCGGGATCGGGGTGCGGCCGGACGGCAGCCACAGCGCCCGGGATTCCGGGCGGCCGAACGCGGGCAGGCCGGCGACCTCCCGGTACTCGTCCACGGAGATCCGGCCGGCTTCCTGGTCTTTGCGGGCGGCGTCGAGCATCTGCTCGTGCTCGACCTGGAGGACGCTGACCTTGGCGACGTCGAAGTAGCCCTGCAGGGCGTCGTCGCCGACGTCGTCAACGAGGCCGGAGCACATGATGCCGCCGTGCGGGAGCAGGCCCCGGCGGTAGAAGTTGCGTTCCTCCGCGTCGGCGTTGGAGAACGTCCGGCCGCTCGCGTTCCCGGCCATCGATTCGGGGACGAAGAACGCGGCGAGGATCTCTTCTTTGGCGTTCCGCGCGGTCGCGGCGTACTGCATGTCGCGTGGGTTCGCGGACATGTCGACGACGGAGACGCCGTCGGCGCCGATCACAGTCGTGCGGCCGGCGTTCTCCGGGCCGGGCGCGAACCGGCCTTCCAACTTCCGGGCGGTCGGGTCGGGGACGTTGCCCTTGACGGCCACGAGCACGCCGGGCCGGCCGTCGTTCCGCATGAAGGTGACGTTGTAGAGCCTCGCGAAGTAGTCGAGCTCCACGGACAGGCCGGCGGCCTCCAGCGGGGTGACGCCGGAGAATGGGTCGAGGGGGTGCGGGTCGCGGAACCAGCGGACCCGGTCCGGCTCGACCGGCCGGACGACGCCGTCGGTGCCGGTGACCTCGAAGTGAGAGATCGGGTCGGTGCCGGCGCCGGGGATGATCAGGGTCCGGGCCGGGGGCAGCAGGTCCAGCCGGACCGGTGTGCCCGTCCGGGACGGGGTCACCTCGACGTAGGCGCCGGCCTTGGACAGGAGGATCTGCGCCGAAAGCCTCTTCCGGAAGATGTCGGCTGTTTCGAGCGGGTTCGCCCGGTTGTTCATCAGCCGGTACAGCGGGTGGTCGTCGAGCGGCTCGGCCGTTTTGCGGTCCCGGACGCGGAACGGGAGCAGGTCGGGGGAGCCGATCACGTCGCCGTAGGCCTTCGTGGCCCGGAACACCCAGACGATCCGCTCGTACCCCTCGGTCACGGCCCGGTCGATCGGCCACGGCCGGGCCTGCGACACCTGCCAGCCGGCGACGGTCAGCGCCTGGTAGTAGTCCCGCAGCACGACTTTGGCTTCGGCGGAGTCGGGCACGCCGGGCGGGATGGGCAGCCCGTCCAGGCGGAGGCCCTTGCGGCGCCGGAACGGGATCCTCACGGCGCGGAGGCTAGGCCGGGCCGCCGGTCAAGGTCGCGGGCTTCACCCCGGCCAGCGGGCCCTACAGGGCGACGCGGCCGTGTGAGAGGGCCCGTTCGGGGTCGACCCGCCGCGCCTTCCGTTCGCCGCCGACCGGCCCGCCCCGCAGGTGCTCGTTCGTCTCGAACGCCTCGCACTCCAAGTCGGCGACGTCGTCGAACGGGCGCCGGCAGCGGTGGCAGTACAGGTCGATGACGGTGATCAGCGTGTCGCCCGGCACGGTCATGGAGCCGCGAAGCGCGACCCGCCGGACGACGCGGTTATCGACCGGGATCAGTGCGGCGGACATCCACAGGTGTGTTGTGCTGACGATCCTGCGCGGCATCGGTCGTGCCTCCCGGTCCTGATCGCACCGGGCTGGCGGGGTCGGGCCAGGGTCGGCCGGCCGTTTCCGCCGCCCCGGTTTGGGGCGGGTGCCGTCCGGCCGGGTCCGCCGGAGAGGGGCGGCGGAAACGGTCGGGCCGGCACAGGTGGTGCAAGCCCCCGGGGGTGGACGGGGTGGCGACGCCAATCCTGAGGTTAGGCCACGTAGTCGCGCCGTCGGACGAACAACGCCCGATCCGTAGTCCGAGATACGCCCTGGCCAGGGACGGCCACCGGTCAGACGATGATCCTGACCTCGTGCTCGACAGCCGGCTCGTACACGGCCAGCAGCACCGACTCGGCCCGGTCCGGGCTGCTGATCCCCCGGTCCTTCATCGCCTTCTTCGCCTCGACGACGGTCCAGCCGCCGGAGTTGGAGCCTTTCCGCGGGGCGGAGAGCTGCGCGAGGGTGGCCCGGTCGGTGCGGCACCGGATCAGGCACCGGCCGGTGGCCTGCTCGGGTCGGAACAGGGTGCGGCCGGCGAGCCACATCTCGTCGCGTTTCCGCCACGGCCGCTCCTCGATGCCGTCCGGGTCGCGGTTGGTTGATTCGGACACGATGACGACGACGATCTCCGCGTCGTGGACCTGCTCGGCGGCCCACGCCGACAGGACCGAGGCGACACCCCAACCCACGCCGATCCCGTCGATCTTGACGCGGACCCGGGCCGCCGTGCCGAGCGCCCGCCGGACCGCCTCGGCCCGGCGGATGTGTTCCAGGACCGCGCCGGCGACGGTGACCGCGTTCGCGTTGACCTGCCCCGAGGAGGTGTGCTCGACGGTGACCAGGTCGCCGATCGACCGTGAGATCGCGAGCTCGTCGCCGCCGTCGGCGGCGACGTCCACTCCGAGCCGCACCCACGCCCCGTTTTGGACGCGCCACGCCGCGGTCTCGTCGGGCAGGTCGAGGTCGCACAGCCGGCGGCCGGCGGCGGGTTCGGGGGATTCGGCGGAGGCCTCCACCCAGTCGGCCGGGATGACCTGGCGGGGCCCGCCGGTCGGGAACTTGGCGTGGATCTTCGCGCGGATGTACGGCGAGTCGTCGCCGTGGGACTTGAGCCGGGCCGCGACCCACGCCTGGTCGACGAGGTGGACGGACAGGGGGTGTGGGCGGTGCTCGACGTCGGGGCAGGTCCGGCACGTCGGGGTGGTCTCCCCCGTGAAGTTCGGGGTCACGCTGGTCGGGATGGTGATCACTCGGACGTCGTCGCGCTGGCACATCCGCTCGAACCAGGTGCCCTGGTCGTCGGTGGGAGGGTTCCCGATCGCCAGGATCCGGCTCTTGCCGCCGGTCAGGACACCGGACAGGTTGTCGCCGATCGACGCGGCGATACCCCCCGCCTCCTCCACGAGCATCAACACGCCGCCCGGGGCGTGGATCCCCTGAACGGCGGCCTCGTCGTGCGCCGGCGGACTCATGCCATACGCGACGACGGTCTCGACCGCGTTCGCGTCGCGGAGCTTCAACTGGGTGGTGTCCACGTGGCCGGGTAGGCCGGCGTGGCCGTGCAGCATCCGGATCTCGGGCCAGGTCAACTTCTCGACCTGCCGCCAGTACGGGGCCAGGGTGACGACCCGGGACAGGCCGGGTGGGCGGGTGTAAAGCCACCACAGCGTGGCGACGGCGGCGGTCCGCGTCTTCGAGCTGCCGAAGCATGACGGGACGTACACCTCTTCGCGGACCGCGACCGACGACAGGATTTCTTCCTGCTTGGACCACAGGGCGTCGCCAAGAACCACGGCGGCGAACCCCACCGGGTCGTCTTCCCACAGGCCGTAGGGGGTGCCGGTCTCCTGCTCGGCGACGGCGAGCAGCGCGGCGACGTCCTCTGCGGACAGCCCGCCGTAGAAGCCGCCCCGGACGGCCGGGGGAAGCGCCATCAGGTCGGCGTACAGCCCGGCGGCGTAGGCCGATGGCCGCCCGCCGGCGGGGCGGGGCGCGGCCTGGGTGTTCACGCGGGCGCGCGGGCCGCGCCCGGGTAGCAGGCCCCGCACAGTGGCACGCCGGGCGGGGCAAGGGTGAGGTCCCCGTCGGCGCCGCACGCGGCCGCGCACTGCTCGGGGTGGCGGCGGTGCGCGATCCAGTAGGCCGTGCCGGCGACCCACCGCAGCGCCGGGTGCCGGTCGGCGTGTTCGGCGGCCGCCTGGCTGCGGGCAGCGCGGCGGCGGCGGTGCCCGGTCAGGCTGACGACGTCACCCACGGCAGGGATGGTGACCC
>Ga0307503_10000206_pt1 | contig 16088 bp, 10 predicted proteins | sample 17_S_MG_FD_194514 | JGI IMG/M metagenome (GOLD analysis project Ga0307503, IMG submission 194514) | Soil microbial communities from Populus trichocarpa stands in riparian zone in the Pacific Northwest, United States - 17_S | ecosystem: Environmental > Terrestrial > Soil > Riparian zone > Trees... | reverse complement strand
CAACTGAGTCGTCGTCAGTGTGCCGGCGCCAGTGAAAGCAACCTGACCAGCCGTAATGCCTACAGCAAAGAGCGTACCAGAACCCGATAGGGCAGCTGCCCCGGTAGGTCTTGGAACAAGAACCGTTGACAGCGTGCCGTCGCCAGTTAGTGTTGCCAGTCCTGTCGGTCTAGGTATCTGAACCGTAGTCAGAGTTCCCAATCCAGACAGAGATACCGTCTGTACAGGCTTGGGCGCCTGTGCAGTCGTTAGACTTCCAGCACCCGTTAGGGTGGCCGTACCAATCGCTGTAACGGCGGGGACCACCGCTAGCGTACCCGCTCCAGAGAGGGCTACGGTAACCGCAGGACCGGGCGCTTGGGTTGTGCTCAGCGAGCCACCACCGGAGAAACCAGCCGTTACAGGGAACGCTGGCTTAGATATGGTACTTAATGTACCGTCACCAGTAAGCTGAACAAGCCCCTGAGCAATCTTTACTGAAGTCTTTGGCGTAACAAGATCTTGTACGTCCCAGCCTGTGGCGAATACTGTGTTGGTCGTACCGTCATACGTGAGATTACCAAACTGCTGAGTTACAGTACTACCCTTAGTGCCACGCCAGTACGGACCAGAAGTATAAGGCCCACCATCCACGTCAGGTCCAGAGACACGATCTAGTGGTGCTGCAACTGCCTCAGCAAAGCCACCATGCAGGTTGTTCTTACCAGTGTCACAACCCAAGACGTGCGAGTCACCGGCAACGTAAATCATCTTCTTGGTCAAACCAGCTGCGGCAATCTGAGCAGCAATCTCATCTTGCTCTGTGATGAACCTTACCCAGCCATCGACGCCGAGGTTGTTTGTAGTGGTGCCGCTGGAAGACGTACCAGCTGACCAACCGTCACCGATCCAGGCTGCCTCACAGATTAGTACAAAGAAGTCACAAGGCTCAGTCAGCTTAGAAAACAGCCAGGCCTTCTGTGTAGCACCTAGTCTGGTCTTAGATGAGTTATCTGTAGCCCCATTCGCACTTCGACCAATACATCTGGTATCGAGCATAACCAGGTGTACCTTACCGATCCAAGTATCAAAGTAGATACCATCAGTAGGATTAGGCAACGGCGGGTAAGGATAGATCTGCTTACGCGCAGCCAAGTCAGCAGTATTGTAACCACCTGGGCCGTTATCAGATGGTCCCGAGTCGTGATCGGACCTCTGCCATATCGAAGGAGTCTGGTAAGCGGCTGCCGCCATAGCAGGGCGACCGACGTGCTGAGCAATCAAGTCTGCACGATGATCAGCCTGCAAGGTGCTCGAGTTGTTGTCGTAACCGCTGTCACCAAGATGCATCCAGAAGTCAGGCGTCAAGTGAGTAGCAATAGCTGACCAGATAGCTGTGTTACCTGGGAATCCAGTGTTCTGACAAGAACCGAAGTTCATGCTAAAGCTGGCAGCTACCCCCTTGGTTGGAGCAGCCTTAGCCCTGCCTACTTGAGAGGCCAGTGCCCCACCTGGAGTTAGCTCCACCTTATAGTAAGCTGTTCCACCAGGACTGATAGTCGTAATGGAGTGTGTTGCGTAGCCCTGTGCATCAGGCGTAACCGGAGAAGTGTACCTGATGTTAGTGGTAAGGCCAGCGTCGTCGGCTACCTTGAGTCGAACACTGGTTGCAGCGGTTGTGCCTGTGACGACTCCTGTAGCGTAAGTCGTACCATCTGTCCAACCCATGCCGGTAACCAGATGATCGAGGGAAACCGAAACTGCAGAACCGGCTGCAGCCAGTGTACCCGATCCAGACAGGGCCGCGGTTCCGGTAACGCGGACAACCTGCTGGGTAGTAAGAGCACCGTCACCAGTGAGGCTAACTGTTACGACAGGCTTAACAACCTGTGTGGTGGTCAGTGTACCGGAGCCGGCGAGAGTGGCTACTCCAGCGTACCCAGGCACACCTGTTGTGGACAATGTACCAGCACCGGATAGGGCTGCTGATACGACTGGACGAGGTGCCTGTGTCGTAGTCAGGGAACCAGTACCAGTAAGCTGGACGCCACCAGTCGGGCCAGTAGATACGGCAGTCCACAGGTCGGCAATCTGCGTATCAGTTAAGGCTGGTCCGAAGATCGTCTCGTCAAGGATGCCATTGAAGAAGTTTGTCGAGACACCAACTCGACGTCCGATGTAAATAGGATCAGTCGTTGACCGCAGGGTGCCAGTACAGGCTACTGACGCTGCCAGAACTCCGTCTACGTAGATACGCAGAGTAGGATCAGAGGCACGCCAAGTAACAAAGACCATGTGCTTGTTACCGTCAAGTACGTTAAGTCCGGTTGTAGACAGAATGACGTTGCCAGAACCACCATTCATTCCCAGGTACGCTCTGACCTGACCAGACGTGTTGCCAATGTCGATCCCAAAGAGCTGATCTGGTGCGGTGGTGTTCCACCTCTGCATCATATACTGCAGAGTCGTGACGTTCGTGTCGAAGACTTGTCCGAACCCGATATCAGTAACTCGGTTCTGCCAAGAACCATAAGTCGCCAGACCATACATCGTGTTAGCGCCAGTCAGACCAAGTGCTGTATCGGAGTCTCCAGCAACGAGACCAGCCGTACCCAAGACTACTGATCCGGTGTAAGTACCATTCCGAGCATTGCCAGACGAGTCCTGCATAACAGTGCCAGATGGCTCACCGTGTCGCCACCAGGCGTCAGGCGCACCTGTAAGGACTAGACTCGAGAAAGATGCGCCACCGATGACGAACTTAGGAAGCTGAACTGTCGTCAGTATACCTGCACCAGTAAGGGCTGCCTGGCCAGCAGAGACTCCAACCGCAGCCAGGGTGCCTACTCCAGATAGCGCAGCAGTCTGAACTGGACGAGGCGCCTGTGTAGTAGACAGCGTTCCATCACCAGATAGTGCAACAGTCTGGACAGGCCGCGGCGCCTGGGTAGTTGTAAGACTACCATCACCAGACAGCGCGACAGTCTGGACAGGCCGCGGTGCCTGTGTGGTCGTAAGACTACCATCACCAGACAAAACAGCTGTGACTGGAATAGCCGGTGCTCCACCTGCAGATAGCGTACCGTCACCACCGAGGGTGGCAGTACCAGCAAAGCCAGTCGGCGTACTACCATAAGGCGCTGGCCAGAACAGGCTCCCTGCCCAAATCCGCAGTGTATCGTAAGTGTAGATACCTGGGTTAGCTGAGAAGATACCCAGCATCATCGAGCCGAAAGCCAGACCAGCACTGGCGATGCCCATGTTTGTCGCAGTGATGGTATCGTCTGGTACAGTACCTTCGACGTTAGCGCTCTTGAAGATACGCACAGTCATATCGTACAGGTCGCCATGCTTGTAAAACTGCCAGTCCAGACGACAGAGATCTCCTGAAGCAAACGCTACCGTCGAAGTCGCGGCGGTGACTGACGCACCGGAAAACAGGATGATCTTGCCGACACTGGCTCCAGTGCCCTGCCGAATCTGACCAATCAAACCTGTACCAGTCGCACCCGAACCAGGCTGACGGAAGCTGATGATCTGGTTGTTGGTCGTAACGAGAGAGTCTGGTCGCCAGTATAGTGATCCAGTGTGGACGTCAGTGGCAAAGTCCATGTACCTGATCCACGAGTTGTTGGAAGTCGAATCCAACTTAGCGCCCAAAGAACCGTGACCTGTAAATGGAGTGGCAACGTAGACTGCAGCAGTACCGATAATGCCATTGATACCTGGACTAGAAGACATTGCATTGCCGAGGGTGCCTTCTTCGTAAGTAAACTCGAAGTAGCCAACTCCTAGCGCAGCCAGGACACCGCTGCCAGACAAGGCTGCGGTTGGAGTCGGTCCAGGCTTCTGAGTGGTAGTAAGGTTACCATCGCCAGAGAGAGTGGCTGTTCCAGTAAAGGCCGTGCCACCACCGACTGCTCCAGCCGCTGACAGGCTACCGCCACCAGACAGGGAAGCGGCTACAGGAATTGAAGGCTTCTCGGTGGTAGTAAGGCTACCGACACCAGAAAGAGTTGCGACACCGGAGAATCCAGCTGCCGGTCGCAGAGCCATCGTCCGACCGATAGAACGAGTCAGAGTCTGACTGGCAGTGATGATCGGTGTGAATGCACCTGAAGTCCAGGCTTCGCGCCCGATGGCACCGGCTGGGTTGGCAGAACCAGCTGATGCAGTATTGGTAGTTTGAGCGTCAATGGCGTCCAGGTTAGAGCTGGACAAGGTGTTGGTGTTAGCGACGTTCTGCAGCACTGCTGGCAAGGACAAGATCAGAGCGCCGGCTGTGACAGGAGTAATCGCCGGCTGAGTTGCTACTGTAGTTCCTGCAACATCAGTAGGAATAGCAACGTCAAGAATAGTACTCGGATCGCAACCTGAGTAGGCGACCATGCAGCCAGACCACCGAGCCGAGGTGACAGTGGCTGAATATGAGGATGGCTCGGAGCCGTCACACTTACGATACCAAGTAACCGAGCGTAGACCAGTACCAGAGCCTGAACGTGCTACTGTCCAGCCAGACACCAAAGAAGGGTCAGTGATGTTGTTACCGAAGAAGTGCCAGACCAGATAGTCGTCGACCTGACGAGCGGTCGGAACAGTACCAGTGACTGTAGTGGTCGCCACACCACCCGAGGAATAAGTCGTGGGAGTACCACGGACTGCAATCGCCACGGTTCACCTCCCGGTGGGAGGATCAGGTCTGCGTGTAAGTAGCGGTGACTGTGTACGTGCCCTGTGAGGCGAACGCCTGAGAAGTAACGGAAACCTTGTCGAGCACCGTCGCTGCGCCTGGAGTAACCGAGGAGCATACACCGAAGAAGGTGATCGTCTGGCCGGACGCCACGTCGAAGACTGGCGCTCCGGTGATGGCAGAAGCAGCTGCGGCTCCCCAGCCCATCGCCTTGCGGTTGTAAGCTGGTGAACCACCAGTGGACTCACCAGTAGCCGTGCCAGATGTACCAGGGTCAGCTGTGAACAAGGCACCGTACCCAGCGTTGGTGCCATAGGCAGTCGCCAGGTTGTTGCGCTGGGTGACAGTTGCGATAGCCATTTCAGACTACCTTTCCGATGTGCTCGTCGAGAGCATTGCGAGGAGTACTGGCGTCGCCGAACACATCGAAGTCCTCTGGCCGGGCACCGATCAGGTGCTCAGGCACGTTGGTATCTCCTTCGTACCCGCCAGGGCCGGCGTCTGGTTCGTCAGATACCGTAACCGACTGCCACCGAGTCTGAGCATCGGCGACGTAGGTGTCGAGAAAGTCAGGTCGCACATAGTCCACTGCCTCATGAGTGTGGACGACGGGAGCGCCATCTTCATCGACAGTAGTGACGAAGTTCCTCATCGTCACCTTGCGCTTGTCGATGCGCTCGTCAGGTGTATCCTTTGCCATGCCTACTCCTTCGGAACAAGTCGTGGGATCATTACGAGGTTCGAGCCGTGAATGACACTTCCACTCTGCACCAGTACTACTGAGAGTGTCGTACCTTCCTCGAAGATGAAGCCGCTAGGTGTCATACTAACAGCTCTCAGGTCGCCTATGTCAATCACCGGGCGGTCTGAAGGGCTAGCGTAGACCGACACACCATCTTTACGTACATCTGTAATGATAGGTTGACCAGTTGGGGCAACCTGAACATTTACCTCACAGCCCAAGAACTCATAATCTTGGGAAAAGGTAACACTGAAGTCTCCAGCCACAGGACCAGTGGCTAAGACTCCCTTGTAGTAGAACGGGTAGACTTCAGCGCCAGAAGGTCCAGTTGGTCCCTGTATGCCTGTGTCAACCTCGACCATGACAACATCTTGGGCGACGTTCTGAGTAAAGCTCGAGCCGACTGCAATCTCGAGATCGAATCCATCGACGTCGACTTCTGTTATCTCTGGAGTTTCGTCCTCCAGGACTTCAACGATGACTTCGGGTATGGGAGTGCTCATGTGTTATCAGTCACATCAGCGATGATCTTGGCGCTACCTGCCAGGTAGGTGTAGTTGTCGTCACTGTTCGTGATCGTGGCTGGCGACACAGAGCTGACCTGGACGTCGTACTTTGCATCTGTCATGGGTGCGAGTCCAGCAGTCGTGACGGGACCGAGGCGAATCAAGACGCTACCTGGATAAGCAGTCTGATCACCCAAGGTAGCGGAGAACTCAGTGATGAGTGAGTTGTCTGCTTTCCGAAGTTGCGCCTTGGGGAACTTGCCGGTCAGGTTGATGTAGGCACCTGGAGTGCCGTCAGGGTTTGCAGAGCGAATACGGAAGAAGAGACGGAAGGTGTCACCCTTCTTGATCTCAATATCACGAACTGCCGGGATCACCTTGATCCTCCTTCTTCCCATTCCCGTTTGTTACACTTCGCCCCGCCAGATAACCAAACACTCCACCAACGATAGTGTTGGTGATCCTGGCTACCCAAGTGAGACCTTCGCCAGCTTCCTTACCTTGAGTTTCCAAAATGTAGGTGAAAGTTAGCACAATCAACACTACCAGTCCAACAATGCCTGTCAAAAAGACGACAATCAGATCAGCGGTGGGGCGATCCCTGAACTGCGCCATTGGACTGAAGCTACCTACTTCTCGGTGCCAGCCGGCACCGACTGATTCGCCTGAGGCTCATCGTGCTCTGCGATGATGGCAGCCTGGAGGTCATCAACAGCCCTGTTGATCTTCTTCCTGACTCCTGTGATCTGCTCCTTGGTGGCGTCATCCTTCGACGCCTCGACAGCCTTGTCCACATCGTCTCCGAGGTCACGAAGGAGACCGATCATGAGAGCGTCTCGCTTCATCGATCCTTGCCGGAACGCTGAAAGGCGCTTCTCCACTGGCGCAATCTCCGAGGAGACGATATCTCGGATGCGCTGGAAGTCTTCATTCTGCATTTCGTCTTCCTGTCCATGCTCGTAGAAGTTGAAGATGAACTGTGGCTCGGGGTGGGGAGTGGGGTCTGCGACGTGACCGACGAGGCCAGACCTGTCTGCCCAATAATCAGCAACCTGACCTGGAACGTAGATGCCAACGTGAGAGGTGTAACCGAGGCTGATCATGTGAATGTGTGGGGTGAAGGTGGGCGGCTTACGCCACCAAGCACCCCAACCTCTGCGACGCAAGAAGAGCTGAGCGTCGGGCCAATCCATCCCCGAGATAGCAACATCGAGGACTGCATCGAAGTCGTGAGTACCCTCAGACGCCTCGACACCAGTGTTATAACAACCCTGAATGATCAGAAGTCTGGCGCGAGGATTGACCTTCGCCAACTCTTGAATCGTCCAGTCCAGGTGAGCCGCCGTTCGACGACTGCACCTAAAGAGTCGCCCAAAGATGTTAGGCTGTCTGTAGGTAACCAGCTCGTTCTGATGGGCCACCTGCTGGGCGGTCAGCGGCATGGATTACGCCTTCAGAGTCTTGGGGTTACTGAGGCCGAAGGTAGCGGCGGCTGTCAGAACACAGGTCGTCGCCAGTGTTGTCCACTCCGAGCCAGTGATCGTTGTGCCACCGTCGGAGTTTTCAGTGAAGAAATTGATGAGCATGAGAACGAGAGGAGTCAGAAACGCTCCAATCATCTTCCATGGCTTCTTCGGATCGTCAACGACCAGGTCATTGACTGTGGTGTTGTTGACGAAAACTCCATCGCCAAGGTTCGGTTCTGTCATTGTGTCTCCTTGAATCGGGTCACAGCTGCTTGCAGAGTACGGTACGTCTAACTAACAGTCAAGCACCATTCCTCATAGAACCTTGATTAGATAGTTAACAGACAGCCATGGAAAGTCTGCCGCTACCGTGGCGCCTGTTGAGCCTCCGTGAGAGTGGTTACCATCGTCACCTGTCTGGCCACTAATGGCAGTGGTTGCACGACCCAGCGAACCAGCAGCACGGTCTGATGTTGAGCCAGTTGCAAGAGTACCTGCGCCGTGGTTGTGAACTGCCGCAGCTGTAATCGTGTGACTGTGATTGATAGTACGAGACAATGGGTCTGCAGTACCATCACTCTTACCAGGCACGTAAGTTCCGCCTGAAAGCGAGTCAGCACCACGCGGGAAGCGTCTCCGCATATCTGGTATCTGGAAAGTAGTACCACTTGCGGTATCTGTATATGAATCTCCGATGCGAGTATACAACTTTGGATAATCAACCTGATCCAACATTCTTCCGTCACACGGAAGCCAAATCTCTTCAGCCTTCGGTGGTATTGCCATGGCTGGCCAAAACTTCATATCGCCAGGAGCACCACCCCAAGATACACTCCAAGGATATCCGTCAACAATGTCTGTAACAAAGTATGAACCAGGTTTACCTGATACTCGTACCAACTGATCTACGTCTGATGGCATCATAAGTTGCGAACATGCAACCAGCTGAGCATCCTCGTCGCCAGGAAAAAGAGCCGTTACTTCACCAGCAACAGGGTCGAAGTCGATAACTGTACCTACCCGAGATTCAGGCCGAAGAATGTCAAGCTGATTACGCACTACCTTTACGATTGCATCTCGCATACGCAGAGCGTTATCATGCTTGCCAAAACCCTTTTTACTCAAGGCCACTCCCTGGGAGCTTACCCTTATAACTACTAGAGTCTACAGGTACATCAGACTTTGCATCCTCTGCCTGCTCCACCGACTCGATACCCGGCACCCCAAGGGCAGCCAGGTCGGCAGCGGTGTAGTCAGCCTCAGACTGAATAATCGTCACACGCTTGGCTGAGCCACTCATGACACCCAAGCCCATCGGCAGGTTCAGGCTGGAAAGTAGATACCTCGTCGGTTCGTAGGCAGCTCGGTTCGGATCGAGAATCTGAACAATCTCACCTACCTCTTGCCAAGGATAGAAGAGCGACTCGAACGCTATGTCATAAGACTCCAACGCATGAATCCTCAGCATTCTCTCCGCAAATCTGCGACAGTGCTCGTTAGAGTTGAACTGGCTTGATGTGTAGAACCAAGGCCTGTCTCCAAGAGCTGTAATGTTGGTGGGAGAATCACCTGCAACGTTCCGCGCCCGGCCATGGTACGGAAGTTTGTTCGCACCTCGTTCACCAGTTACGATCACATCGTTGAAGATGAGGCTGTCATTCAGCGACTTCGTAACGCTAGCCAGGTCACCACCAGGACCGCTACTAAAAGTATGGGAGATAGGATCTGTCGAAGGATCAAGGTATGGCCGAGTTGTCAGGTAACCTTCAGCATCGAAGTACAGCTCAAAACCAAAGCTGTTGGTGACCTTCTTCATAATCTCCCAGCGCGAAGTCTCCCGAGCAATCTCGAGCCTGGAGTCCAATAGCAGATCATCTGCCGTAGAATCGGCAGCTCGCATGTGAAGATTAGTCTTGAAGATGCCAGCGTTTCCGGCCAGGGCAGACACAATGTCTTTGATGTTGGTTCCTTTGTCAAAGGCGAGACTCTGAGGGAACTTACTCAACAGGCACTTCTTAGTGAAATCTCTACCATTGACAGCGACCTGATTCGGAAACACCTTGTAATCGATCTTGTCGATCATGAACTCGCCGAGTTGGACCTCCCAAGTCCTGAACGCTTCTGGTGTCCACATCCATTTCAAAGCGTTAGACAGAAGGATTTTACCCTGCGTCTGTGGCACCGAGCCGATACGAAGATCGAACCATTTGCCGCCGGAATCGCTCTCTTTAATATTGCCGGTGTAGTGCGTCGTGCCGCTATCGAGCGCAGTGCTAGCGGCCACCACACCCGCAGCCAGGGCGGTCGCACGCAACCCCTGCCCAGCCGTGGAGGTATAGGTTTCGGCGCTCCACCCTCCTGCTACAGGTGTATCGTAAGTCGTTGGTGTTAGCTTGAAGCCGTTTGTCGCAACCGTGGCTGACGATGCTGTATACAGATTCGACAGGACTGTATGACTGGTAGCTCGACTGATTGTAATGACGTTTATGCCTACATCATTAGCAGCCTGAAGCAAAGTAGCCTTGGTCGTAGCAGATGCTAGCGTGTAGGAAAAGACGATATCAAACTGGCCTAGATCACCAACAGTGCTGGCTCCTACCTTGACGGTAACATCTGAGTAGCCAATCTGGTATAACACGTTACGAAGTTCATATGCAGCATTTGTCGTGGCTTCTTCCACAATGCCGATCTTCGGCTGTGCCGAGATAGCCGGGTAGGTATAGCCTCGATAGAACTTCAAAATCTTGTCATACCAAAAGCCACCATACCTGTCCGCGTTCAGCGCATGATCGCCATTATTGAGAACGCAGTCAAAGGCACGTCGCTCATCACGACTGTAATCCAACGTGATGGAGCCATCGATCAGCCTAGAGGTATCCTCCGTATCTTCACCAGGAAAGTACCGAGTCATCTGGTCAGCCTCAAACAAGGCCGCGCGACGAGTAACTGTCACAAGGCCTTGATTGATAGCTTCCAGTAGACGAGCCGGAGGCTTACGAATCACTCAACAACCTCCAGATACGTGAATGAAACATCGACAAACTCTGACGTACCGACTCCCGCAAGACGGTTTGTCTGAACGTTACCGACAGACACGCGGAACATATCGCCAAAGGGGTTTCGCAAGTACAGCGAAATGTTCTGCTCCTTCAACGACTCAAGCTTAAACCTCTTCTGTCGAGCCGACTGTGTGAGGTCATCTCGAAGTTGGGCAGACAGACTCCCCGAGTATCCGAGGTGGTCTCCACGATCCACATATCTTCCACGGCCAAGGAGGTGCACGACCTCCTCCTCATACTCGTTCGTGAAGGAATCTGCAGTAACGATGGACAGCCGCACCGCGACCTGCGTGAAGTCTGTCTCCGTCGGATCGATGAGCCAGTACCCATCGGACTTCGGTGTATTCGAGATGCCGGCGCCCAGGGTGGACTCAGCCTCAGTACCGAAGCGGTTGGCTGTCTGTGTAACCTGATAAGTGACACTGTAGCCAGCTGGCGCATAGAAGTCTCGATAAGTATGGGTAGCCAGACTAGCATCGTAATCGACACCAATCTCCTTGAACGTACCAGCCTCGAGAACAGCTAGCGTGTTCGGATCGATCAGATCATCCTTGCGGTAGACCTTCCACTTGATGAAGTCAGCATCACGCCCGGTGTCGCTCCACGTAACTGTAATGTAGCCAGCACCCTGGACGTTGTACGAGCCGATGTTGACAGCCTGGCCTGTCGGTGCAGCAGGTGGCGTCCACTGTGTAGCAACGGCAATCGACTGGCGACCTTCCAAGTCCCACTCATCGGTGACTCGAACCTGCACTGTGTAGGGCTGGTTATTCGCCAGGATAGAGCTTGGCATAGGGTGTGAGATGCTAGCAGCATCTGCCCACGATCCATACTGCCAAGAAGAGTCGTAGAGGACTACGTTACCCTGACTGTAGATCACTCTGTAGCGCGTAATGGTTCGGCCACCAGATGTATCGACAGTGAAGCTCGTGGTGGGGTTTGGAGTCGCAACCGGCGTACCAGTCGCCGGCGAAGTAATGACAACAGTTGGCGGTGTGCTGACTATGAAAGTTGCATCGGTGCTGTACAGACCTGGAACATCGTCAGCATCCCACGTCCTGACTCGCCAGCGAAGTGTCACGTCCTGAAGCGAACCTGAGACCACTACCGAGGCTGACTCCACTGTGCTAGCAACCTTGCCGGTGTCAGTTATCACCGCTCCGGTATCAACTCGCTCAATGATGATCTGATAGGCGCTCTGTGAATCGTTGGGATAAGGGTCACTGAATGTCCAACTGAACAGAACGTTGCCCGCCCCGTAGAACACCGTCTCACCGTTGACTGGAGATACAGCTGCCGCCGACGGCGTGTGAGTCACAACAAACTGAGACGTCGGCGTCCAAGGATACTGGTTACCCCAAATGTCGATCTTGGTCGCGCGCAGATACCAGATACGCTGCGTCAGTGAGTTTGCTAGTGGCAGTACGTCCCAAAGCGTGTAAGCCATGTTAGTCGAAAGGCTGCCGCTGGGAGCACCAACCTTCTGATACATCGAATCAGGCTGAGTGTAAGTCACAACGTTAGTCGTGAAGGCTGCATCACTAGCAAACTGCCAGATAAACTTCCAGTCAGACTGCGGCTGCACTCTGGCTGGATAAGGTGCAATACCAATATTCGGCTCAGATGTAAACTCTGCCGAACCACCGGCTGGGTACGCCTTGGTAGGAGTCTGCAACGCTTCAACAGGCTGACACCAAAGTGACCACGCTGATCCTGACCGAGAGTGAACCATCAAGTCAGGTTTGGCAAATCCAGTATTGACTCCAGTTCCAGCCATGATCGCGCCAAGTGTGTCACCATTTGGAGGTGCCAGGTTATTCCAGTAACGCTTGCCACTGTAGGTAACTACCCCACCCGAGATACGAGCAGAATAAGTCGTCGGATGCGCTATGCCACCTGAGTTGCCAGCATGGAAGAAGTCCAGTACTCCATTGGAGTAGGTCATGGAGAGGCCATTCTGACCATAGACAGTTGCAGTACTGGAGTAGGTCGTGTCCGCAATCGTCGTAGCCAGAGTCGTGCCATTGTAAGTGAATCTTCCAACGTGCAGCTTCACACCATTGAGCCAACTCATGATGCCATAAGTAACTTCGTTAGTAGCCGACGAGAACAAGAAAGTTCGCCGCGCCCACATCGAGAAGCTGGTTGCCAAGGTGAACGCATCATTGGCCGCAAAGGTTCCAACCAGAGTGCTTCCAGTAACTGCTGCGCCGGCAGTTTCGTCAAGTTTGCCGACCTTCATCTTCACGCCATGAGCATCTGATGATGTAGTGGCTCCGGCATAAGAGATGGCATAGTTACGCGCAGTTGTAGTGCCGCCTTGAATCCACACACAAGAAACATCTTGAGTGTTGGCATTGTGAGCAGAGCTGGTGTTGATAGACGCGGAATCAACCTGCGCCCAAGTGTTAGGAGTCGTACGACGCAGATACAGTCGATAACCCGAGTAGTCGCCGGCAGTGTTGTGGCTGTAGTGAGCAATGACCAGAACTGCTCCACCAGCTGAGACTGACAGATCAATCTCATTAAACCTGGGGGTTGTACCTCCAACGGATGCACCAACTGTTTCTTCAGCACTTACTGCCCACGTACCAGTAGTAACCTTACGATAGGCAATGGCGTCAGAGGTATTGATCCAGGCAATACCGATTGAGTTGTCTGCAAACAGATTCGCCGTAAAGAGAATTGGACTAAGACGAAGCGCAGTTGTCGGAGTAATGGTAGCCCTGAGCGTCCAAGTTGTGCGCGTAGAGTTGCCAGTGTAGACATAGATCTTTGCTATACCAGTACCGTCACCACCAGTGGCTCCAGCGTTGTTCACGTCACAGTAAACTGCAACTGGAGTACCATCTGAAGCCACGAGAATGGCGCGCTTGGCTAAGGACGAGAAGCCACCACTCTGCGTCTGTCCTACAGTCTTAATCTGCGATACCATTAGCCCCTCGCCAAGATCTCAAGGTTGGTCAGGAAGTCCTCTGCGTCGTCTCCGTTGGTCACGTTCGGGAAGCTGAGGTCTCCGTAGAAGTTGTAAGTACCTCCTGCACCCATGCCTCCAGATCGCCAGTTGTTAGGAAGCGGAAGAACAGCCTCGTCTCCACCAGCTTCTCCCAGCCTCGCCAGCGTACCACCCCTGCGTGCAGGTACGATACCACCGCCACCAAGCCTGACGCCATGCTCCCGTAGAGCAGTTGCAGGCTCAAGCAGAACACCATTACGCCAGAGTGAAGTATGAAGGTGAGCTCCTGAAGAGTTACCCTTGTTGTCGGAGTATGCAATGCGTTGGCCAGCCTTGACCACATCTCCGACGTTGACTGTCTTACCCATAAGGTGTGCGTACAATGCAAGGTAACCAGTCCTCGGGTTACTGATAGAAAGCGCCTGGCCATAGCTGTGCATCGTGCCGTCACCATGGTAAGCATCACTAGCAGACACACCAGGATAGATGTCCCAAGCTGAAACGTAAGAGTCAAACATCGCATACACAGACCCGCCGTTTGGCGAAGCCCAGTCTGCTCCGTTGTGACCTGGGTACTCCCCGAGACCTCCACGGTACGGATAGAGTGTCGGCAAAGACCACTTTCCATTGACTGGAATGTTTGGCGCCCCAGGTGGTAGCCGAGCGCCTTCCAAGAACGACGAGCCGATGACCGTACCCCACTGCACGCCAGCCTTCTCCGCGACCTTCCGCAAAGTGTCATTCACCATATCGTGCGAAGCGCCTCGAGCCATATCACCGATGCGACCCTTGCTGTCACTGAGGATGCTGTTGATGATACTGTCGGCTCGTTCTTGTGCCCAATCAAGACTATGGCTGACGGTCCAGTCCTTACCGGATTCTACCTTGCCCTTCGTCCACTCCCAGGCGTCACCGATACCGCCGACAGGTCCATCAAGAGCTGCGCGACGGATAGCCTCGACGTTCGCGTGTCCACCAGCCTTGCGGACTTCCTCTGCAGTCCAAACATGCTCCTGGCCGTGGAGCCTAGCAATCATCTCATCGGTGCTGTTACCTGGAACTGCACCACCCTTCTTGAACTTGGGAATCGTGTCAGCAGTCGGCAGGTTCCAATCCAGACCAACAGCATCTGCAACATGATCGAACAGCCACTTAATGCCCTTGTTGTAGATATCATCCAGAACAAAGTTGATCGGGATTCTGGCGACGTTAGCAATGCCATTAAAGACATTCTCGACAATATCCTTCAGACCACGGAAGGCATCCTTCAGGTGTCCAATGCCATCCTTGATGAATCCAAAGGTCGGCTTGATAACGTGGTCCCAGGCCCACTTAATCTTGTCGCTGATCTTCTCCCAAGTTGGCTTGATGATGTTTTCCCAGATCCACTTGAAAGCTGGACCTAGCTTATTACGAACAAAGTCGATAACAAACTGGAAGACCCGCTTCCAGTTCTCCCACTCGTTCTTAACGAGCTTAGAAATAAAGTTCCAGACAGGCTTGATGATCTTTTCCCAAATCCACTTGAACACAGGACCAAGCTTATCTTTAATGAAGTTCCAGACCTTCTTGAAAATGATGATCCAGCCCTCGACCTCGGCCTTCACGTACTTCTTAATAAAGCCGAATACAGGCTTGATGATCTTTTCCCAAAGCCACTTGAAAACTGGACCGAGTTTGTCTTTAAGGAAGTTCCACACCTTCTTGAAAATGATGATCCAACCATCGACCACCATCTTGATGAACTTAAAAGCCAGCTTTAATGCGTTCCAGATCTGCTTTGGCAGCCACAGGAACCAATCCAGAATGGCATGGAGCATATCTGGAATAATGCTGTGACCAACCAGCTCATCCCACAGCCAGACGAAGAAGTCGACGATGCCCATAACGAAGCCTTTAATCAGGCCCCAAATCAGCTGGATCATGCCCTTGAATACTCCGAAGAGAGTATCCCAGGCCCCCTGCAGAATCATTACGACGCCATCCCAAGCCTGCTGCCAGTCACCACTGAGGATGCCGAAGATAATCTTGAAGATGCCATTGACGATTCGGAAGAAACCCTTGAGAATGGCAGTGATGATCTTGAAGGCAGGCACTATGGCTTCGTTCACCATGCGCCAGACAACCTTAAGGACAGCCAGGAATGCGACGCCCAAGATGGCAAGAACAGGCTTAGCAACCTTCCAGATGTTCCTCAGAACGTCAGGAATCATCGCCAAGGTGGGACCAAACTCTTCAAGAACTGGACCCAGCTCATCCCACATATACTTGAAGCCTTCACCAAGCTTCTCGATCATCCTGACTACTTCAGGTCCAAGCAGTCGCCAGATTGCGCCAATCCACTTACTAAGAGTCTTAAGGACGGCGGTGATGCCTTCGAAGGCACCACTGGCTGCCTTCTTCATTCCGCCGCCCATGCCCCAATCGACGCCAGAGAATGCAGCCTTAACAAGATTGACAGTCTCGGTCGCCAGGGTGCTAGCGGTAGACTTAATCCAGGCCCATGCCTGATCCCAGTACTTACGCAAAGGTGCGAACGGGTTAAGGCCCTCAAACATATCAGACGTCTGCTGAGCCATCTGCTCAGTGAAGTCCTTGATATCTGGAACCTGACTCTTCCAATTCTTGCGAAGCTCCAGTCCCTTGCCGCCTACGTCAGGGAAGTTACCACCTGCGGCAGCACGGAAGTT
>Ga0307503_10000204_pt1 | contig 16166 bp, 22 predicted proteins | sample 17_S_MG_FD_194514 | JGI IMG/M metagenome (GOLD analysis project Ga0307503, IMG submission 194514) | Soil microbial communities from Populus trichocarpa stands in riparian zone in the Pacific Northwest, United States - 17_S | ecosystem: Environmental > Terrestrial > Soil > Riparian zone > Trees... | reverse complement strand
GTCGTGAGCCTGCACCTCCAGCTGCTTGTCCTTAATGTAGTCTTGTGTCGTAAACACTGTCTTTCTCCTCTACGTCTGTTACATGCACCTCAACCAAACCCAAATCAAAGGAATCCACCAGTAGCATCCCTTTGGGCTGGATTCGTACCACCTGCCCATAGGATTCTGCCCAACCCTCCTCGGTGTTGGGCAGAATCCGGACCGTTTGCCCTACCCTGAGCATTTGACCATTGCAAAAAAGATCACGGCAAGCCAGAACACACCCATGAGGCTTGCGCTTTCACGTGAATTGCTGCCGTTCATGTCACGCCTCCGTAAGGACCAGCGAATACTGGTTGCCGTCTGCCAAGCAGTGGATGGCAACGTCGTATTCGGGTCGGTTGCGCTTGGCACCGAGTGCAATTTCAAGCGCGTGGGGCAGATCAACTGCATCGTGCACCACTTCCTCAGTGGGCATTGTGACAACTACTTCAAACATGGTCTAGTACTCCTCATCCAGGATTTTGTAACACATCATCACTCCGGGCGCTGGCCCGGCACCTCCATCACTCCCGTTGTCGGGCAGGTACATCGTGTACCCAGCGTCGGCCTGCTGGCCGAGCCAGTAAGCCTGATCCAGCTGCCCCTTCGTAGCGGGCAGCGATTCCCCAAGCAGGGCCATGAGCTCCTCCTCAGCTTGGGCTGTGATTCGGTCTGGCTGGTCCATCTTGGTAACCACCAGATCAATGGGCAGGCTGTTGTCGTGGGCTGCCCCGTCCATGAATGCCGCCAGTAGCGGACACTCCGTTCGCCATTTGGTGCTGAAACTCATTACCTGACTCCTACCACTTCAATCGCAAGGCTTGCGGCCTCGCTAGTCTTCATGCAACTGTTGTCGCTGTACACTTCGGGGTCGCTTTTGACCTCGGCTACAGCGGCCTGGAAGACTGCATGTTTGATCATTCCAAGCTTAAACATTTCGGCCAATTCATCGGTGACTCGCTGTTGGTACGATGTCATACTTAGATTCCTTATTAACCCAGCTACCAGTGCTAAGCATACTACCGGAGCTACCGGATGTGCAGCTATTGCGTCATGAGGGCACGAATATGCCTGCCTGTGCAGCGTATATAAATAAGGTGTGACCCCCTCGATCTCCTGACCGAGCGAACGACAACGATTTTGTTTTTCTTACCACGTCATATGCCATACTACAGGTGCGGGCAATCGGCCCGTGTATTGACGTTCAAGGTGAATCCTATGTCCAAGTCAAAAGACAAGCGAGTTGCAGCACAGCGTACGGACGATGCTCCGGCCCCTGTGGTGATCGCGTCGCCAATCATCGCCGTTGTTAAGCACGACGCCAAGCTCCGCGGTGCGCGCGAAGCGTGGTACGCTCTGCTCAAGCAGCACGATGGCAAGCCGGTCAGCGAATTCTATGCCGCTGCCAAGGCTTCTCCTCCAGCGCTCACCAAGGCGGGCACCGCCGAGGACCCCCGTGGGTGGATGCGCTGGTTCCTGCGTGAAAAGGTTGCGGAACTCCGCAGCTGAGGTATTTGGCCGAAAGTAAAGAGCAAAAGCTTGTTCTTCCGTAGTGTTGGGGACCCTATGATGGGAGCCTAGGATCCCGGAGGGAATAACCAACCATCCGGAAGCAGCGTAACCTCGTGCCAAAGTAGGCTGAATCGTAACCCCCCATCTGGCTGTGCCCGCTCTGGGGGGTTTCGTTATGGGGTCAGGATATAATATTTCTTAAGGCCCTTCGGACCACGAGCCGCTTTCGGCTTTCCCCATAGTCCTGCTGCGATGGCCCCCAATTCCCTGCTCTGTTGAGTATTCCCACGAGCAGGCTCAATTCCAAGTCCGACGAGTATATCTGTCTGGTTTATATAGAGCTGTCCATTGAGCATCATTGCTTCGGGCTTCTGTTTGAGCCATCGGTCAGACAACTCCTTTAGAGCCTCTTCGAGAGGGTTGTCTACGACGTACTTAAGAGCCTCATCGCTTGCACCTACGACCTCCCAGTACTTCACCCCACCGTCGGTATAGAGCCGCCATGCCTCGGCCCAAAGTTGGTCGCGCTCACGCTCCAGCCCTGCGAAATCAAGAAGTTGTGTAGCCTCCACGACGGCGTACCTACGATACCCGGATGGGTCATGTTGTAGGAATTCGTAGCGATTTCCACAACCATAGAGGGTGAATCGACGTGGGAATACTTCAACACTAGCGCCATAGGGAGGACGGAAGGCATCTTCATTCCTTGTTATCATAGCCTTGAGGTTGGACGACTCACGCTTGCCGAAGGAATCGAGTTCATCGAATCCAACGCATAAGGAGGAATGCAAAAGCAGATGGAGATCCTTGTCGTTGTGCTCGCCATAGAGCGTCAGATTCAGACCCTTGAAGAGGATGCCGGGCATGCTCGTTTTCCCGGTTCCCTGTGGGCCGACCACTATGGGCATCCAGTCCAGCTTTGTGCCCGGTTTGTCCATCCGAGCGCAGGCCGATACGAGCCACTTGACTCCCACCTCCTGTACGAAGGGTGAGTCCTCTACGCCCCAGAGTCTTTGGAACCAAGATGCTAATCGTGGCTTTCCGTCCCATTCTTGCTCCTTAACGTAATCAAGGAAAGGGCTGCGGCTGTTCTTCTTTCCCAACGCTTCAAAGCATGTCAGGATCTGCTTGCTGTTGACCTTGTCAAATCCCAGGTTGTGTTGGAAGTAGTTGGCGACCTCCATCTCACTCAGTCCCGGTCGTGCCTGCTCGTCACCGAGCATGAGTCGATTCGTATCGTCGTTACGCCAGATTTTAGGGAAAGCTGAGTGCTCCCCCAATAGAGTCATAACATTTGAGGTATGCTGGTGGACAGTGATGGTTCCCTTATTGTCCTCGCGGAAAGCGAGATTGTACCGTTTGGCAAGACTACTCGGGCTTTGTACGAGGTCCTCAGGATCGACTCTTGGCAGAAGAGCGAAACTAGCGCCAGCCTCGGGTCCCCAGGAAAGAATGAGGTCATCAATCTTCCCGGGTGGGTTAACGATTTCAACATCGTAACCTTCTGCTTTGAGTGTGTGCGCAAAAGTCCCGTAAGCTCTGCAGATATCGTATCGGTATAGATCTCCATCAGGGACGATAAGTATTTTCCGGTATCCTCGGGAATCAAGGAGCTGCTTAATCCAAGGATGGATACCTGTACCACTATTCGGATCCCGCCACATCTGGCAGCCACCGATTCCGAAGGCAGGGAGCCCGAGGTGCTTGAGTACGGAGGCGGCCTTCTTTTCTCCTTCACAACAGACAAGGGAGTCTCCTTTATTCGCTAAGGTTAGCGGATTGATGTACGGTAAGGAGCTTGGGAGCCCATACTTCGCCAGTTGCTCCTTGCTTGGCTGAGTATACCGCTGCTCCTTGCTGAATGCAGGGAATTTGAATCGTATGCGGTACATGATAAGATTGTTTTGGGAGTCTACAAGAGGCTCGCCATTCGTGCCGTAGTACGGGATCCCGTACGCGGCGAGTGCCCCACTCTTGACGAGCATCGCGTCAGTGTAGGCATCTAGATCGGTCGGATTCAGACCGCTAAGAGCGAGGTCGGACTCCATGAACTGGACATTGGTGGAGTTATCCACCTTGAAAAACTGAGTGCTTTGAGTATTTGGGACTTTAAACCGAGGTCGTTTGAATTGTACGACCTTATCGTCCTCTTCCGCCATGCGCTTCCCCTTGCAATCTGACCCCGACCTGTGTACAATGCAAGGACGGTCGGGTTTTCCTCTTTCCCTTCCCGACTCTGGCCCCAGAAGTTCATCAGGCTTCTGGGGCTTTTCTATCAGGACGGAGTGTAAGTATACACCTACTCGGTACCTGTGAGCAATAGGGGCACAGTCGGCATACCTCACGCATTATACTATGTGGGCCTACACGGGCATCACAACAATGAGGTATGTATGTGCTGGCATGACAGAGAAGATGAAGAGCGGTACCGTCGGGAACAGGAAAGGGACGCCAAGATCAAGAAGTCCCTCCCTGCATCCACGACAGTGGCCGTGTTGGACAAGGACGGGAAGTACGTGGGCGCGATGCCGGTGGACTGGAAGAACAAACAGACCATCGCCAACACCATCCGCGACTTGAAGGCGTGGCACCCCAACGCGGTGAAGGCTGACCTGACTGAGGTCAACAACCTGCGTGAAAGGTTTAACGAAGTGCGGGGCTGGAATGACGACTACCTGGATCACCTCCAGGCCAGTCGGCTTCCCGCGCCCACGGGCAAGGCGGAGCCATACGCCTTCGCCAAGCCTGGAGCTGAATGGAGTGATGAGCTGAAGGAGGCAGGTCTGTACCTGCACCGCCAGAACGTCAAACTCCTGGAACTGCGGGCGTAGTGCTGAACGGCATTACAACGATTAGGAAGGGGGCACGCATCTACCGACGCGTGCTCCTGACCGATACATTCCGACATACCATGACGTTTGTATCGGTAAGCGAGGCCAAACGGTTCTGTCAGCTACAACCGAAGGGCAGCGCGGTTCGGTGGGAGTGGGTTATCAAAAAGCTGGCGAATGCACAGCTCCCAAGGCTGTATGATTAACTTTGATAACGAAAAGAAGCGAGTACAAGACATGGCAGACGAAAAGCCAAAAGGTAAGACGCTGAGTGAGGCTGAGGTAAAGATCGCCGTCGCAGGCATCGCGTACTTCGGTGACAAGATGATTCTTCCAGAGGGTATGTCTCTGGACGAAGCCGCCAAAATGATTGAGCGGCGCAAAAAGTTTGAGCAGGAAGATACCGTGATGGCGGAAACCTTCCCCGTGTTCCCGTTTGACGGGGCCGTGTCCCTGGACAACGTGCTGCGGGAGAAGTTCGGTTGGGCGGAGGCGGTAAAGATTCCTGGGTTCTTTGGCGATACCCCACCAGCGATGATGAACATTGAAGTGGGGCCTGGAATCAAGCGCATGGTTCCGTGGGGCCGGTTTGTCCTGCCCACGATCAAGGGCTTTATCCAGACCGGGGCCGAGCAGAAGGGAGGCCAGTGGCACTTCCAGCTGAACGCCAAGGTTGCCCGCAAGGACGAGGAGCGCATAAAGGAACTCTTTGCGCTGGTGCGGAAGGAAATCACCAAGTCAAGCATCTACCGTGGCAAGGCCATCAAGCTGCGGTTCAAGGATGACGACGGTGAGCCTGCCATGCCGGAACCCAAGTTCCTTGACACCAGCACCATCAACCCGGAAATGCTGGTGTTCAGCGAAAGCACCATGCGGTCCATACAGACCAATCTGTACACGCCCATCACGCGGGTGGACGATTGCCTTCGCAATGGCATTCCGGTGAAGCGGGGTGTGCTCCTGGGAGGCACCTTTGGTACGGGCAAGACGATGGCAGCCGCAGTCGCGAGCAAGCTGGCAGTTGAGCACGGGGTCACGTACGTCTACGTACCACGGGCTGACGAACTGAAGCAGGCCATTGAATTCGCCACGCAGTACCAGTCGCCAGCTTGCGTGGTGTTCTGTGAGGACATTGACCGGGTGACGGCAGGTGAGCGCAACGTCGAGATGGATGATATCCTGAATATCATCGATGGCATTGACTCCAAAAACAGTCACATCATTGTGGTGCTGACTACCAACAACCTGGAGTCCATCCACCCGGCCATGCTCCGGCCCGGCCGACTGGATGCGGTAATTCCGGTGACGGCACCGGACGCCAAGGCGGTGGAAAAGCTGATCCGTCTGTACGGTGGCGGAGCGGTGGCCTTTGACACAGACCTCACCCGCGTGGGTGAAGTGCTTCAGGGTCACATTCCGGCCATCATTAGCGAAGTGGTCAAGCGGGCCAAGCTGAGTGAGCTTACCCTGCTGGAACCGGGCAAGCGAGTGACCCAGCTCAGTGAGGACGCACTGCTGGAAGCTGCCCAGACCATGACCGCGCAGATGGGCCTGTTGGAGGCCGCGCTCAATGAACAGCCAGCTGAGGACACGCTGGAACTGGCATTGATCCGCGCCGTGCGCCGCGCACAGAGCCCGATTGAGGAGGCTGCGCAGAAGGGTGCCAAGGCAGATCGGGCGATCAAGGCCCGCCTCGGCATATAGTTCCACGGGGCAGGGACTTCAAACCTGCCCTTTTTTGAGGGTGCTGCGATGTTTGTACCAAAGACCCCGAAGCGGGCCGATTTTTGTGGCTGTCCTCCGTGCCCCCTGTGCTACGACTGGGTGGCCGATCAACCCGTAGAGGTGACCATTGAACAGCCAATTGTCCAGGCCGAACCACTCCGAGTGGATGGCGTTGAAAAGATGGCCCTTGACCTGCTCGGCCGAGAGCCCACTCAGAAGGAGCTCAAGACACTCAGGGAAGCGGCTTATACGATCCACGTTCGCAATCGCAATCAAGCTAAAGCTGCTGAAGACGCCTATCGAGATGCCGACGCTATGCAGCGCACCGAACGTACGATTGATGCCTTGCTCAAGGAAGCAGCAAAGCCGAAAGTTGAGTACAAGGAACTGAATCCCGTCAATATTGACACGATGGCCAGGGACGAGTCTGGAGAGCTCGTGGCGGACACTAAGAGTGAAGAGCAAGAGGCGCTTGAGCGGATGTACGCTCAGGCTGAGATACTGAAACAACCAACGAGGTGATCTGTGGAACAGTTAGATTTGAAAAAGATAGCTAAGTTGATCGTGGGCGTCGTAGCCCTGATCTTCCTACTTAGCTACACGCTTGGAGGGCTGACGCACGTGAACCCCGGCGAAACCACGATTCTAATCAAGAATTTTGGTTCCAACTCGGGTATGCAGAAGCGGGTGCTGGATACAGGAACTCACTGGGTGGAACCTTTCCTGTATGACGTAGCAACGTACGACACGCGATTGCGTCAGTACCCCCTTGAAGACACCGAGGCAAGCACCCAGGACGGACAGCCGATATCGGTTGACGTTTCGCTGGAAATAGGCCTCGTCCAAGGGCAAGTTCCGAACCTGCACCAGCAGGTCGGCACGGGATGGTACGAGCAAGTGGTCAAACCCTCTGCCATAGCCGCACTCAGACAGGCCACGGCCTCCGTACTGTCCGATGCGGTGTACACGGGAGCGGGGCGAATTACCGTGCAGACCACGGCCGAGCGTACGCTCAAGGAGAAGTACGATGCCTTGGGCATCCGTATTGACTTCAACGTGCGGGACGTTCAGTTCGTGAACAAAGCCTTCGTGGAAACTCTGGAGAAGAAAGCCAGTGCAACGCAGCAAGAGATCATCGAAAAACGCTTGGCAGAAGCAGCCATACAAGAGGCAATCAAAGTCGCCAACATTGCTGAAGGACTCAAGCAAAAAGCTATCAAGGAAGCAGAAGCAAGACGAGAAGAACAGCGACTTGCAGGTGAGGGATCCCGACTACTTAACGAAGAGACTGCAAAGGGAAATCTTGCGCTTGCGAAAGCTGACGCCGAAGGAACTAAGCTACGCCGAGAGGCTCTGGCTGGCGCTGGTGGACCCGAAATGGTTAGTATAGAATGGGCACGACAGATGGGACCGAACATCAAGGTCTATGGCTTCCCGACCGGTTCTCCGGGGACCACCAGCATCATGCCCATCGAGAACCTGTTCAAGGGAGCTTTTGCAGGAGCGAAATGATGCGCTACATCGCATACTCAGTCTATATCATGATCGCGGCCATCGGCTTATGGTGGCTCTGGGGCATGTTGCCGAAGGACCCACCCCCCAAGGAGCCTGAAAAAGAAAAGCCGGACGACGGCCCCGTCTGAACAAAGACCCCTTGCTCACCACAAGGGGTTTTTGCTATCCTGAACGCTCCCCAATCCCAAAACCCGGAGCACAAAGCACATGTCCGAAAACCTACCAATGAAGTGGGAAGACGAGCTGTCAAAAGAGGCAAAGGAAGTTGCCCGAAACGAACGCACAGCCATCACCCAGATCTCACTCCGCAGCGGTATGATGGCATATCGCGGAGTTGCAATTCCCGGAAACAAGCTTGAGTGTGTAATCATTGCCAGCGCGATTGAGCGCAGGTACGATACACAGAAGTTTGACTCAGACAACATCCGCCCTCCTGACTGTTTTGCTCTCTCGGTGAGTGGGGTGGAAATGGAGCCCCACGAGGACGCCCCGAACAAGCAGAGCGCCAAGTGTGCTGACTGTCCTATGAACGCTTGGCAGCCGAACCCGGACCGCAAGGGCAAGAATCACAAGCCCTGCAAGGAGCGCCGACGCATCGCGCTGATTCCGGTGGACGCAGTTAAGTCGGGGCAGACTCGTGGGGCCGAACTGGCGATGATCGCGATACCTGTTACCAGTGTCAAGCACTGGGCAGCGTACGTCAACAGGACCAGTGCGGAGTTTAACCGTCCCCCGTGGGGCCTCATTACCGAAATTGCTGTGACGCCTCACGCCCAGAACCAGTTTGAAGTCAAGTTCCGCCCCATTGACGTCCTCACCGAGGATGACCTGCCTCATGTATACGCTCGGATTCAGAACGGTAAGGATGCCGTACTGACTCCGTACGACTCTAGCGGCTACATGGTGCCCGAAGACGCACCCAAAGACAAAAAGCCTGCGAAGTACTAAATTTGGGTGAATTAGTACTCCATTAGTAGTTCGCTAATGGAGTACGGGAGCGTCTATGCTTGATCCGATTACCGTCGACTTCGAGACGGATGCCATTGTAGGCAACCCCCTGCTCAACCCGCCTCGGCCGGTTGGAGTGGCGCTCTCGATACCCGGAGAGCCGCCGATTTACAAGGCATGGGCACACCCGGCGGGTAACAACTGCACCCAAGGCGAGGCGTCTGAACTGTTGACCCGCATCTACGCGGGTGGAGCACCGCTCCTCTTCCACAATGCGGGCTTTGACCTAAGCGTATGGAACAAATGGGTGGCCCCCATAAACTTTCACGATTGGAGCCGCTACCATGACACAATGTATCTCCTCTTCCTCGCTGATCCTTATGCTAGTACTCTTAGCCTTAAACCTTCAGCTGACAGGTATCTGGGTCTACCTAATATTGAGCAAGCGGACCTATACGCCTGGATTGTCGCCAACGTCCCCGAAGCAACACTGGCTTCGGCCGGGGCTTATATCAGTCGCGCTCCTGGTGAGCTCGTCGGTGTTTATGCTATCGGTGACGTGGTCCGAACTCGCGGCTTGTTTGACCAGTTGCACGCCAGAATAATTAACGATGGAATGGAGCAAGCATATGAACGAGAACGTCGTCTATTTCCTATTGTTTATGATGGTACTGTTCGGGGCATACGGATTGAACGTGCTGATTTGGAAAGGGACACCGAGCGACTTACGCGGGAACTGGTCCTATGTGATGTTCAGCTTAGTCGTCACCTTGGTTGTGATGTCGGGGATCTTGTCGGCGACGATAGCCTTGCTGACGTACTGGAACGTTCTGGGGCCGTCAAGGAGTGGGTATTAACCCCCAAGAGTAAGAAAAGATCGCTGAGTGCTGAAAACCTTCGGATTCTGATTCCCGAGGTTAAGGTACTCATGGATCACAAGGGTGCCCTGAGCACATGTCTGCAAACTTTTATGCGTCCGTGGTTGAAATTCAGCGAAGCTGATGGTAGACTACACCCCAACTGGAATCAGGTAAAGCAGGACAGAGGTGCAGGTGTCAAAGGTACTCGCACTGGGCGGCTATCTTCGGATAGTCCTAATTTCCAAAATGTCCCGACGGAGTTTGTGGACTCTCAAGACGCTCCTTATCCTACGCCACCGGGACTGGCACCCCTTCCTCTTATCCGGCGATATTGTCTGCCTGAGGAAGGGCACGTCTGGCTTAAGCGCGACTTCTCTTCTCAAGAAATCCGTATACTTGCGCACTTCGAAGACGGAAGCCTGTGCGAAGCATATCGTACGACACCTGATCTCGACCCGCACCAAATGGCCCGTCAACTCATTCACTCACTCATAGGAATCATGTATGCCCGCAAAGACATCAAAATCACGGGCTTCTCGCTCATTTACGGAACTGGTATCCGGGGCCTTGGTACGCAACTCGGACAAAGTTACGACGACGCTGCTCGCATCAAACAAGCTTATCTCGGAGCTATGCCGGACGTACGTGATCTCATGCAAGGCGTCCAGCGAAGAGGCCGTTCTGGTGGGTATATCCGCACATGGGGTAGTAGAATTTATTACGCAGAACCTGCCAAGATGGTTGAAGGGCAAATCCGTGACTTTGCATATAAGCTCCTCAATTACCTCATTCAAGGATCCGCCGCGGACCAAACGAAAGAGAGTATCATCGACTGGTACGCGGCGAAAGGTAAAGAAGATATCTTCCTCGCGACGGTCCACGACGAAATCAACATCTCGGCCCCCGTGGACGCCAGCATACGAGCGATGGGCATCCTCAAGGAATCAATGAACATGAATAGATTTGACGTACCCATGCTTTCGGAGGGGTTTACCGGACCCAACTGGGCTGATTTAGAAGCCTGCGCATGAAGTGGTCCCTCAGTGCCCTAGGAACATTTGAAAAATGTCAACTCCAGTACCGATTCCGCTACATAGACAAGCTGCCGAGCCAACGCGGGGAAGCAGCGAACCGAGGGGTGGAAAAACACAAGATCTTCGAGGACGTGATGAAGGGCACGCTGCCCGAGTTGCCCTCGGAGTACTCCTACTTCAACGCTATGTTGAAGGACTTGAAAACTCAGGAAAATTATGCCGAACACAAAATCTCGCTCAAAAGGGACTGGACCCCGTGCCCGTGGGAAGACCCGGAAGTCTGGTTTAGAGGAATCCTCGATCTCAAAGTCTGTTCGGGGAATACTGCGAGCGTATACGACTGGAAAACTGGAAGGATTTACCCCGACCATGACGATCAGAAGTCAATTTACAGTCTCGGAGTCTTTGCCGAGGAGCCTGCTGTGCAAAGAGTGCGGGCGGTCCACGTTTATGTTGACCTTGGACAACAGCGGGAAAAGATTTACGACCGTGGCGAGATGCACGGTATGCGGAAACAGTGGGAAATTAGAGCTTCATTCCTTGAGCGAACGGCCCCTGAAGATATGATCCCCAACCCCGGCTTCCACTGCCGGTATTGTCCCTATAGCGCACAGAAAGGAGGCCCATGTCGGTTCTAGAAAAGCACATTGAAAACAAGGTGGTCGCTTGGGCGAAGCGTGCCGGGTTTCTGACTCCGAAGGTCAGGTTTGCCGAGCGAGGCTGGCCCGATAGACTGTTTATCAGCCCCAAGGGGCGACACATTTACATTGAATTCAAACGTCCAGGTGGAAAACTGGACGCCATACAAGGCTTCCGAATCATAGAGCTGGACAAACGTGGAATCATCGCCATTGTCTGTGACACCTACGACGACGCCGTCAACTGGCTCCGCACCGTCCTGGTCTCCGAAGCCCTACCAGAAAAGAGCCATCAGCCTCTTGTTGGGGCAGGCGTCCGGGGGGCTATTCTTGGATCCCGGCTTGGGGAAAACAAGTATCTGTCTGGCTACCTTCCTCATCCTCAAGAACAAGGGGCTAGTGAAGAACGGGCTGGTGATAGCCCCGCTCCGAGCAGCGTACAAGGTCTGGCCGGACGAGATACGGAAGTGGGCGGAGTTTCAGGGGCTGACCTATCAGATCCTGCACGGCAAGGAGAAGGGACTCCTTAAAGACGTAGACTTACACATCATCAATCCGGAGGGATTACGATGGCTCTTAGCAATTCCGGCTCATATGCGTCCTACTTGGGACGTCTTGATAGTAGACGAAAGCAGCAAATTCAAAGACCCCAGCACCCAGCGATTCAAGCAGCTGAAGCCCTTCGTAACGTCGTTCAAGCGGAGGTGGATACTCACCGGAACTCCGGTGCCGAATGGACTGGAGGACTTGTTCGGACAGATCTATTTATTGGACACGGGCCGAGCACTCGGCCGCTACATTACTCATTTTCGTACAACGTACTTCGATCGGGCACCGTGGAATGTGTATCAGTGGACCGCAAAGGCGGGCTCGTACCAGCAGGTAATTCAGCTAGTGTCGCCCCTGATCCTCCAGCTGTCAGCCGAGGACCATCTTTCTATGCCCGAGCTCGTAGTCGTGGACGTGCCGGTCTATTTGCCGCCCTCCGCTATGCAGGTCTACTCCGAACTGGAGAATGACTTCATGAGTGGTCTAATCGTCGCCCCCTCAGCAGCCGTCGCGGGTGTAAAATGTAGGCAGGTTGCAAATGGGGCTGTCTATGATAACGAAAGAAAAGTCCAGTCCATCCACCACGAAAAGCTCGACGCCCTTGAAGGGATCCTCGGTGAGCTTGGGGGTGCGCCCGTTCTTCTCCTATACGAATTCGACCACGACCGTCAGCGAATCCTTGATAGAATACCTGAGTGTAGAACTCTTGGGAATAAAGACTTCGAGGATACGATTGATCAATTCAACGCTGGACATATCAAAGTTCTCTTGGGGCATCCTGCGTCCATGGGTCACGGTCTTAATTTGCAGGGATCCTGCCATCACGTCATTTGGTATGGGATACCCTGGAACCTCGAGCACTACGACCAAGCAATTGCCCGCGTTTATCGTCAGGGGCAACGGCATCAGTCTGTCTTTGTTTATAGAATCGTCGCCAAAAACACTTTAGATGAGAGGGTAATCACTGTGCTCGGACAGAAAGATAAAACACAAGAGGATCTCTTGCGGGCGCTCGCGGCGCACCGCCAAGAGAATTATGAATGAAGACCTCGCCGCAGGATATGATGCCCTCGTCTGGATCGACCAAGATGGTGATGTTGTCTGCTGTGCCTACACAGAAGGCGGCGCAAGATTCTTACGGAGTGTCCTACCTGGATACCGGCGCGGCGACATCATGCAGATTCTCAGCCACCCAGATGAATTCACAGCCGCCATACCCAAGAAGATCATTATCGGTAAGGTTAATCCAGACGATGGCAAGGTCTATACCCTCGCGCATCACCGCTTGCATTGACTATTCTACTGTGCTACGATGGGGTAGTTCAATTACCAATGTAGGAAAATTCAATGAGCGAAGCAGCTGTCAAGAAGACCAGAGCCCCCCGCAAGAACTACGGTTACGCGAAGGACGCGGTGATCTGTCTGGTGCCCGAAGTCAGCCACAACTATCGTGGCAAGCGGAAGGCGTGGTACGAGTCGGTGTCCGCCTACGCAGGCAAGACTGTGGAAGAGTTTACCACAGGAGTCTCCAGTGGCGACGAGAAGCCCCGAGGCTGGCTGCGGTTCTTCTGCGAGGACGGGACCGTGAGTCTGTACAAAGCGAGCTAAACGCTCGGTTTGTTCACACAGTATAATGGGCTGGCCCCCACGGGGTCGGCCCATTTTCATTTGAGGTGACGAGTATGGCGAAAGATAAAACTGTGAAGGCGAAGCAGGGCACCGTCATAAAGCCTTGCTCATGTGTGCACAAGGGACAGGACGAGCTGCACGGGGCGACCCGCCGAGTGCACAACCTGAGCCCCAAGGGGGTCGCAGTCTGCACGGTCTGCGGGGCAAAGAAATGAACGAATCAGAATGGCAAATCATTAAGCTGCCTGAGCCAGACTTCCCGTGTGTGCCTACGGATGCGAACAGCACCTACCTCGGCGACGCCGTGTACGCCACCCAGACGGACGATGGCAACGTGTGCCTGTGGACTGACCGCGAGGCGGGCCGCCACTGGATGACTTTAGATGCGCGGGCACTGAGGATACTCACCGGTCACACCAAGAAAGTAGGGATGCTATGAAAACTGTACGCCTCAGCAGACGTAATCTGCTGACTTTACTGTCTAAGCTGGACCGCGTGAAGGCTGGCGAAGTGTCGGCCTGTACGCTGATCAAAACAGACCAGGACATCACTCTCAAAGCATTTGAAGATGATGTATACTATGAGGACCGTGAGCCGGGTGAGGTACACCCCAAGGACACACCCCGGTGAACCTATACATCATGTCGCGGGGGAGGGCTGGCAAGGTGACGACTCTAGCCTCCGTTCCGCCAAGCTGGTACGACCGCACGTACATCGTGACCAACCAAGGCGAGGAGTTGGCCTACAAGGAGGCTTATCCGCACATCATGGTGGTGGTGGTCCCGTCATGGATTACCAACTACAGCCAGAAATTCCAGTTCATACTGGACGGCCTGCCCTACGGACACTTGGGCAAGGCTGACGACATGGACAAAGCGGTCATCTTGGACGATGACCTTGTGTTCAGTAGGAAGGACGACAAGGGCAGGCTCGTAACTATACGAGAGCCCGAACAGATTGCCCCTATGTTTGAACAAATTGAGGTGCTACTTGATAAATTTCCGCTCGTCGGGGTCCATCCCCGAGCAATGGGCCAGGACGCGCCGGAGCCATACGTTACGAACCAGCGTATCATCTGCGTACAGGGCCTCAACCGCCGCCTCATTGGTCGCGTTAAGTCTGATCAGTTTCCTATACTTGCTGACGTGGTGCTTACTCTTTCACTACTTGGCCGAGGGGATGAAGTGGCTCTGGTTACGACCTACTTCCAAGATCATGGCCCCTGTCAAGCTCCTGGGGGCTGTTCTATATATCGTACCCCGGAAATGCAGGAACGAGCTATCGACTATCTTGTCGGACGTTTTCCCGCATTTGTTAAGAAGGTCACCCGTAAACCGAAGGTTGCTAAGTGGATGGGTGACGAGCGAGTGGAATATGTGGCGCAATGGAAACGACTCCAAAAAGCTGCGCCGGAGAAAGTGAAATGAGAACCTTCCTTTGGTCGTTTGTGATTTCCTTCGTGGTTATGTCTGCCATCCTGTACACATGGGATAGGCGACGCTAGTGGGTCACGGAATGTACACGCTTGACGGCGAAACCCCCGTACCGGAGACTGACCTCTACAAGTGGGGTCGGTTCATGGAAAGCCACAACCGGATTGTTGCCAAGACTAACGTATCGGACGAGGTTCGGGTGAGCACTGTGTTCCTCGGCCTGGACCACAACTACTACGAAGGCCCCCCGATACTGTTCGAGACCATGATATTCGGGGGCAAGCACGACGGCTACCAAGAGCGATGCGCTACTTGGGCCGAGGCTGAGGCCATGCACGACGAAGCCGTATCCCTCGCAATGGGCCGCCAAATGATGGAGAAGATACGAAAATGGTTCATGAAATGACGCCCCCAGAAACCCTACTCTACTGGATAAAGGAGCGCTATGCCATTCTTCAGAAGAAGGAACAGAATCTTCCACCACCGTGGTCCGAAGACCCAGTTTTCCAGAAGACTTATTTTACGAACGTACGACGAGAAGATGACAAAGTTACGCGGTGGATCCGTACCGCATACTCGCCTTACGTCCATCATCCGCTTTTTGAGTATAACATTGTCTTGGCTCGGTTCCTCAATAAACCAGAATCCCTGGAAGCGATAGGAGGCTTTTGTGAAACACATATGCCTGAGGTTCTTGCAAGCCGTCTGCATCAGCGCAGCAGCCTCGGTTATCCTATATGGGGGAGCGCTTATGTCATCACAACCCACGGCCAAAAAATGGGAAAACTCGAGTACCTTGAACAGGTTCTTAACCTCACCCATGAGGCCCTCTCGCTCGTTTTAAGAGCGATTCACAAACCCGAAAACCAGTGTGCGGAAACGGCCAAGGCTCTTCAGGTGATTCCCGGCATTGGCAGCTTCCTCGCCGGGCAGGTGGTGGCGGATCTCAAGAACACCGTGGGCCATCCCCTCCTGTACGCTAAGGACCGCTTCAGCTTCGTACTCCCAGGTCCAGGGTCCATGCGCGGAGCAAGCTGGTTCAACTACAACACTCCGGTCCACGCCAGCGTACCCCGATTCCCCGCACAGTTCGCGGCCGTCCGGCGGTACGTAGACGACAACTGGCCCACTGATATACCCTTCATAGACAACCAGGACCTCCAAAACTGTTTGTGCGAATTTGACAAGTACATGCGTGTGAAGAACGGCACGGGCCGAAGCAAAAGGACCTATAATGCAGATAAACGTACAGAACATCCCTGAAGGCCTCGAAGAGGGATTGTGGAGGCTCAAAATTGGGGGCGTAAAAGAGCAAAGTCGCAATGGACCCGTGATTGCGGCCCCCGAACCCGTACATATCTCGATTCAGCGCCCGTGGGAGCGGGTGCTCACGGACCCGGTGCGTAATGCGAATCCCTTCTTCCATTTGGCTGAGTTCATCTGGATGATGTCGGGCAGTAACGACGTACGA
>Ga0307503_10000203_pt1 | contig 16386 bp, 20 predicted proteins | sample 17_S_MG_FD_194514 | JGI IMG/M metagenome (GOLD analysis project Ga0307503, IMG submission 194514) | Soil microbial communities from Populus trichocarpa stands in riparian zone in the Pacific Northwest, United States - 17_S | ecosystem: Environmental > Terrestrial > Soil > Riparian zone > Trees... | reverse complement strand
TCGGCTGCTTGAGCACCCTGACACTCATCGGTGTGAAAAATACATCCTCATCGATAAAGAAGCTGGCAGTAACCTCCGTCGTCAATGGCGGCATCTGCAGAAAGACATCGTCTTCAAAGTAAAACCCAGGCTCTATATAAAATAAATTAAGCCTATCCCCGGCCAGATCACGATCATACCACGAATACAGCGTCACTCCACCGCCGCCGTCATCCGGCCAGCCGACAAGCCGATAATCCTGCTCATAGACGTAGTAAAGAACTAGCGTCATGTTGCACCTAGTCTTGCTCTCGTCTGTTGCGTTATCTGTTCTGCCATTACATCCTGATTCGCCTTCACCATCTCATTGCGAAAACTCTCGACCGCCGCCCCCGTCTGACGCTGCATCTGCGAGTTCTCGACCATCAGCACAGGAAGCCACGCTATCGCACAGCCCCACTGATCGATGATCTCCTCACCCTGCGGATGCTTGCCGCGCAGATGCACCCACCACTCACAAGTGTGACACACCTGCTTCATCGGCTTGCGCCACAGCGGGCACTTCATGTCACCCTTCGCGTGGGGCTTTCCAACATCAGTCATCAGTTCTTGCTCGCTATGATGATGTCCACGTACTGCACCCTGTGATCCATAGTATGAGAGTGTCCCGCACCACTGCCGTTAGCAGCAATACTAATTCCAGTATAAGCGCCAGCAATGCTAATACCAGTATAAGCCCCGTAAACACCCATGCCAGTACCAGCAGCGCCGGAGCCGCTACCAATATATTGGTAACTTGTAGGCTGGTAAAATGAAACAGGATTCTCCCCTGCAAGATAGTTAAAAGAAGTAACACCACCACCAGTAGTTAAGAAATAGTTATCGACGGTATAAATACTATGAGCGTGGCCTGGATCGTACAGACCGTGAGCGTGGGTCGGGTCGCTCACACCGTGAGCATGCGTCGGGTCACTCACGGTGTGTGAGTGCGACGGCATCTCGGTGACTGTCAGCGCGAAGCTATCAGTTGCAGTGCGTCCAAACAGTGATGAAAACGCTACCGAACCACCAGACCCTGCCGTTCCACTTACAACACGCAAAGCCTTATCGTTATGCGTAGTTTGCTTCGTCCATCCCGTGGGGGCCGCAGTTTGCTGGAACAGCATCAGAGTGCCAGCCGGAAAACTTCCAGCGGCGGCGGCGATTGCCGCTTGAACAAAGGCTGTAGTTGCGATCTTAGTCGAAGCATCAGAAGCTGGCGATGGCGTCGGTGCACTCGCAGTCGTAGTGAAGATCGGGGAATCTAGCTTTGCGTAAGTGCCAACTCCCTTGACGGTCGTTGCCGTTACCCACTCTGCGACCTGACCAGCAACCGGCGTACCACTGTTATTGACATTGCCGCTACCTTGAGCAGTCAGAGTACCGCCAGTAAAGGTCAACCCCGTGCTGACGATTACTGGTGACCATGTGTTGGCCGCTGACCGATAGTAGATCGCATTGGTGCCCGCCGCCCCTGCCAGCGAGGTCAGGTCTGCGTCGAGCGGCTGGTAAGTCGAGGCCGCCACACTTGTTGACAGCGCACCGATATCACTCAACACCGTCGCAGGAGCCACACCCTGGATCGTCGTATCAGTAACCCACTTGGCATACTGACCAACCGTGGGTGTGCCACTGTTGCCGACATTGCCGCCGCTGCCGGGAATGCCCTGCGGACCTTGGATACCTTGCGGACCTTGTGGTCCTGTCAGCCCCACTGGCCCTTGCGGACCCGTCTCACCTTGTTCCCCGCGCAAACGCAGCAAGATCGCAACATCCGCGTTGCCAATAAATACAACGCCAGACCCGCCAACATACTCTACCGGAACCTCAAACCAAGTACCGTGAGTTATCGCTGGACCCAGCAATCTCCATTGCTGATAGTCTGCCGCTAAATTCTTATCCTGTAAAACGATCTCATCATCATGTGCCGTTGTCGCAAATATCGAGGTCGGATCGAAACCGTCCTGCGTGACGTTATTCACATAGAGCGCCGTCGTTGCAACATTCTGTATCGTGTTGTTGTACCGATATCTCCCCTCACCAGGATCAGCAGCCGCCGTACCATTGTCCTTGCGATAGAAAAATCTGGACGTGGACGCCCCTCCTGGCCCCTCCGGTCCAGTTGCCCCTGTTGCCCCAGTCGCTCCAGTTTGCCCAGGCGGACCCATTGGGCCAATTGGCCCTGGCACCATGCTGTCTGCACCGTCTATACCTTTTGGACCCGGTGGCCCTACTGGACCGCGTACAGCAACGCCCTCAGCGTCGATCTCCACCGTGCGCGCAGGGACAGCGACATCCACCGCCACAACAGACGGGATATCGACATCAACCTCGACAACAACGGTGTCTTCGGACGTCATGTCTAGGTTGGCCTCCACTCTGATCCAGTCCAGTGCTTGACTGGCTTCTTTACCCAGGCACTCCCCATCCAAACCTTCGCGGGCTTCCCTACCCAGTCTGAACCCGTCCAGACCTTTGCCAACCCACCAATAATGACCCCACTGGCAACCAGCGTCTGCGCGTCCTGAGCCCGACTCAGCACACCCGTGACGATGATCTTACCAGCAGCAGACAGCGTCTGAGCAGCCTGTGGTGTCGAAAGTTGCCCACGGACAAGGATGCCACCAGCAGCAACCAGTATCTGGCTAGCCTGCAGTTGATTGAGCGAGCCGCTAATAACAGCGAACGCAACATTGCCTGCTGCCGAGAGCGTCTGACTGGCCTGCGGTGCCGTCAGTATGCCCCGAGCAATCGGCCCACCAGCCGCAACTAGCGTCTGACTAGCCTGCGGTATCGAGAGCTGCCCGCGAGCAACCGGCCCGCCCGCCGCAACCAACGTCTGGCTGGCCTGCGGTGCTGAAAGCTGTCCACGAGCGATTGGGCCAGCTTGGGCAGCTAAAGCCTGACTGGCTTGTGGCTGATTGAGTGCGCCGCTGAGACTGACGGTCCCGACCGAACCCAGCGCCTGATCGGCCTGTGTCTGACTAAGCGAACCACCAATACCGACCACCGGCACATTGGCCGCTGCTGCTAGCGAGTTGTCAGCCTGAATGGCATTGAGCTGACCGCTGACACGGACAGTGCCAGCCGCAACAACCGTATGAGCCGCTTGCGATACAGCGAGTGCACCACCAACAACAATCGCACCTTGGGCGGCCAATGTCTGCGCCGCTTGCGGTACCGAGAGCTGCCCACGAACGGTAACGTCACCAGCCGCAACCAGTGTCTGACTGGCTTGCGGCTGATTAAGCGCGCCACCAACACTGACGGCCCCAACCGCAGCTAATGTCTGATTAACTTGTGGTTGATTGAGCGAGCCGCCGACAACAGGTCCACCCGTCGCAACCAATGTCTGTGCTGCCTGCGCGACATTAAGTGTAGCGGTGATTAACGGGAAACCGACATTGGCAGCGGCACTAAGGGTGTTATCAGCCTCAATGACACCAAGAGTACCGCCAACAACGACCTTGCCTTGGGCCGAGATCGTTTGCGCAGCTTGCGATACGCTCAGTGTTGCACCGACAGCAACCGTACCGCCTGCCGAGATTGTCTGTGCCGCTTGTGTGACGCTTAATGTGGCGCGCGCAACAGGACCGCCTTGTGCGGACAAGGTCTGCGCTTCTTGCGTGATCGCAAGCGTGCCAGTGATACTCGGCGCTGCGACCGTAGCGTTGGCGGCGAGTGTGTCGCCCACCTCAATGACAGCAAGCGTACCGCCAACAACGACCTTTGCTTGTGCGGCCAGCGTTTGCGCCGCTTGCGAGAGCGCAAGATCGCCGTTGACGGGACCGACAGTGCCAGCCGCCGATAGTGTCTGTGCGGCCTGCGTTAGATTAAGCGTGCCAAGACAATCGACCGGGCCGAACGACTCGCCCATCCACGACAGGAAGCCTGACGGTGCAGCATAGGTGAGGTCCGCGACTTCGGTGCAAAGCGTTACGATGTTGCCGCTAGCGTTAGGAGTGATGAAAAGATTGAAATCAGTGCCTGCTACCGACGAAACATCAAAGCCATTGGTCCCTGCCGCCGGATCGCCAGAACCATTTCCCCGCCATGCAGTATTGTTTCTGCGCGCCCAAATCCGTTTGGCGTCAGCATCCCACGCGAAACAAACGATATCGCCTGAGACGGGAACAGCGTCGAGAGCGCTAACGAATGAGTTTGTACCGTTGAGATACCAAGCCCCACTAATGATCAAAACTGTGTTGGCTGTATAGCTACTAATGATTGACGTTTTATCTTTTAGGCCTGGAGCCGCAGGATTATTGGTGCCACTAAATACAAATTCGGTATAGTATATGCCTGTGCTATGCGATGTGGTTGAACGAACATTAGCGGAGGCAGTAGAATTGCACGTCGCCGTTTTATCAGCATTGGAAAGCGTGGCATTCGCGCCCTTGTCGTTGACATTCCACGCATCGGCGGTCGGGATAATCTCGCCCATCCATGAGGTGAAGCCGGACAGGCCATCGGTATAGCTTAAGTCCGCAAGCTTGGTACGGAGAGTAAAAGCACTAATTTGAGAGCTTTGCCCCCAAAGAGCGTGAGCGGTGTTTGGAACAGTCGAAACATCAATGCCGTTGGTGCCGGTCGCCGGATTAGCCGCAGCATCTGCATTCCAAAGACCACCGTTGCTGCGGAACCAAATTCGTTCCGCACCCGTATCCCACGCCATACTAATAACATCACCAGCAACGGCTGCTGGTCCGAGATCAACCGAACCGGGAGTACCTAGAACAGCAATGACACCAGTGGATGCGGTGTAATAAGTGCCTTGAAAGGCACTGGTAATAGTAGCAGTCGCTTCATGAATGCCGATGCGAACGCTATTCGGAGTATCAAGAACGAACTCAGCATAGTACTTACCGGCGGTTCCGTTCGTTCTCTTTGTCGTTGATCGAACACCACCAGAGAGAGCGGTTGTAACCGTTGCGGTCTTGTCGCTGTTGGAGAGCGTGACGTTGGCCGACTTGTCGAGCGCGCTCCACGCATCCGGCGTCGTAGCAATAAAGTCCGGCGTGGTGATAACACCGGCACTCTCTACATAGAGAAGCACATCGCCGCTGTTGTTGCCCGATGCAGTAATAATCTCCCACTCGCAGTGAACCCACAGATATTCATTGTTGAGAGTGATTGCCGCGCCCGGCGTAAAGGTTACCGTGCTGGTAGCCGACACCGTGGTCGAGAGCGCCGCCGTGGTCGTACCGACGAGGACCGCACTCGTTATCTCTACAGGGGGGTTGGTTAGAAGATCGACAGCGGTGGTCTTCCAAAGGCGGAGCTTGATGCGTCCGGTCTGCGACGACGCGACCGAGCAGCGCACGCGGAATGCCAACGTCCAGTTGGTATTAGCAAAAGTTCCAGTGAATGGATTTTCAGTTCGCCAACAAGCCGCCGACTGTGACTGAATTGAAGTTAATCTGTCGCTGGTGGTGAAACTTCCGGTCACCTGCTTTTGACGCGCCGACATTGGCGACATATTGGCGGTGGCGATCTTGCCAACCGTCCATCCGGTCGTCATCAGAGCGCCGGTTGGTGCCGTACCTCCATCTTGCAGCGAGAGCGAGCTTGTTGCTCCGCTCGGTGCGGCGTCCTTGAAGTATAAACTCTTGACCGCCACCTAGTCCTCCCACCGGAAGGTGAACGTGCAACGATCATGGTTCGCGATGTGCTGCGGCACGCTTGGCCACGCGTTGCAGCCTTGCGCCCAGTAGGTGTCGACGGTGTTATGGATGGAGCACAGGCGCTCGTTGTTCACCGCAGGCCCGAGATACGGGCACGCGCCATCAGCCTGCGCAGGCAGGTCGTCAATGCCACCTCGGCAGCACTGTCCACATTTGCAGCATTCGCCCTCGCGGACCCATACCATTAGGCATTACCAGCAGTCACCGTAAAGCTCGTCACCGTTACCGTCTGGCCCGACGCAATGCTGGTGTTGTTGAGCACCAAATCAGTAGTGACGTTGCCCTGGATGTGGCACCCAGCACTGCCATCGTACATGCGGAAACACTGCGCCGTGCCAGTCGCTGACGCAGCGACCGTCCACGATCCTGCGATTGTCGTGACACCGTTGGAGCTGGTCAGAAAGACCGCCGGAAGCGTGATATCGGCAAGCGGCCCAGACGGGTCTGCCGCCGCACAGTTGGCTGGTACCGCGCCGCTGAATATCTTCAGATGCCCAGAGCTGCCAATTCTGGTTTGAAGCTGCGAAGTCTGATCGTTGCGCAGCGTCGTGCTGTATTGCATTGCCATTTACGTCTCCTCAGTTTGTGTCAATCCAGACATCGTTGACGTGTGGTGATACGGGAGGGACAGTCCCAATGGTAACGGAACCCCCAATAACACCAGCACCGGCAGGACCGGCAGGACCAATCGGCCCAGGCGGACCTACGGGACCCATCACTCCTGATGGACCTGTTGAGCCTGTAGCCCCCGTAGAACCAATCGGCCCAGGCGGACCTACAGGACCAATCGCTCCAGGAGGACCCGGTACCGTACTCTCAGGCCCCGATGGCCCGCGTACACCAACCACCGCAACATCGATCTCGACAACGGCCATGGCATACGCTCATGTGCTATCAGTCACGTCTGGCGTGACGATAACCGCTCCGCCTATCGGAGTCTGAACCTCAGTTGATGGATAGGTAATCTGCAAATCCCAAACGCCCTTGGGAGGCAACGAACGGCTCACTACCGAAGAGAGCGTTACATCAACAACATTCGGCAACGTGACCGCGCAGTTCAGCAATGCGATTTGCTTACCGCCAGGACGATCACGAATTTCAACTTTGGAAGTGGCCCCCGTCAGATCAGTCGGTACGCCTGATGCCGCCCACAGCTTGAATCGCCAGTGCGCGCTATCCCCGCGATAGATTTCCAACTGATAGTCTGCCGGTGTCATGCTCAACCATCATTGTCAGCCGTGTAGGATCACGTCCTGTTCAACGTGAAACGGAGGCTCGATTACCTGCGTGAACGGAAACACTGTACGCCGCTGCCCTGTCACCGAATCATAGTGCTTGTCCAACAACAGCGTCTTGCCGCGACCCATTAGCTCATCGAAAAGCATCTCAGCCTGCTTACGATACGGCACCGATTGACGAATGGCATTGACCAGCAAATTAACCGCTATACCAGCCGCTATCTCTGAAGGAGCGCCATTCAGCAACGCTATCACTTGCTCGAACAGCTCCTGCTCGCCCTGGTGCCTACTCTTCAATGGATCGTTCATGGTGCTGGCACCGGCTGTCCCAGAGAGAAGATGCCCTGTATGTTCCACTTGACGATGATGTTTCCGCCATTGGCGGACAGCGGCAACCCGATGATGTTCGTATCCTCGTACAGCACCAGACGCCATGTACCCTCAAGGCCGGGATTTTTCCGATAGAGAACAATCGCGCCGATTACGGTCCCCACGATGTCATCGTAAATAACCTGATCGGCGCTGAAGATCGTATTGTTCACAACCGGCGTAGTCAGTTGCGCGCCCGCCCCCACTACATTGGTGATGCTAGGGTAGAACTGATGCGTAGGCGAATAGACGTAGCCATCCAGGATCGTGACCAGCAAAAGATACGCTGAAGTGTTAGGAGCCGCCTGATCGAGGGATTTATCGTGATCAAACTCCCTCATCAGAGACTGCTTCCAGAGTGGGTACAGCGCGTTTGCCATCCTAGTCCTCCGGTATGTCAGGCAGGCTTTCGTAAGGCTGCGGGAACGGCTCACCCGGCCAACGCCTTACGTGTTTGTGCACCGGCTCAGTACGCGGATTGAGAACCGGCACCGGATCAGGCGGAAGCACAACAGGCCGCAGCGTCGGATTGGGCCTGTCGTTGCACGCCTCGCACACCAGAAATCCGGTGCGCTTGATGAACTTCCCCATGTACTGGGTGTCCCACACCAGATCACGGTGGTTGTAGAGAAAGCCGCAACGGTCACAGAACGCAAACGCCGCCGGTCTGGTCGGGTCTAGATGGGCATGCCCTTTGGGTGCGAACGATCCCATCAGTACACCTGACTGGTGTAAGTGGCCAAGGCAGGCACAACACGCAGCGGCGAGTTCTCGACGTCGCGCTCCGCCGCCTGCCGGAAGGAATTTCCTGCGCGCACCGCCAACTGATCCATGCGCCCTGGCGCATAGAGCTCCGCCAGCTTGAACGCCAACCCAGCGACATATGCCTCCAGGAACCGATACGGCACCTCAGGCCCAATCCCATTGGGCATGCTCGCGTCCTGCATCTGCCGCGCTCGGTAATACTTCAACGTATAAGGCCCAGCGGCATCCGGCGGTTGCCACAACGTGATCGTGGGCTGCATCTGAAGATTGAACCAGTAGACCGAGGGCGGCCCCAGCGTTTCCTTGTCGGGAAAACTGGCATAGGTGTCGCGATCAACCGAGGTGATGATCCTGTCCTTCTGCGGACCATGCTCGGTCGAGATATAGGCCGCCATGATCATCACGGTGGCAGGATCAACGTCATAGGTATCGACACCCTCCAGGATAGAGGTCGTCATCAGCTCCACGGTCCAGAGATTGACTTGCTCATTCGACCAATCAACCTGCAACAGATTGCAAGCCATCGCCGCATCATGCAGATGATCAACCGTCAGCGCCGTGCGCCGTATCTGGCACCGCCCATAGGCCGCAATGATCACGTCGGCCAGGGCTGGTTGCCAGGAATACGTCCCGCTGGGATCGGTCATGGCTGTGTCCCCGTCACAAAAACAGGGATCGGATCAGTAGGAGCAACCGGCGGCGTGCCAGTCGCATAGACGATAGGGATCGGCTGACCTGGAGAACGCGGGAAGTTGGCCGCAACCTCAACGACCGCCTGCGCCATGCCGGGACCGACAGGAACCGAACCGTCCGTGACCTTGACAACAGGAATCGCTGTTACCGGGGCCAGCTTGCCGCTGCCAGTCACAACCGACATCGCGTTGATTGGAGCAAAAACCGCTGCCATGGCCCTCATCTCGTTGTAGGTGCGGAGAGGCGGGATATTCCGCGCAACGGGAGGACGTTCGTGAGAGCTATCCAGCCTCTCCTCCCCGCGTGGCTAGACGCGGGTATCTCTATTTCGTTTTGCCGCCCTTCTTGTACTTCTCCGAAGTGGTCGATGGCATTGGACGATCCGTAGGCGTACCCACACTGCCGCCATCAGCCTTCCCGCGCACGAAACCGCCGCTGCGGAAGTGCCCAACACGATCAGGCCGCTTGTTCGAGGTTTCCCCGGTCACCGTGGTGTGGAACGTGTTGCTGGTGACCTTCTTCGGATTGCGTGTTTTCTTGGCGGGCTCGCCGCCTTTGTACAACTCCGAAGGCACGCCTACGAAGTCATCACGCAAATCGCGCGGGGTGTTGCCGAGGGGGCCTTTTGCCATTCACGACGCCCCTCTTAGTTGTCGGCCCATGTAACGGTGAACGTCGCACCAGTGCCACTGCCACCAGTCACAGACTGCGCACCCGCCGGTCCAGGCTTGGTCGCATTGCCGGGATTGATAATGTTCACGGCAGAGATAATCCCACCCGCAGCAGTCGTGACCTGGAGAACCACAGGACCAGTGTTGGCAGGAAGAGTGAGCGTGTTCCCGACCGTGTAGCCGGTCCCGCCAGCCGTCACCGCCACCGACGCCGCTTTTTGGGACAGCGATGTCGTATCCGTTGCGCCGTCAAGCTCGTCCTGAATGCCGGTTGGCGTGCAGAACCCGCCAGAGGCAGGCTTCGCGCCAAGTTCCAGGAACGGAACACCCGTCAGTCCGCTTGCCGTCCCGCCGATGGCACTGAATAAGGCCAGCGAATAGCTTTGATTGGTGACGCGCTTGGTGACAATCGCCGCCTGCGGACGCCGCGTCGGGTCCGCGAAATACCACACGGTCGTGCCAACCTGCGGAAGCATATGTCTAGGCATGGATCAGCCTCCTAGCTGCATAGTCATAGCCACGCAGTCGCCGTCACGAAACCGGGTACGATCCGTACACCGACCTCCAATCAAAGTACGAGAACGCATAACGCTCGCGGCCCTTGACCTTCAGGTTATCGGTATCGAAGTCCACGTACATATCCATCTCGAAAGGCACGCGGTCGTAGAAGATGAGCCCGCGCTTGTCGGTCTTGAGGAACCAAGCAAAGTTGGACGTCAGGAACTCGCTGACGATGTAGTCGCGCAGTCCGCCACCAACATGCTTGATCGCATTCACATCGTTGTCGTTGGTGCCAGGACGCAGCTCCGTTCGCAGAAGGCGAACTGCAACCGGCTCCAGCGCCGCCGGGATCACAAGACACTCGGCCCGCGCCACGATCTTGATGCCGCGCTCATCGACCCAGTTGTTCCTGATCGTGGTCATCGCCGTGAGCAACGTGCTCTCGTTCAGATTGACCTCAGTCGCAGGCTTGTTTGCCACCACCCCACTGTCGATGGGATGATCGACCGCAAACAGCGCCTTCTGATCGCCACCGATGGTGGGATCGTAGACGTTGCCGACATTGAAGATGTTCCAGGCATAGATTTCCTTCGTGGTCGCAAAGACGTCCTGCAAGCCCAGGTTCGACGGATTGAACTCTGCTTTATACTGGTTGTCCTCTACGGCCTTCCTGGTGATGATATACCCAAGACTCAGCTCTTTCATCTCAGCCGAGTACATCCACCGCTCACCTGCCCTCTCATCGAAGTAGGTGGAAGCGCCTTCGCCCTTCTCACGCGCCAGGGGCAGGTACGCCATCTGGGTGCGGCGTTCGAGAGCCATCTTGGATGAGCGTTTCTCGAAGACGCGCGACCACTTCGTCTCGATCTTCTTGTAACGCCCCTCGACCGCAGCAAGGCCAGGGAACAGCTCGTTCTTGATTGATGCAAGATCAACAGCCATAGCTCATTCCCTTCTCAGATACCGGCCATCTGCCGATGGAACTGGTCGTTCCAGCTCACTTGAACGACATTGAATGGCGTGGTGTGGTCGTAGCCATTGCCGACATTCGGCGCAGGATCGCCCAATTGCACGATGCAGAACGGCAGCGTGGCGGTGACTCCCGTGGTGGCGTTCGCTGACCACTTGGAGAACCCGGTCGTAGACGGGACGACAATGAAATCGACGTTCTCACCGACGTTAGCGAGGGTGAATGGACCGGCGCTGCATTGCACCTCAAACACCACCATCGGGTCATCGATGATTTGGACCTCGACGTCACCGACAGCTCCAGACCCTGGCCAGTAGTTCGACCAGATCGGATAGCCCAGTGCGGCGGAGAGATAGTGGCAACCGACAAAGACCCCGAGATTGGAGTGATCGGTCTTGCCCGCAGCGGACACCGCGACATATCCCGTCGCGAGCTGGTTCACGACGTCGCCGCGATTGAGCGCGCCCGCCGTGTTCAGCATCTTGCGTGTGGTATGACCGCCGGTCCAGGCTGCGCCATCAAGGCGACGAACAGGCTTGAATCCAAATGCAGCGTCGATATTCGCCATCGAACGGCTCCCCTTCAAGGGTTACCGGCCTTTGGCGAGCTCCGCCGCAGTCCGTGCGGTTGAAATGTTGGCTTCCCAACGCCCGTGCTTCGGACGCGCCCCCTAGTCGGGGATTTCTATAGCCTCGCGCGAACTGCGTATCACTGGCTGCATTCGCGGCGCTTGCCCATCGGGGGCGTCGGCCATCTTCTGGCGATGCACCTGCATAGCGCGAGTCGCTCGCTGTATTTCGTCATTTCTGGCCTCTACTGTCAAGCGCATAGGCCGCCACACCAGGATCATGTCCTTGACGATAACCGGCCCCTCGGTGCCAGCGGGCGCAAAACGCTCCGGAAAATCGCTGTGCTGCACCTCTTGCCAACCCTGATTGTGGTGCTCGCGCTCAATGGCATAGTCGCGCTTGCCGTAGGTTTCATAGTTGTTCCACTGGAAATCGATCTCACGCGCAACCTGTTCCTTGGTGCCAGTCCCATTGGTCGGGCAATACTGCTGCCTGATGTCGTCCATCTCGTAGGGATTGATGCTGGCACCGCCAGAACGCATGCGCTCCCGGCCATCGTCCACCAAACGTGAGGCTGGACGCTGTTCGGGACGTGACTCCTCGCGCTCAGTCGGGAAAAGCGGCGGCATTTCCGCGTGGGGAGTGCTGGGGGGCATGCCGGGGGACGGAATACGGTTCATGTGCAACTCCTATGTAATTGGCGTCATCCGGCCCTCTTTCACGAGCCTGATATAGTTCGCCGCCCACTCCGCTGGCGTAACGCCTTGCTCCTCCGCCAGTCTTCGCATTTTGGGCGTCATCCGGAAGGTACCGGGCGAGAGATTGTCGCCTCCAGGAGCCGCATTGCGCGAAACCGGCGCAGAATACCCAGGAACCTGAACAGACGCGCCATTCGCGCTGTCACCAGCCGGAGCCCCAATCGCCTGCTCAATAAACCCGAAATACTCCGGCGTATCGACGGTATGGCCCGCATCCAGCGCCTTCTCGTGCGCGTTGATGGCCGACGCCTTGAGCGTGCCATCGCTACGTATGAGATCGGTGTGCTTGCGCAAAAACTGCTTGGTCGGCTCGCTCCGCCCATGGATCGCCTTCTCGATGGGATCAGTCGGCACCGCCTGCTGTTGCCTGGGCTGCTGTTGCGGCTTGCGTTGCTGGGGCTGCTGCTTGGGCTGTTTCGCCTGCTGCTCAAACGCCAGCTTCTCCCGCTCCGCAATAGCAAGCTGCCCACCGACACGACCAATACGCTTGTTGAGCTCCGAGACTGACTTGAAGTCCCCATCGTTCATGCAGGCTTCCGCCTGCGCCGCCATGGCGTCCATCTCGTTCGACATATTGCTGATCTGGCTATCCAGCCACGCCATGTAGTTGTTGCCAGTCTGCTGCTCGGCTCGCTGGGCGATCTGCACCGCCTCTTCGCGCTCGCGCTCAAGCCGCTGGTTTTCCGCCATGAGCCGCCCACGATCAGCGCGCTCGGCCTCGATCTGGCGCTCCAGGTCCTGCACCGCAGACTGGGGACTAACACTGGGTCCCGGTACCGGCGGCGGCTTGGCCTCCGGCTTATCACCCTCTGCTGGCGGCTCAGCCTCTAACTTTACGATCAGGTCCTCTTCCTCGGCCATCGCGTCTCTCCCGCGTCAGTAGACCAGCCTCGGGTCCTTTACCCGCGCAATGATCTGCGTGTCGTTCAAATACCGGCAATGGATGCGATTGATGGTGAACTGCCGCGCGGCATGAATGTCCCACTGCACCCAGTCGCCAACCTCGAACTTTTGACCCCCAAAGATAATCGCACCCGAATCAACAAACGCCAGCGGCCCCATGCCAATAACCAGCCCCACCTTGCCCTGGTAGAGCGACTCCTGGATCGTAGTTTCAGAACGGTGAAACTTCTGCCCACCAGGAAGAATGTCGTATGCCGGGAGACAGTACGTCGCACACACCACCAGCGCCCGCGTGTACTCGCTGTTGTCCATCGCAAGCTGACAGCGCGAGAGCAGGAAATCCTTGGGATCGGCGGCGTATTCTTCTTCTTCGCCAGGATTCCAGGGGAACTGCGCTGACTGCTGTGTGGTGGCAACGTGCGCCACCGGATTGAGTATCGGCATCAGTTCATGCTCCGGTCATATCGCTGAGGCTCATGATCTTCCTTGATCATCTTCTGCGCCAGCGCCCGCATCTCCTCGATGCAAATCTCGATGCCCTCAATGCGGCCTATCGCATGCTTGTGCGCCTCCCAGGTTTGCGAACCCTTCAGCGCGCCGTAGTAGCCCGCGATCTGATCTGAGCTGCCGTCGCCGTACAGCAGCCGGTGATAGATGCGATCCAACGCATCCCGGAAGACCACATCCTCACGATCAAACATCAGAGCTCCGTCTTGGCAGGAACGGCCTTCGCTCCTGCAATCTTCTGCAGGCGACCCAAACCAGAATGAGAGCCCGCCTTCTTAACCACCCCACCCCGGTTGAAGCCAGTGCCCTGATTGCAGTAGGTCGAGCCAATAAGCGCGCTGTCTTTACTCTTCTCGTTCTTCGGAACGAAGCCGCCATCGGCGTACTTCTCCTTCTTTTCCTCCTTCGCGATCATGCTCTTGATCAGCTTCTTGTCCTGCGCCGCGTCGTCGTGCGAAGAGACTTTTCCGCCCTTCTTGAACCCACTGGAGCTATACGGCAGCGCGCCACCCTTAAAACCGCCGCTCTGCGGCTTGCCCGCAGCACCTAGTTTCCGCATGCTGGCATCGTTCTGCGCCATCGTCTTAAGCCCCAGGTCCTCGGATGCCCTGGCTTGACCCGTCGCACCCGTGTTCGGATCAACGGCGTTCTGCAAGCCCCTGATGCCCTTCTGGACCTTGCTCAGATTGAAGCTGCTGTCGTCCTTATCTGAGTCACCCTCCGAAGGTTCAACTTCTTCACCATCGGCATACTTCTTGATGCTGCCGCCGCCAGCATACTTCTTGGTCTTGCCGCCCTTCTTCATACCGAGCCCGCCAACCATGGGAGTCGGCTTGCCAGAAAGCGGCACAACCGGCTGACCAGGAATGGCACCGGGCTTGAACGATCCCGGCTTGTTGCCGCCACGGAGCATCTTTCCGCCCATCGCCTTCTTCTCGATGGAGCCGCCGCTGGCTTTCTTGATAGCGCCGCCGTCTTTGTAGCCCTCGCCCCAGTCGTGATAGCTCGAACCCGCGAGGCCACCACTGGCCATGCCGGGAGGACCCATCCTCGGAGGCGGACCAGCCGGAAGACCAGGAGGCGGACCAGACGGCGCACCCATCAATCCCGGAGGCGGAAGCGGCCCCGCACCAGCACCAGGAGGCGGGCCACCTGCGCCTCCAACCGGGACAGGAACTGGGACAGGCTTCGGCACAGCAATCGCTGGAGGCGGCGGACGAAGGCCACCGCCACGATTGCCGCGCTTTCCGCTGCGACCGCCGTTGGCAATGATGATATTCGTGGTGGAATGCCCCTTCGGCTTGGCCTTCGGTGCACCACTCACAGACCCACCAGACGCAAACTTGGCGGGCTGATCGGCGCGCTTCCTGCTGGAGCCGCCCGAGATGGTCATCGGGGTCGAGGACCCAGCGCCCTTACCTGGATAGCTGGTTTTCTTGTACATCGAGCTGGAGCCAAAGCTCTTGCCCGCTTTCGCGCCCAGCGCGCTCAGACGACGCTTCTGGGATGCTTTCGCCTGTGAAGCATAAGGATGCGCCATCTGTGTCTCCTCTTAGATAATCCGCCCCGAAGGACGTTGTGGTTGCGGCGTTTGCGGTACTTGCGGCTGTGCGATCATCTGCGGCCACTGCCGCACGAACTGTTCCGCGACCGGCGTAGCGAGAGGATGAATCAGCGCGCCTTCCGCCAGATTCATCTGCTCCTGCGCCATCTTCGCGGCCTCGATCTTCTCCCGCGACTGGCGCTCCTCGCGGTTGTTGGTCAGCTTCATGTACTCCTGAAGCATGTCCATCTTCTCTTTGAGGAGCTCTAACTGAGCCTTCGTCTGAGAATCCAACTGCTTCTGCACCAGCTCCTTGGTCTTGAGCTGGATTTCAGCCATGTCCTTCATGATCTTGGGGTCCATCCCCTGCTGCTTCTCTTCAGCAAATAGGTCATCGATGTTGCCCAATCCAACCATGGTGGACACCCGGCGCGCGACCGCCTTGGAGTCGTAATCGTCGGGCTTCAAGGTTGCCAATTGCACCAGCGCGACCGCTTTCATCACCCGGATCGTGTGTGACGGCGTGTTGGGATCGGCCTGCGGGGAAAGATTACAGGTCTTCAGCGCCCGCACGAGGTCCTGCTTCTGCCACTCACGCTCAATCGAGGGATCAGAGCAAATCAGCGCGTCCGGGTCCTCGATGAAGAGATCGCGGAGAAGACTGAACTCCTCCGCCTGGGCGATGTGCATCCCTTTGTGGACGGAATCCAGGACTTTCACCGCCTGATCCAGCATCGCCAGCGTCGTCCCGACAGGCACATCGGCGCGGCCTTCGCCCACCATGAGCTCCGGCGTGCCGCCGACACGTCTGGCTTCCTCTTCGATGTGCTGAGTGACCGTGATCAGCCCCGTGGTCACGTCTTTATACGGCAGCGGCATCACGTTCTGGCCAATGGGCTGGCCGCCCGTGTTGATTTTCACCCCGGAACCCAGCCCCACGCGGAAACTCATGGTGTCCTGGCGACCGACTGTCTCGGAATAAAGAAACCCTGGCCAGGAGCTGAACGCTGCACTGTCCAGGGCCAGTCGCCACGCAGTGGTCGCCGCTGCCGTGGCGTTACCCATGATGTTAAGAAGCCCAATACCGTAGAAGCCTAGCCCCTCCACGAAGGGGTACTTCACGATGGGCATCCGAACGAGATAGCGGTCATCGTCTCGCCGCCAGTTCCGGCGCACCTCAAGGACGGTCTGGGAATC
>Ga0307503_10000202_pt1 | contig 16401 bp, 18 predicted proteins | sample 17_S_MG_FD_194514 | JGI IMG/M metagenome (GOLD analysis project Ga0307503, IMG submission 194514) | Soil microbial communities from Populus trichocarpa stands in riparian zone in the Pacific Northwest, United States - 17_S | ecosystem: Environmental > Terrestrial > Soil > Riparian zone > Trees... | reverse complement strand
CAGATACTGGTTCGGCATCAGCGTGTTGTTCGGGCCCCGCACCCACCGGTCGACCTGCCACACGTACCAGGTGTTGCCCGCCGACCCGCGCAGCACGTTCACCCCGGTGGGCTGCCCGCCGCACGAGCCGCCGCGGAGCTGCCCGCGGGTGCCCGACCACGGGCCGAGCGGGCTGGGGGCGGTCGCCCACCCGGTCGCGGTAACGCAGTAGGCACACGCCGGGTCCGAGTAGGTCAGGTACCAGGTGTTCCCCCGCTTGAACAGGCCCGGGCCTTCGTTGTGGAGCAGACCGAGCCGGACGTGCTGGCCGGTGCCGGTCGTCCACGTCGGGTCGAGGCGCTCCACCACGATGTCGTGGATGCTGGGCTGCTCGGAATGGTCGATGGTCGTGTACGCCAGCCACGCCGTCGCCGGGTCGGCCGGGTCGGGGTAGATCGTCTCCGCGCCGAACGGCAGCCCCGAGTCGTCGTGAACGGCTAGCTCCGGATCTACCCCCGTCACCGTGTACGGGCCGCCCGGGGCCGGCGCGGTGAGCACGCGGTAGCCGGCGGACAGGTGCCCGGCCTGGAGCCACATCACCCAGGTGCCGTCCGGGCGTCTGGCCGGCATGGCCTCGAAGCAGCCGAACGCCGCCCCGCCGCACAGCGTCTGCCAGTCACCCACGTACGGGTCGAACGCCAGCGTCCCGCCGACCGCGCCTGCCGGCGTCCACGTCTGGGCGTCGGTGCTGCGGTACACGCGGACGCCGCAGTACGGCGAGGGCTGGTTGAAGCGGAACCCGCAGCCGTAGGAGGTGCCGAACAGCCACAGCACCCCCGCCGGGTCCTGGACGATGCGGCCGTCGTGGGCGTCGATCCGGGCGCCGAACACGTCCAGCGTGACCGTGGAGTTGTCGACCGGGGCCGCACCGGCACTGGTCGGCACGAACACGGAGGCGAGGAGCATCACGGCGAGAAGTACTCGGGGTATTCGTCTCATGCCCGGGACGGTAGCGGGCCGACCAACAACCTGCGGCGAGTGCCGCTAGCCGTGTCGGTGCGTGAAGGCGGCCGTCAACGGCGGCGCGGTGGGCGCTCGACCGCGCCGACGCGGAGCTGCTTACCCGAGTCGTTGCACCGGGGGCAGTTGTGCCACGACCGGGTGGCCAGCCAGCCGAAAAACTTGCCCACGCCGGAACATCTGCGGCATTTGGTGTACGGGTTGCGCCGGACTGAATAGAGCCACATCCCGGCGCCTGCGACCGCGAGAGCGACCAAGAACGGATGCTGCCGCAGCAAGTCGCCCATGCCGGCATCATCCGCCCCGGTCCGTCCCTCCGGCATCCCCCGGAAGGGTTTCCCCAGCCCCCGGCGTGGCCGCGACCTTAGCCGGGCCGGGCTGGGAATCTCCGGCCCGTGACGACCGTCCACAACAAGCTCGTGACCGCCGCCGGCGTGGCCGTGCCGGCGGCGCCGGTCCGGGCCGTGCTGCGGGCCGCGACCGGGTTCGCCGCCGACGGCGACACCGAGATCGTCCGCCGGGTCGAGACCGTCACCGCGTCGGACGGAACGTGGACGCTGACCCTCTCCCCCACCGGGGGGATGGAGGACCCCGGCGCCTACTACGAGGTGCATGAGGACCGGCGGATCTGGGCCGTGACCGTCCCGGCCAGCGGCTCGTACTTCCTGCGTGACGTGCTGGTCGACCCGCCGGAGCCGTCCGGGGCGGTGCTAGGCCTCACCCAGGCGCAGGGCGACGCCCGGTACGAGCAGACCAGCCGCAAGGGTGCGGCGTCCGGGTACGCCGGCCTCGACACGGCCGGGAAGGTCCCCGCCGCGCAGTTGCCCGAGGCGTCCGGCGGCGGCGGAGGGGCGCCGTCCGGACCGGCCGGGGGGTCGCTGGCCGGCTCCTACCCGAACCCGACGATCGCTGCCGGCGCGGTCGGGTCGGCCGAGCTCGCCGCCGCGGTCAAGGACCCCGCCGCGGGGACGGCCGGGGCGCGGACCCTCGGCACCGGGGCGACGCAGGCCGCCGCAGGCAACGACGCCCGGCTGTCGGACAGCCGCGTGCCGGCCGCGCACGCGGCGTCGCACGCGGCGGCCGGCGCCGACCCGGTCACCCCAGCCGCGATCGGCGCCTCCCCGACCGGCCACGCCCACCCCGGCACCTACGACCCCGCCGGGGCTGCCACCACGGCGGTCAGCGGCCATGAGGCCGCGCCGGACCCGCACGCCCAGTACCTCACCGCCGCCGAAGGAAACGCCGCATACGACGGGGCGGGCGCCGCCACGGCCGCCGTGGCCGCGATCCCCGCCGACGGGACGGCCGGCACCGCGTCGCTACGCACCCTCGGCACCGGGGCCACGCAGGCCGCCGCCGGGAACGACGGGCGGCTGACGAACTCGCGGGCGCCGACCGGCGCGGCCGGCGGCTCGCTGGCCGGGACCTACCCGAACCCGACGGTCGCGGCCGGCGCCATCGGTTCGGCGGAGATCGCCGCCGCCATCAAGGACCCCGCCGCCGCCACAGCGGGGCTCCGGACCCTCGGCACCGGGGCCGCCCAGGCCGCCGCCGGGAACGACGGGCGGCTGACCGACTCGCGTGCCCCCCTCGCGCACGCCGCATCCCACGCCTCGGCAGGCACCGACCCGGTGACGCCGGCCGCGATCGGCGCATCCGCGACCGGCCACGGGCACGCTGAGGCGGACGTGACCGGCCTGGCCGCCGACCTGGCGTCGCTCGACGCCCGCCTCGACGCCCTGGAGGCAGGCGGCGGGGGCGGGAGCCCGCAGGTCAAGGCGGTCGCCAGCACCGGCCTGCTGTCCACGACGACCAGCATCGCCACCGGCCCCGGCTGGACCGTGATGCCGCCGCCCTGGCAGGTGACCGTCGCCGCCGCCGTAGGCGACGTCCTGACCCTCAAGTGGCTGGCGTTGTCCGCGCAGAACAACGGCGACATTGAGGCCGACATCGCGTCGATCGTGTCCGGCTCACCCGCCCGGTACCTGTCCTCCGGGACGGCCACGCAGGCCACACACGGCCACGGCGGCCTGTACGGCGGCTCGGGCCTGACCGACTACAACGACTGGCAGCCGCAGCCCCTGGACTGGATTGTCACCTCCGACGACCTGGCCGGCGGCACTGTCACCCTCGCGTTCGTCGCCCGCACGACCGGCGCGGCCCGCACCGTCGGCTCGGGCGCCTACCCGTCGCAGATCGACGTCGTCAACTACGGGCCGGTCGCGCCATGACCGAGGCCAAAGCCGCCCAGCCGGCCCCCGCCGAGTTCCACACCGGCATCATGGTCGCCGCCGTGATCCCGCCGGACGTCGGCGGGCGGGTCGCCGTGCCGGGCGGGCTGCCGCTGGACGACCTACACCTCACCCTCGTCTACCTCGGCGACGTCGCCGACCGGGCCGCCGGCGACCGGCAGGCCGTCGCCGACGCGGTCACCGCCGCCGCCGCCGCGTTCGGCCCGCTCACCGGAACCCTGTCCGGGCTCGGCCGGTTCACGGCGCCCGGCGACGACAACCCCGGCGACCCGGTGTACGCGGCGGCCGACGTCCCCGGCCTCGGCCGGCTCCGGCTGGCCATCGCCGACGCCTGCGCCGCCGCAGGCGTCCCCCCCGCGTCGAACCACGACTTCACCCCGCACGTGACGCTCGCCTACATCGACCCCGGCGACGACCTGCCCGTGCAGCGCCTCGACCCCGTCCCGGTCGAGTTCGACGGGCTCGTGCTCTCGTGGGGTGAGGAAGACACCGCCATCCCGCTGCCCGGCCCGGCGGCCGGGCAGAAGATCACCCCCGGGGCGTATGTGACTGTCGGCGGGCGCCGGGGCCGGGTCGACTTGGTGATCGCGGCCGGCGACGTCCCCGGCCTGCCCGGCGACCCCGTCACCGGAACCCCCGCCCGCCCGGCCGCCCGGGTCGTGCTCTACGACCGCGCCGGCGCGGGCTGGGCCGCCAGCGCGGCCAGGGTCGCCGCCCCCGTCGCCGACCTGGCGCTGGCCGCGCCGCTGCCGGTGGCCGGCGCGAAGGGCCTCGACGTGGCCGCGACCGTGGACGAGTGCCACGCGGCCGGGCTGCCGGTGACCGCGGCCGCCGTCAAGACGGTCTACGGCCGGGGCGAGACGGCGTGGCCCGGCCCGGCCGTCACCGCGCTGACCCGGGAGGAATGGGCCGCCGACCGGCTGCGGGCATACCTGGAGCTGGCCTCCGGCCGGGGCCCGACCGGGTACGTCCGCGACCGTGACCTGCTGCCCGCGGGGCCGTGGCCGCGACGTTAGCCCCCGCCGGGTGCCAGCCTCCGGCCCATCCGAACACCGGGAGGGACGGGTCGATGGGTGGCAGCGTGCTCCAGTCGCCAGCGGACCGCATCGCCGAACCCCCGCCCGGGCTGCCGGACGGGGTCGAGCGGAAAGCGGTGCCGGTCGGCGGCGGCATCGTCTCCATCGACGACGAAACCGGGGTCGTGGAGGCGATCGTCTCGGTGACCGGCGTGGTCGACGAGCACGGCGACATCATCGTGCCCGGCGCGTACGCCGACACGCTGACCAAGCGGCGGCCCAAGGGCATCTGGTCGCACGGCTGGTCGGACTGGGTGGCGCGGACCGAGGGCATCGCCGAGCTCATGCCGGGCGACCCGCGGCTCCCCCCGACGACCCGGGGCGGCGCGCCGTGGCCGGCGGAGGCCGGCGGCCTGTGGGTGAAGTGCCGGTACAACCTGGCGACGAAGGCCGGGAAGGACGCCTACTCCAACGTCGGGTTTTTCCGGGACGACTGCGAGTATTCGATCGACTACGTGGTGCCCGCCGGGAAGGCGGAGCGGCCCCGCCGCGGCGGCGACCCCCGGGTGAAGCGGCTCATCTACGGCCTGGACCTGTACGCGTTCTCCCCGGTGCTGTTCGGCGCCGCGCCGCTGACCGGCACCCTGTCGGTCAAGAACCTGGCCGGCGACGGCCCCGGCGGAGACCCCGGCCAGGCCGAGCAGGGCGAGCCGGCCCCCGACGCCGAACCCGACCCGGCCGGCGACGTCGCCGCGATGCACGCCGACGCCGCCGGCCACATGGACTGGCCGGAGGTCGACGACGCGGCCGGCGCGGCACCGCCGGACATGCCCGACCCGCAGCAGGACCAGCTCGACCCGGACGCGGACGTCCCCGGCATGGAAGGCAAGGCCGCCGGGAAGTGCCGGTACTGCGGGAAGCCGGCGACCAAGGCCGTCATGTGGGGCGACGGCAAGACGGTCAAAACCTGCGACGGGCACCTCGCCATGGCCAAGAACTCCGTCCACAAGCAAGGCGGGAAAGTCGGCGAGGTCCAGTCCCTGGCCGAGGCCAAGGCCGGCGTGCCCGGCGTCGCGGACACCCCGTCCGACCACGCCTCGGTGGCGCGGCTTGTCCGCTGGTACGAGCACGGCGAAGGCGCCGCGCAGATCCGTTGGGGCGAGTCCGGCGACTTCGGCCGGTGCGTCCGGATCGCCGGGAAGCACATGGAACCGACCCGGGCCAAAGGGTTCTGCGCACTACGGCACAGGGGGGCGATCGGCGTGTGGCCTGGCCGCGAGCACGGCAAAAAGGGCCTGCTGATCGAGTGGGATCCGGCGGCGGAGGTCGGCCCCGACGCCGGCGGGCAGGCCCCGCCCGACCTGGAGAGCAAGGGTGGCGGGATGCCGCCGAAGCTCCCCGGCTCCTACGAGGAACGCGCCGACGCGCTGCGGGCGGCCCTCGAAGACTTCTTCCAGGGGCCGGAGCCGGTCGCCACCGACGGGACGGCGGAGGCGCCTTCCCGGGTGTGGGTGAACGTCGTGGCGACCTACGACGATCACGCGGTCTGCTACGTCGAGTACCCCGGCCCGGGCGACCACGGCGAGGCGTACGACATTCCGTACAGCGTCGACCCGAAGACCGGTGACGCGGCCCTGGGCGAGCCGACCTCGGTGCATCTCACCCTGTCCGTGGAGTCCGAGCCGGACGCGGGCGACGCCGGCGAGGGCGGCGAGGGCGGCATGCCCGGCGACGCGCTGCCGATCGCGGCCAAGGTCGACCAGGCCGCGATGATGGCCAAGCTCCTCACCCTGGCACCCGAGCAGAAAGCGGGCCGGGTCCTGTCCACGGCGAACGCCGACCGGCTCCGCCGCGCCGTCGAATCCCTCCTCGCGGTGCTCGCCGCGGCCGGCGTCCCGATCGACAGGGACCACAAGCAGCCCAACGAGGAGCCCCCGCCGTCGGCGATCGTGCACCGCGACTCCACCGCCCCGTCCGCGACCGCCGACGCGCCGCCGATGATGCAGGGCAAGGTCGTGCACGTCCAGGTCGAGCCGGGGCACGTGCAGCTCGACCCGGCCGTGTACGCGCGGGCGCTGCGGCTCCGCAGCGAGCGGCGGCCATGACGCTCACCCGCACCCACACGAAGACCTACGTCCAGATGGACGCGTGGGCGGAGACGATCCCGTGGGACTGCCTCACCCGCGACACCCGGTGCTGCAGCGCCACGCACGACCACGATCCGATGGTCGGCGACCCCTGCGCCGTCGGCGACTGCGGCGAGCCGCTGGTCGACGGCGAGACCTGCTACGCGGTGTGCGAGCTGCCGAGCTTCGTTGGGCCGCCTCCGCGAAGCCCGGCGGGCCGGGTACGGAACCGGATCCGGTGGGTGTGCTGGCGGCACGTCCGCCCCGATGACGGCCCGATCCGGACCTGAGCCCGCGACATTAGCCCGCCGGTCCGGGCATCCTCCCGCGCATGACCTCGACCCCGAGCGGGGACGTCCCGCTGTTCCCCCTGGCCTACGCCCGCGCGGTGGAGTTCCTGGACGACTCCGCGCCCGGCCAGTACCCGATGTGCGTCCCCAACCGGGTGCTGCTCGACGGTGACGACGTCACCGGGCACATTCTGCCTGGCCGGCTCACCGCCCCCGTCCGGCAGGTCGGCCGGCGGCGGGGCATCTGGCCGTGGGGGATCAACAGTTGGGATGGTGCGGTGGCGGTGTGGCTGGTCGTCCGGCCCGAGACGGTCGTCGCGGACGACCTGAGCCGGCAGGTCACGTTCGCCGGGCACAACCTGCTGACCCCGCCGTTGCCGTTCGCCGTCGAAGACCTGGGCGAGGTCGAACTCGTGCCCGGGCGCGTCCACGTCCGGACGATCGCCGAGCCGTGGCGGGAGAAGGCGCTGCTGCTGCGGTTCTACGTGGAGTCCGCCGCGCTCCGGAATACGCGGCCGGCCGCCGGCTGACCAGCCGCCGCAGAACCCGGGCCAGGGTGACCGCCCCCTCAACCGTGCCGAGCACCGACAGCAGCACCTGCATCACCTGGCCCATGTCCCCATCAGATACGCCCGGCGACCGGTTCTGGCAGGCGTTTCCTGTCTCCAGCGGCATTCCGAAACCGGTGGGTCGCTTATTCGCAGGCGACGCCGTCTCCGTCTCGGTCCAGCCCGGCCCGGTACCCGGGGTCTCCCTGGTAGAGCGGCGCGGCGCCGGCCGCCCGGGCGGCCGCGCAGCTCGGGTAGTACACGGACGCGGGCGGCTCCGGCGCGGGCGGGGGTGGGGCGGCGGTCGTCTGCCGCCTGGTTGTGGCCGGCGGGCCGGCGGGCTTCGGCTTCGGCGCGGCGGCGGTGACCGTCTCGGTGTCGGTGACGGTGACGACGACGGTCTCCGGGGCCTCGGTCGGCAGGGGCGGCGCCGTGACGGTGACGGTCACCGCCGGGGAGACCTGCGCCGACGGCGTACCCGACGCCCCGGCGCCGTTCGCTGCGGCGCCGAGCACGGCGAGCGCGCCGAAGGTGGTCAGCAGCCCGCGGGTGGTGCGGCGGCGGCGGGACCTGCGGGCAGGACCGAACAGCACGCGGTACAGCGCGGGGCCGAAGCGGTCCGGCGGGGTCTGGAATTGCTGCGTCACGGGTTGAGGCCTCGACTCTGCGTCACTCGGGCGACCGGGGTTCCACACGGTAGCGACGCGTGGGCCGGCCAGGTGACCGAACGGGAGGTTTGGTCAGGCCGGCGGCCGATGCCGCCAGCCGCCGGGTAGTGACGTGCTCACGCTTGGTCGAGCAGGGCCACTGCTGGCCGTCGACATGGCACAGCAGGCCGATGTCCTCCCACCCGCAGCAGTCGTCCGGGTGCGGGCACCAGACCCGATGCGGGTGGTGCTGGTCGCCGCCGCACTGCGCGTTGCTCCGGTAGTCCAGCGAGCCGAGTCCCATGCGCGCGACGTTAACCCCGGCAGGCACCTACGGTCCCGCCAGATCGACCCGAGACTCCACCGGGTCGTCCCGGTGCTGACCGGGCGGACGAAGGAGACGAGGGGCGGCACCACAACGCCCACCCGCGGCGGCGCCCAGCGCTGCCCACTCGTCACGAGGTGCATCAGCCATGCCAACACAGGCACCCCCGCGCGTCCGCGAACTCAGGACCGCGCTGGAGACCAAGACCAAGCTGCTCGACGGCCTCTCTTCCGGGTGGAAGATCGAGGACGGCGGCGGCATCGTCATGTCACAGGCCGAGCACGACACGTTCGTGCAGACGGTCCGCCAGGCCGAGGAGATCAAGGGCCTGATCGACCTGGAGGAGGTCGCCGCCGGTCTCCGCGAGTACGCCAACGCCCCGGTCGGCACCCCGACCGCGCAGTCCGACGCCGCGCAGGCGCACGCGAGCAACGGCGAGTTCGCCATCAAGTCGCTCGGCGACTACTTCCTGGAGTCGAAGGAATTCCAGGACGCGAAGGCCGGCGGGTTCCGCGGCGGCAAGTTCAAGATGAGCGTCGACCAGTCGATGCCGCAGATGAAGTCGGCCGCGACGGCGATGGAGTCGAAGGAAATCTTCAACCTGAGCGCCGGCTCGGTGACGCACCAGACGCTCGGCGGTATCCAGTCGCTCGGCATCGCCGAGCAGCGCCGCCGGCAGACCCACGTCCGGGACCTGTTCCCGAAGGCCACCACGTCCGCGGCCGTCCTCTACGGCGTGCGCGAGACGGGGTGGATCAACCGGGCGGCGCAGGTGCCGCAGCGGCAGGCCGCCGACGGCGGCCCGGCGACCGGGGGGCCAACGGACACGTGGGGACGGAAGCCCACAAGCCAACTGCTCCTCACGCCCGTAATGTACCCCGTCGCCACAATTGCCCACCTATTGCCCGCACATGAGACGATCTTGAAGGACGAGCCCCGGCTCCGCACCTTCATCAACGTCCGCATGGTCGACGGCGTCATGTACGCCGAAGACGAAACCCTGCTGTTCGGGGAGCCCGGCGGCGAGCAGATCACCGGCATCTTCAACACCCCCGGCGTCCAGACCTACACGGGTTTGAACACCGACCAGTGGTCCGGGCAACTCCGCCGCGCCGCGACCAGGGTCATGCTCGCCGAATACGACCCCACCGGGGTCGTACTTCATCCCCTCGACTGGGAAAACCTGGAACTCGAAACCGACGACAATGGGCAGTACAGAATCGCCCTGTCCGTCGCGATCGGCGCCGAGAAGCGCCTGTGGAAGCTCGACGTGGTCGCCACCACGGCGATGCACCAGGGCCAGTACGGCCTGGGCGCGTTCGGTCTCGCGGCGCAGTACTACGACCGTGAGGCGGTCAGCGTCGTCGTCAGCACGGAGCACGCCGAGAACTTCGCCGACAACGTCGTGACTTTCCGCGCTGAGGAGCGCGGCGCCCTGGAAGTGCCGCGCCCGGAGGCCTTCGTCCTGGGCCAGTGGACCACCCCCGCCTGACACCCGGCGCGCTGCCGGGCGCCGCGTGCAGAACACGGCGCCCGGCAGTCCCGTGGCCGCGACGCTAGGCCGGCCGCGTCCGTACCGTCCGGCGGTGTCTGCGGGCCGCCCGGTCTCCGGGTCGGGGTTCCTGGTCGGGCGGCCCGCAGACACCCGACCCGCGCAGCAGGAGGCGACCCGTGGCACAGGCCAGCACCCGCACCCGCCGGCCCAAGCCGGCCGACACCACCCCGGCCGGGGACGCCGAGTCCCCGCCGCAGGCTCCGCCCGCCGAGCCCGAACCGGAACAGGCCGACAAGCCCGCCGAGGAGCCGGCGCCGGAGCCCGCGGCGGCCCAATCCGGCGACGGGCGGGCGGCCCAGCCCGGGCCGGCCGCCGCGCCGCTGTCCGCCCCCGGGATCGCCGTCACCGAACCCGCCGGCCCCGTCGACCGGAACGCCGACGCCGTCACGTCGGCGGCCATCGCCGCCGTCGCGGCCGGGCAACGACGGATCTGCGACTCGGCCGGCCAGCCCATCGCCCCGGAAGCCCTGTTCCGGCCGCACGGCTCGCCCCGGGGCTACCAGGTGGTCGCGCAGCGGGTCTACCAGGAGGTGCCGGCCGCCGGGTCGACCCACACCATGCTGCGGTCCCTGCTGCACGCCGCCGGCACCGTCGTGTCCGCCCAGGAGGCCGACCGGCTGCTCGACGCGATGCGCCAGCAGGCCGCCAGCACCGAATGACACCCGGCCCGGCTCGTGCCTGACGACCTGGTGGTAGACCCCGCGTACCTGGCGCGGCGGCTATCGATCGAGGAACCCGACGACGACCTGCTGTGGCGCCTCGGGGAGATCGTCCGCGAGGAGCAGGCGACAGTCGAGGCGTACCTGCACCGGTCCGTCGTCGTCGCGCAGTACGTCGAGACGGGGCGGTGGCCGGAGGCGCCGCCGTGCTGGACGGCCCTGACGTTGGGAGAGCAGTGGAACCTGCTCCGGCCGGACGTTCAGACGGTCGTGTCCAGCGTCGCGGAGACCGACCCGGACACGGCCCGCCCGACCGGGCTCTACACGGTCACCTACACCGCCGGGCTGCCCGTGGCCACCGACCCCGCCTACGCACCGATCCGGCGCCGGATCGTCGCGGCCGCGCTCGCATCCCCCGAAACCCTCCGCGAAGCCAGGGCCGCGGGCGGCGGCTGGGCGCGGGCGGTCAAGTCGGTGTCGGTCGGCGGCGACGCCCAGTCCGTCACCTACGACGCCGACACCCCCGCCGCCGGCAGCAAGGGTGACAGCCCGCCCGGGGCGGTGCCGCCGCTGTCCACCCTGGACTACTGGGTGCTGCCGACCGCCTCGGTCTACCAGTCGCGGCAGCCCGCCCCCGAGCAGTGGCCGTACGCGCCGATGACGACATGGCGGGGGTGGTGACCGGGTGGCCGTGCTGATGCCTGACCGGCAGCTCGGCGTGCAGCACCGGGCCGCCGGCGCCGAAGACGGGCACGGGGAGCTTGTCGTCGGCGCGCCCGGCGGGCTGCTCGGCCCGTGGCCCGGGCGGGGGCACGAGCGGGGCGACGGGTCGTGGCTGCTGTCGGTCGACCCGGCCGCGTGGCCGCTGGCCGCCGACGACCTGGTAGTTGATTCCGATGCCGGGCTGGAGTGGTCGGTGCTTGAGGCGGAGCGGATGCAGTCGTCGGTCGACCCGGGCATCGACTTCATCCGGGCGACCGGCCGGCTGCGGGTCGGCGGCGGCACCGAGCCGGCCGAGGCCGGCCGCCGGTTCACCCACCAGCCGTAGAATCCGGGCCATGGCCAGCCGGCTGGTGCTGAGGGCGGACCTGGACGCGTTCGTCGCGGCCCGGTTCGCCCGGCCGGCCGTCTCCGGCTTGCTGGACACCGCGCAGCGTGGTGCCGTCGCGGCGGCGCCGGACGGCAAGACGTGGGTGACGATGCACGACGACCGGGTCCGGCCGACGCACGCCTCCGCCGACGGGCAGACCGTCCCGGCGAACATCCCGTTCGAGCTGGACAAGGTCGACGGGTCCGTGGGGCACGACCGGGCGGAGAAGCCCCGCGACCCCGGCCTGCCGTTCCTGCAGCGGGTCGAATGCCGGTGTGAGATCGCGACGTCCGGCGTGGTCGCCGCGTCGATCCACACCTCGGGGCCCGAGGTGGCCGGGCCGCGGTGCCGTGGCGAGGTGTCGACCATTTTCGAGCGGGCCGCCGAGTCGGAGTACGCGGATCGGGGCGGCGGGTGGATGCGGTCCGGGCTCGGCGCGGCAGCCCGGCAGGTCGCCAGCAGGCGGTAACGTCCGGGGTGCAGTGGACGGCCCGGCCGGGCCGCTCGGAATGGAACGGCCCCTGTGTCCGCAGGGGCCGTTCGGCTTTTACGGCGGAGACCCGCGAGCGCGCGACGTTACCCGGGCCGGCGTCCTACGGTCCCCGGGCAGCGCGTACCAGCCGACCCGGGGAGGTGGCCGTCGTGGCCGAAGACAAGGTCAAGATCACGCTCGCGCATCCGCTGTCGGCCGAGCATGCCGAGCGGATCGGCCTGGAGAAGCGGGACTACCCGGTCCGGTCGAAGATCAGCGTCGGCCGGGACGGGGCCGACCGGCTGATCGCCGTCGGCTACGCCACCGTCGACCCGGAAGACCTGGACGCGGTCGCCGCCGTGCTCAACCCGCAGCCGCCCGAGCCGCCGGCCTCCGAGGAGTCCAAGCCTGCGGTCGCCGCCGGGCGGCGGTGACCCGCCCGGGGACGATCGCAGACGCCGACCCTGTCCCCGTCGTCGTCTCCTACCTGCGCGGCCGGGCCGACGTCCTGGCCGAGTTCGGCGACCCCGCCCGGGTCGGCAAGGAGAACGTGCCGCCGTACCCCCGGCTGCGGGTCAGCAACCCGCCGTCAGGGTCCGACCGGTTCCTGGGCCGGCTCGTCGCGCCCGTGGTCCGGCTGGAATGCCTCGGCGACCTGGACGGCACCCCCGGTGCGGAGGCGCTCCGCCGGGGCCTGTACGTGGCGCTCGGGGCGGTCGCGGACCTGCCGGCGCACACGCCCGGCCCGGGTGAGCCGATCGTCACCTACGTGGAGTCCAGCGCGGCCGGCGGCGAGGTCCCCACGACCGGCGGGCAGCCGCGGTGGCTGGCCGACGTCCGTGTCTACCTGTGCCACCCGGACACCGTCCCGACCTGAACCGGCCGTGGACATCATCGCCACACATACCGGGCAGATCCTCCAGGTTCACGACCCGCTGGCGTGCGCCGGCCACGCCTGCTGCGTCCACGCCCCGTCCCCGCATCCCCTGGACTGCGCGCCGCTGCACTGGCATCCCGCCGCCGCGCTGATGCTGCGGATCTGCGCCCACGGCATCGGCCACCCCGACCCGGACAACCTGATGGCGGTGCTCGGCGCCGGCTGGCCCGTCAGCGGCGCGCACGGCTGCGACGGTTGCTGCCGGCCCGAGCAGGAGCGCATGGCCGCGACGTAAACGGGCCGGGCAGTGCAGGGTCTGCCCGAACCCCCGACTCGGACCCCCTTGGAGGCAGCGAAACAGGAGGGGCCACGTGGCCACCGACACAACTCGGATCTTCGTGCCGCAGATGGCACGCGTGTACCTGGCGGCCGTCGGTACCACCGCGCCCGACGGCCCCAACGCGGCGCTCGACCCGCTGTGGCGGGAGGTTGGGCTGTTCACGCCCGACTCGTTGCAGTGGGCGACCGACCCGACCTTCGAGGAGGTCCGCTCCCACCAGAGCAACTACCCGACGCTCCGTTTCCAGACGCAGGACGCGGCGACCACGGAGGTTGACCTGCAGGAGTGGTCCGCGACGAACTTCGCCGCCGTGTTCGGCGGCGGCACGATCATCGCCGTGGACCCGACCATCCCCGGCGTCCCCTACTACAAGTTCTCCCCGCCGTCCCTGACCGGCCGCACGACGGTGGCCGTGATCATCCACCTGGAGTTCGGCGCCTACCACCACCGCCGGATCATCCCCCGGGCGCAGCAGGTCGAAGGCGTGACCCAGTCGTTCAACAAGACCGCCGAATCCACGCTGCCGCTGCGGCTGTCGGTGCTCGGCGGCGACGTCGGCGACCCGTGGTACGACCTGACCGACCTGCCGGCGTTCGCCCCCGTCCCGACGCTCACCACGGTCGCCCCGGGAACCGGCGTGGCGGCCGGCGGCACGGCGGTCACCCTCACCGGCACCGGGTTCATCCCCGGCGCCACGGTCAAGTTCGGCCTGACGGCGGCGACCTCCGTCGTCGTCGTGTCCTCCACGTCGATCACCTGCGTGTCGCCCGCACACACCGCCGCCACCGTGGACGTGTCGGTCACCACCACCGCCGGCACCGCGACCAAGACCGGGTCGTTCATCTACACCTGAGCCCGGGCCGGGGGCGGCGAGCGCGCGACGTTAGCCGCCCCCGGCAGGCACGATCCCCCGCGCAGGTCCCCTCCTGGGGTGGACGGGGGCCGGCGCTGCGGCGGCCGCGGCTCACTGCCCAGCCCGGGGTCGGGCGGCGGAGCCCGGCCGCCGCTCCCCGCCCGGGGCCGTGGCCGCGACCTAAGCCCCCTCTGGCGGCGATCCTCCAGCCGACCCGATCCGGAGCGAGGGAGGACCAATGCTCGACCTCGACGCGTCCCGCAAGCAGCGGGCCGCCACCCGCGCCCAGCAGGAAGGCCGCGGCGACACGCTACCGATCCGCTGGCAGGGCGCCACGATCGCCGAGCTCGACGCCGAGCTGCCGCTGGACGTGTTCGCGCCGCTGGCCACGCTGAACGTCGACATCGGGCTGCTGCTGCGGCTCGCGTTCGACACGATGCGGGCCAGCACGAACGCCGACGCGGTCAAGTCCCTCGACGGCCTCGTGGACGTGTTCGCCGCGAACCCCCGGCTGATCCCGGACACCATCGGCGCCGTGGAGGAGGTCGCCCGCAGGCTCCTCGGCGACGGCGGGTGGGCGGCGTTCGTCGCCGGCCGGCCAACGAACTACGACATCGCGGCGTTGAGCCGGGGCGTGGCGGACTGGTACGGGGTGAGCCTGGGGGAATCCTCGGCGTCCACCGGACCCTCACTGCCGACTGGGACGACGCCGAGTCCGACTTCCAACGGCATTACCGCATCGACCTCCGAGGGGTCTGGGCCAGGCCCGGACAGCCCGGGTTCATAGGGCTGCGGCGGGTCAAGGTGCTGCTGGACCGGCTGCCGGACGACTCGTTGCTGCGCACCACAGCGGAGCAGCGGGCGCAGCCGTGGCCGGCCGAGTTCGAGTTGGCCGCGCAACTCATTGAGGTCGCGTCGATCGCCGCGACCGACACGGTCCGGCTCAAGGCCCCGGTCAAGGTGAACCGGCCCGGCTGGGTCGCCGGGACGCGGCGCCGGCGGGCGGTGCCGGCCGAAGTGCCACCGGAGATGGAGCACGCGTTCTCGGTGCTCGCCGCTTCGGCCCGAGGAGTCGGCCGGTGACGACCCCGGGCGAGACGAACGCCGGGCGCCTGTATGTCGAGGTCGAGGCCGACGCGTCCGGGTTCTCCCGCGGCCTCCAGCGGAAGATCGACACCCAGGTCGCCAAGGTCCGGGCCCGGATCCAGGCGCAGATCGACACGACCGGTCTCCGGCGCGACACCCAGGACCGGGTCAACGCCAACCTGAAAGGCGTCCGGGCCAGCGTCGGCGTGGACGCGGACACCCGGGGCCTGTCCCGGCAGGTCCGCGAGGCCGCGAAGCTGATCTCGGAGACGGTCCGGATCAAGATCCGGGTCGAGGTCGACGAGCGGCGCCTCGCCGAGGACATCCAGACCGCCGCCGACCGGACCCGGGCGCCCGCCCGGGTCCAGGTCGACGCGGACACCGCCGAGGCGACCGCGAAGACCGAGGCGTTCCGCAAGGCCGCCGGCCGGGACGTCACCGTCCGCATCAAGACGAACAAGAACGAAGTCGAGCGGATCGGGAAGCTCCTCACCCAGATGTCCAAATTCCCGGCGATCGCGTCGGGGATCCTGCTGGCCGGCGGGGCGCTGACCAACGTCGTCGGAGGCCTGTTTGCGATCACCGGGGAGGCCGGCCGCGCCGTAGGCCTGCTCGGGCTGATCCCGAACCTGCTGCTGACGGCCGGGCAGGGCGCGCTGGGCCTGTTCGCCGGCCTGTCGGGCATCGGCGCGGCGTTGAAAGCCGAGCAGCAGCAGAACACCGCCGGGGCCGCCTCGTCGCAGTCGGCGGCCAAGGCGAGGGAGGCCGCGGCCGAGCGGGTCCGGTCCGCGCAGGTCCGCCTGGCCGACGCCTACCGGCAGGCCGACGACACCGCCGAGCAGGGCGCCGAAAAGGTCCGCGACGCCCGGCTCCGGCTGGCCGACGTCGAGGAGACCGCGGCCAAAGCTGTGGCGGCGGCCGAGCGGGACGTCACCCAAGCCCAGCAGGAAGCGGCGCAGGCGCAGGCCGACCTGAACCAGGCCCGGGTCGACGCCCGGGAGAAGCTGGAGGATCTGCGGCTGCAACTGGTCGGGGCCGCGCTGGACGAGGAGGGCGCGACGCTCGCGGTCGAGCGGGCGAAGCAGAACCTCGACAAGGCCCTCGCCGACGACACGTTCTCCAACCTGCAGAAACGGGAGGCGGACCTCGCCTACCGGGAGGCCGTGCAGCGGCTCGCCGAGATCAAGGAGTCGAACGACGACCTGAACAAGTCGTCGGCGGTCGCGCTCCGGGCGGGGGTCGAGGGCGCGGCCGACGTCGTCAACG
>Ga0307503_10000201_pt1 | contig 16619 bp, 19 predicted proteins | sample 17_S_MG_FD_194514 | JGI IMG/M metagenome (GOLD analysis project Ga0307503, IMG submission 194514) | Soil microbial communities from Populus trichocarpa stands in riparian zone in the Pacific Northwest, United States - 17_S | ecosystem: Environmental > Terrestrial > Soil > Riparian zone > Trees... | reverse complement strand
GTTGCCATCAGAGAAGTAGATCGAGAACTCGGTGGTTGAGGGAGCCTTGCCGACCAGCTGGTCGAGGGTGGCGCGCTTCGAGGCCTGGGACTGCTTCTGCTGAGCCTCTACGGTCTTCGCTGCGGTGTTGGGCATGGTCACTTCCTGATCGAGGAATGTATTCGATCAGATGCTAGACCTGTTTGCTGATCAGGTGGCGACCACGGCGTCTTCGGCGGGTTCGACGTTCACTGCGCAGGACGCGGTGAAGGTGAGCACCGTGTTGGAGCTCATGTTCGCCATCGTCCGCGAGGTGACCATCACGGTCCACACTTCGAGGTCGTCGCCCGCGATCGGCAGGTTGTTGGCACCGGAGCCGCCGTACCTGGCGATGAAGAACGTGCCTCGGGTTCCGCGGGGCAGCGTCTCCCAGGCCAGGTCGTCCTCGTCGTCGCGGTAGAAGTCCGCGTCGAAGGTCGCAGCCGAGGTACCAGTGGTGCTGGTCTCGAACAGCGAGTCGAAGGACGGGGTGGGCACCGTGTTGCCGCGCGCCGAGGCGTTCAGCGAGATGCAGTGCCCGGTCAGGTCGATGGCAGCAGCGAGCGTGGCAGCCTTGGGCGCGCTGATGTCAGCGACTACGGCTGCAGTGAACCCGATCCATGTGTTCTCGTTCGGGATGATCCTGGCCATGGGTCAACCTTCCTTGGTCGTCTTGGCCTGTGTCTCCAGCGGACGCTCGGTGACCTTGGCCTCTTCTTCGCTACTTCCATCATCTGCGCGCGTCCAGCCATTGCGCTCCCAGGCCGCCACCGAGGACTCCATGCAGAACCCCTCTTCGCCGTCCTTGGTGATCTTGACCTGCTTCGCTGCCATTTCAGATTCCCTTCGTTACCCAGACCTCGAACGAGTCTGCTTGTGTGAAGTAGTCCGGATAGGCCGACCCGATCCGGCTGGTGTTCCCGATCGCGGTACAGGTGATCTTCTGTATCCGCCAGTTGCCAGTCGGTGTCTCTACCGACTCCCGAGCGATGTTGGTCAGGTTCAACCGCATCCGGTCCGCCAGGGCCTCGGTCTGCTTCCTGGAGATCCCGGCGTAGACCACGCTGTAGTTCAGCCGCCACTCGGTCTGGGAGTTGCCCATCGCCTGGGTGGTCTGCAGGGTCGCTGCTCCAGGAGTCATCGAGAGCCAGGGGGTGAACGTGGTGCCCGGGTCGTTGGGCTCTCCCTGCCACCCGAACGGGATCGAGGGGGAGGAGTTGTCGCCGACCGGGAACCCCTCGGTGTCCAGCTCGGCCAGTAGCCGGTTGGTGATCGGTCCACGCGAGATAGAGCTGGGCGTCACTTCTCCGCGGCCTCCTTGAACACCTTGACGTTGGCTTCTGCAGCCATCGTCCCAAGCGAGTCCACCCATGCCTCGAACGCGGGCTGGATGTAGGGGTGGGGAGCACTACCAGGGTGGTTCACCTTCTTGGTGAAGATCTTCTTGCCGCCGATGGTGAAGACCAGGTACGTCCCCCTCTTCGGCAGGATCGTGTGTGGCTTGGTGCCGAACTCCACGTACCCGGCGTAGGGGGCCTGGGTCAGGTTCGGGCCGATGGTCACCTTGTTCGAGGACACCTTGATGCCGAGCGACTTGCGCAGGGTCCCGGTCTTCACCGGGGTCTTGGCCTCCATCTCCGCCAGGATGTGGTTGGCGGACTGGACCAGCACCTCCTGGGTGGTGACCCCGGACTGCTGGGCGGTCTGCTTCAGGGCATCTGCCAGCCTGGAGATGTCCGCCGATGCGACGGAGGTCATGGCGTCGTCTTGAGCTTCAGCTGCTGGTTCCGCTGCTTCTGCGTCGGCATCTTGGCCTTGCGCTGGGCAGCGGCGTGCATCTTGCGCTGCACCTCGTTGTACCCGCGGTTGAAACCAGGGTCGTCTTCGGCGTACGCGCCCTTCGACTTGCCTCCGTGAGCGATGTAGTCAGCCCGACCTTCCTCCCTGCCCTGGATGCGAGTGCTGGAGTTGATGCGTCGGTGGAAGGTGTGGATGTTCCGCTTCGGGGTGATGTGCGCGGTCTCGTGCTTGATCGTGATCGCGGTCTGCTCCGGATCCATGTTGTGTGGGAACACTTTGACCGTCCCTCCGCCACGTCCGTTGGGCCTGGCGTACCCAGCCAGTCCGGGCTCCTCCAGTGACTCCATGGTGGGCTTGCGGTTCACGGTGACCTTGCGGTTCATGGTCGTCTTGAAGCCGGGGTGGATCTTCCGCCCCTTCGCCTGGCGGTACTTGGCCGCATAAGCCTCGGGGTGCATCCCTCGGTTGCCCCGGACCCTCCCGGTGTACGCGACGTGCTCACTCAGCGCGCGCTTCCCGGGCTTGGTGAGCTCGGCAGCCTTCACCCAGCCCTTGCCGGGGATGAAGGACTTGATGATCAGACCATTGGCGATCTCATCCATGGTGGCCATCACATCAACCCCGTGATCTCGAAGCGGCGGGTGGCCCTCAGCTCGCCGCCCTTGGCGACGGTCTGGATCTCGTACCTCTTGCCCAGCTCCTGGGAGTCCTGGGGTGCCTTGGTGATCACCACCTCGTCGTACCTCCTGATCACCGCATCGGTGTCCCAGGGGATCGAGAGCTGGGTGGCCTGCTGGTAGATGTCGGAGTCGCCGACCATGATCGCGGAGGCTCCGCTCAGCTCCCAGATCCGGCACTTGCCCTCGTAGATCACGTCCGCCAGGCCAGCCGGGGTGTATATCAGGGTGTCCTCGTCGTAGCCCTCAGGACGGTCGGCACGGGTGATCCGGCACTCGCACTCCATCACCGCGGTGGCCCGGGCTCGTACCCAGTTCCTGGCCTCGGTGCTGATCGGGCTGGTCACGGCTCGACGACCTTCTCGGAGTCGGGCACGGCGTTGTAGCCGGTGACCGACTGGTCGGGCGGGTACACCCCACCGAACTCCTGGGGCCCGGCCTCGATGCTGTCGTGCATCCCCTTGCCGAAGCTGAACGGCTTGGTGCCGGGTTCGAGCTGCTCGTCGGGAGCCATCCCACCTACATCAGGGATGGTCCCGACGTGCAGTGCGGCATCCTGTGCCCGCAACGATACGGCCAGCGCTCGGTACTGGTCCCCAACCGGCCCGAGACTGACGCTCACACCGTCAGCGGAGTAGGACGCCTCGCGTGCGTAACGCGCCGCGATGGTATCAGCCAGCGCCGCCGCAACGTAAGCCAGAGAGTCGTACAGCGGGAACCAGGTGTCGTAGGCCCAGGTGATCTCCTCATCACTGACCTGCCACTCCCCGGCACTGTGCGGGTCGGTGTCCTGGAGCATGAACCGAACTGTGTCCTTGTCGGTGACTCCAGGTGCGTCGTAGCTGTAGGTGGGCATCGCTACTTCTTCTTCTTCCGCGGCGGTGGCGCGTTGTCCCTCGCGATCTTGTACGCACCAGCACCGCCAGCTCCGACGAGCGCAGTACCGAACTTGCCGGGGTGCTTCTGCAGGAACCCGCCGGTCTTCGTGACGCCCTTGGCTGCTCCGCGACCGATCGCCTTCAGTGAGATGTCAGCCGACCCGGCGCGGTTCAGCCCTGCCTTGACCGCCTGGCCCCACGGGGTGGCCTTGGAGATCTCACCGTGCTCGACACCGAATGCGCTCAACATGTGATCACCTGAACTGGGAGAGCTTCTTGTTGTCGCCGCCCATGCGGCCTGCTGCGAACCCACCACCAGCGACTCCGGCACCAGCGCCACCGACAGCCAGCCCACCGGCCAGCTTCGGCCTCTTGGCAGCGAAGCCAGCAGTCCTCTGCAGGGCCCCGCCCACCTTCAGCTGGCCCTGGCCCATGATGGAGCGCTTCGCGGCTTGTCTGGGTGCCAGTGCCAAGGACTTGCTCGAAGCGACGTTGGCAGCTCCCGCGCTCTTCAGCGCAGTCCCGCCACCCATGGCATGGCTGGCGATCTTGGTCCCGAGCCCGCCGACCTTGGACGCGAGTCCGAGCGCGCCGAACTTCTCGATCTCCTCGTACCCGTGGTCGACACCGAATGCACTGATCATGACTTCTTCCTGTTCTTAGCGTGGTATCGAGCTAGCTCGGCGACGCCTGCCGCTCCGAGCGCTCCAGCTCCGAGACTGGCCGCTACCGCAGGACCCTTGACTGCCAGGACGCCCTTGTCGAGACGTCCCGCATGCCTCCAGAACTTCGAGTTGACGGTGGCATCGTTCTTGCGGTTGTGCCGCCAGACGCCGATGTTCTTGCCTGCCTGAACGACGTCCTGCCCCATGTGGTGAGCCTGCTTCGTACCGGCGTAGACAGCTCCTCCACCCAGACCTGCAGCGCCTGTCCCCAGTGCAACGTCACCGACCTTGCGACGGTCCGCCTTGGACAGCTCCTTCTTCTGCTTGTGCTTGTAGGCACCGCCGATGCCAAGCCCTGCTGCTCCGATCCCGCCCATCACCAACGCCTGTTTTCCATGTGCCTTGGCCGTCCCTCGGATGAGCCGGGCCTTCAACGCCGGTGACATGGGTGGCTTACCACCCGCACGACCACCACCGGGCGTCATGGGCTTGGTGAACCCCATCGGGTCGTGACCCCTGCGCTCGGCCTCACCGACGATCCCTGCCCCGACGCCAACACCACTTGCCAACGCCCCCAGACCACCTGTCGCCGCAGCCATGCGTCCGTAGTGCTGAGCACGGTCCTTGTCCCCCTTGGAGACCAGACCGCCGTGATCAACACCGAACGCACTGAGCATCAGTCCTCCAGGATTCCCTTGCGCCCGCGGTTGGAACGCTCGACTTCGAGGATCCGCTCCTTCTCATCCGGGTCATGAGTGTGCGCCAGGTACGCCTTCACCTCGACCACCGTGTGGTAGGTCGGGTCGTAGGTGTCCTCCTTCACGGCCTGCGCCGGGGTGGTGTCCTCACCCGCCTCGGTTTCTCTCTCTGCCGGGTCAGGTGTCGTCTCGGGACGGGTGAGGATGCTCAGGTTGACCACTTCGTCGGAGTCCGGCTCGGTCGGCATCACCAGCTGGACCCGGCTACGGGTCAGGTACTCCTCGGCCTGCTCACGGGTCCGGATGTGCTTGTGCCAGTGCCGGGGCTTGTCGGCGACCTCCTCCACGAAGGGGATCACGTACCGGGCCCGGACCAGGGTCTCGATGTTGTTGGCCTCCTCCTGCGGGAAGTCATCCCCGATGGAGTACTCCTTGCCGCGGTAGGTGAACGGCTTGCAGGCCAGGAAGTTGATCGCCTCGTTGGCGAAGAGCTGGCTGGGCATCAGGATCCCTTCTTCTTCTTCTCTGAGCGGTAGTAGCCCTTCCTCTGTGCACTCTTGACCCCCATGGATGTCCCCACGGTTGATCCGGCCAGGCCACCGAGGCTCGCAGCTGCCGGGTTACGGGTCAGTCCCCCCACCGCGCCTCCGACCAAGGCACCACCCACGTTGCCGCCGACCTCGTGCCCAGCTGCCCTCCACGCCTTGCCGGGCTTGCCAGCGGCCAGGCCGTGGATACCAGGGACGAGCTGAGCAGCGACGTGCCGACCGGTAGACGCCTTCTTCTCCTCGGCCTTGGAGATGTAGCCGTGCTCTACCCCGAACGCACTGATCATGAGAACACCGAGTTGAACGCCTTGGACTTCGTAGTCTGAGATCGACCCTTGATCCCACCGCGCATGCCCACCGGAGCCTTACCGGCTGGCTTGTTGACCGCCTTGAAGGACTCCGCCCTCTGAGTCCAGCCTCTGTTGGCTGCACCGACTCCGGGGTGTGCTCCCTCGTATCCGCCGTAGGTCTTCGGGTTGCCCAGCCGCGCGAACTCACGCGCCGCACGATGCCCTTCCTTCTTGGCTGTCGCGCGAGGTGCCGTGTACTGGATCGCCGAGTGTCCCGGACCTGCCGGGTGCTTGGCCCTTGCGCCCCCGGCCAGCTTGCGTGCAGTCATCCCACTGGCACCGGCCCCGACCCCGACGTCGGACTTGATCGCCTGACCCAGGATCGAGCCGCCGATGATCTTGGAGATCTCACCGTGGTCGACGCCGAACGCTGAGAGCATCTCTCCTCCTATCGCAAAACGGGCTGCGGGCGAACCCACAGCCCGTCTCTACGAGTATCTGCTCAGGCGACAGCGTTGGCGAGGAAGATGCCCATGTCCTTGGCGACGACACGCATGTCGTACGTCATCTCCCCCTCCACCCGGTCAGCGGCGATCGGCTCCATCCGGAAGTTCTTCATCCGGATCCCGTAGCTGTTGCCAGCCAGGTACCCGTTCCAGGTGAAGGTGTAGCCAGCAGCGGGAGTCATCAGGGACGGCGAGCTCGGGGTGTAGCAGAGCAGAGCCGACTTCGAGTTGCTCATGAACCGGTAGGTAGCAGCAGCGTCCTGGGCCTTGGCGTCGTTGATCTCCGCCACGTCGGTCACAGTCGCGTAGCTGACCAGGATCTTCTCCACGTCGAACAGCGACGCGAGCAGGTCGGTGGTCACCACACCACGCTGGGTGTACTTGATCCGGTCGATGATGTCCGGGTGGTTCTTGAGCTGGGTGATCGCCCGAGCTCCGAGGACCATCGTGTTGGCCTTGCGCCCGGACTGCTCCACGAAGTTCGTCTGCAGGTCCGAGAACTGCACGATCGGGTCCGAGGCCGGGTCGCTCCACTGCAGGAACTGCCCTGCGCCCACGGTCCCGGTCACGCCCGCGAGGTCGGTGCCCCACTGCCCGGTCTTGAAGTACTTGTCGTTCCAGTCCAGGTCCCGGCGGAGCAGGAGCTGGTTGGTGCAGAAGGTGGTGGCGTCAGAGTCGAGCCGCCAGTTCGAGTCCGCGTTCGCGCGGATCTGGTCGTCGATGTCCTTGTGGACCGCCCAGACCTCAGCGAAGTACTGACCCGTGTCGACCTTCCAGCCAACACCTGGCGACTCGGTGCCCGGTGCGCGCTTCTGCGCGTCCGTGCGCCGCCAGTCGGACTTGGAGTACTTCCAGTACAGGTCGCTCTGCTTGTTCACCGGGACACGCGGGAACACCTTGTCCGCGATGAACTGCGACTTGTCCTGCATGTACGCCACGGAGACGTTGGTCAGCGGAACATTGACGTGGAGATCGCTCTGAGTGGGGTTCGGCATGGCTTCTCTCCTCTCAGATCGTCAGGAGAACGTTGACGAGTTCTCCGGCGTTGGCAGTGGTGGACAGTGCGATGCCGACGACCGCGGTGGCTCCAGCGCTGGTGGCCTGGCCATCTGCGCTCACCTTGATCGTGGCCCCGGCGGTGATCGGTACATCGCTGACCACCCGGGAGACGCCGTGGATCGCGACCGTGGCCGCGTGCCCAGCACCCTGCGGCTTGTTCTGAAGGACACCAACGCAAGGTCCAGCGCCATCGCCCAGGCCCACCTGGTGTACCCCAGTGACCTTCACGAAGTGGTACTGCTTGCCTCCGTGCGGATCAGGGGAGCCGGGCTGGCCCGGAACGCCCGTGTAGATGCCCAGGGACGAGTCCGCGTTCAGCGTGATCGACCGTAGGCTCTCTTCGTATGCCATCGAGCTTCCCTACCTTCCTTATCGGTTCCGCTGCGAGAGCAGGTACTCGTCGTAGGCGTCCGGGTTCATGTCGAACATCTTGTTGATCGCCGCAGGCTCACTGAAGTCCTCGGCCTTGCCGAAGGTGTCGTAGGCAGCCGCCTCGACCTGGCTGTAGACATCCGAGTTGTCTCCGCCACCCTGGAACCCGACCTCCTCGTAGAGGATCGCGCCCGCGGTCTCCAGCGCCTTCGCGATCACCGAGCAGTCGTCGTAGCTCATGGTCTCGGCCATCCGGTAGAGCACCGGGCCCAGCTCGTCGGGTGCAACCGGGAGGTTGTACTCGGCAGCCTTGGAGATGTACTCGCGGGTCAGCCGCAGGTCCCGTTCGGACTTCGCGATGATCGCGTACTGCTGCTGCTCCTGCTCCAGCTCCTCGACTCGGCCCAGGGCCTTGGCGATCACCTGGTCGCGATCGGAGTCGGAGTAGGCCTTGGAGAGCTCCTCCATCACTGCCTGGGAGAACGAGCCCTGCGGGGCACGCTTCTCGAAGAACGCCGACTTGCCGACGCCTGCCAGCTCGGGCTCTTCCTCTTCCTCGTACTGGTCGTCTTCGACGAACTCGTACGCCTGTCCCTGGTCGTCGTACACCACGTCGCCGAACTCCAGGTCGTTCTCGTCGAGGGGTTCACCCTCCTGGTTGTAGATCTGGGGCATTTCATCCTCCTCAGGAGCCCTCTTTGAGATCACGAACCGGGAGTACTGGTTCGCGGCCTTGTCGACCGTGGAGATCTCGTCGATCTCCATGTCCGACAGGTTGTTCTTTGGTCGTGGCATCTCATCTACCTCTAGTTCTCAGTCTCACGGTGCTGTCCACTCAGTGGGAGTGGTCGATGCCGAATGCCGAGACAGCATCCCGCTTTGCATAGGGTGTCCAGGAGCCTCCGCTCTGGGACTTCTCCTTGATCTTGTGTGCTCCGTACAGAGCTCCACCTGCGATAGCAGCACCAGCGGCAGCCTTGCCACCGTGACGAAGTACCTTCGTCTCCTTGACCCTGCTGAGCGGGATCGCCTTCTCACTGACGATGTGCCCGCGGTTCACGTCCACGCCCATCCGCTTCTTCCCGCGTCCGACCTTCTTCTCGGACAGCGGTGCCATCTTCACCGGTAGCTCCGTGAGCTTCTTGCCAGTCTTGATCGCCTGGTGACCGGAGTAGGCACCAGCACCACCAGCAACACCGTAGGCACCAGCCTCGTAGCCCTTGGCCCGCTTGCCCCGGCTCTTCTCGGAGTCGAACTTGCCAGCCGATGGCTCCCACGCCTTCTCGAAGGCCACCTCGATCTCGGGGAGCTTGAGCGGATGACCCTCCTCTCCGAAGTAGCCCATCTCAAGCCCGGAGTCGAGGCTCTTCTTCACTGCTGGGGTCATGGTTCTCTTCCTTGCTTCAGCACCTGTGTAGGAGGCGAAGTTGAACGCGCCGACCCCGCCCAGCCCGGCACCGGTGGCCAGCAGGGGATTGACTACGCCCTGGATCTTGTCTCGGTCTGCCTTCAGCGTCTTGGGCGCAGCGACGTGCGGCCTCAGCTTCGGGATCGCCCGCATCGCGTTCCGGCCACCACGACTGGCGAGCAGGGTGCCACCGAGCGCTGTCAGGCCGACCGCTCCACCAGCCTGGGAGAGGTGACTCCCGATCTTCTTGCGACGCTTGATCTCCGCATCGCTCATGATCCGCTTGCCCTTGGACACCTGGTTCTTCTTCTTCCACTCGTGGCGCTCCGCGAGTCCAGCCGCGCCCGACAGGGCACCAACACCCATGAGCGTGCCAGCGCCGACCCAGCCCTTGTGGCGCATGACCTTGGCCCCCTCCTTGAACATGGAAGGGTTCTCCCAGGCGCGAGCGTCGTTCACATCGGCAGCATGAGCCAGGATCCGATTCGCTGAGCGTGCCTCCGGGCCGACCGGCTTGACCGGCTTACCCGCCTCCGCCCTCTTGGAGCCACGGGTCAGCCCTGCAACCTGCAGCTTTCCCTTCAGCTTCTGAGCAGGCGAGACGTGGATCTCGTGGGAGATGTCCTTGACCTTGTACTCACTCGGCTTGTTCATCGCCTCCCGGGCGATCTGCCGGTGGGTACCGCCAGCGTTGATGTGCCGACCCGAGGGAGTCCGCAGTACGTGGACCGAGCTCTCGGTCGGAACCTTGCCTTCCTTCATCGCCTGGTGCAGCTCGGCCTGGTAGCGCCCCGGCTGCTTCTTCGGGGAGGCCCCCTGCATCCGAGACATGTCCTTGCTTCCATGCCGGAGCACCGGAGCTTGGGACGCTCCGTAGGCGGTCAGGCCACCACCGAGCGCCAGGTTGCCGGTGCCCTTCTCCTGCTTCTCAGGCATGGTCAGCCTCCAACCGGCGTGCGTCGTCCATGACCATGGATTGAGAAGCCTGTCCGCTCCCCGGACTTCACCTTCGCCCAGACCTCGGGGTCACGGACCTGGAAGCCCACCCACCAGCCGGTCGGGACATCACTGGGCAGGCCCATCGCGTCCCGCTTCTCGTCGGTGACGATGAAGCTCTCGATCATCTCCGACTTCTGGATCGGCGACCAGTTGTCCCGCAGGTGCATGTCCCCGCCCTTGCGGGACTTCATCACATACTCGTAGCCCGCCTTCTCCATCTCCTCGGCGGTGATCGCGTCACCCTGCAGATCCACCACAGGCTCGCCGTTCACCTCCACCACAGAGGCCCAGCCGAAGATCTGCTGCTTGTCCTCGTTGGCCTTGGCGATCTCACCGCTCCAGGTCACGTCGACCCGATCGGACTTCTCGACCTTGGCGGTGCCCGTGGCTCCGGTGGGCATCAGCTTGCCCTTGGCCTTGGTGGCGTACTCCACACCCTTGCGCTGGACCTTCGGGTTGGTGATCACCGCCCGAGTGATCTGACCCTTGGTGTGCGGGATATCCGAGGCGTTGTTGCCCATCTCCAGGGCCTTGGTCACCGGCTTCTTCTTGGTGTCCCCGTGCAGGATCCGGGTGGCCATGATCTCCCCACCCAGCCCGGCGACCTCCAGAGGGACCAGGGCAGCCCCGAGCTTCTCCTCCTTGACCGCATGCACGGCAGCCTTCCGCCTGGACATGGGCGCGACGCTCTTGACGGCCATCTTGCCCTTGACCGCCTTGGACCCCTTGAGCCCCGCGCGCGCGAGCTTGTAGGCACCACCGGTCTTGTGCGCTGCGTACCCCAGGCCAGCAGCACCAGCAGTGGCACCGACCGCGCTCAGCCCTGCGGTGAGCCTGCGCTTGTTCCGGTCCGACATCCCGCCCTTGGACCAGACATCGGCCTGGTCAGGGTTCATCTTCTCGATCAGGTCGTGCCCACCACCGCCGAAGAGCAGCTCTGCTACCTCCCACAACGGATCGCTCATGGCTCCATCGTCCTAACCTCCGCTACTCACTGGGGTTCGAGCTCCTCGATCTCAAGCCTCTGCCTGCCATCGTTGATGAACCTGGGCTCCGACATCGACCTGGGCGCGAAGCTCCCGGACAATGCCGCCCGCTGACCGTAGGTACGAGTCAGGTTCGGGTCGTCGTGTCCACTGGTGACAGCCTGGACATGCCAGATGAAATCGTCCTCGGTGATCCCCTGCGCGATCACCGTGTCAGCAATGGAGACACGTCCTTCCCCACTGAAGTGCCCGCCGACGTTCCATCTCACCGGGATGTTGAAGTCGCCTGCTGAGGTGGAGTAGACGGTCTCGTGCGGATTGCACTGATATGCGAAGGTGGTCAGCATCTCCCTGAACTGGGCTGCGGGGATCCAGGCCTGTTGGTGCTCTCCGGCCTCATTGGTGGACTCCACAACCACCGAGCTGGTTCCGCCCCGACCGCAGACCTCGTAGAACTTCTCATCTATCTGAAGCCGCCGCGCCTTGTTCACCTTGTCGATGATCTCGCTCTCGTGCGGAGTGAACTCCTCGTCGTAGAAGTCGTGCTGAACGAGCCCGTACTCGCTGTCGTCGATCAGCCGGTAGTAGGTCTTGCCACTCGGATCGATCTGCTTCTTGCCCTTAGGCCCCTTCGGCTTCTCTGGCTCCTTAGGCGCTGGCGCTGGAGCGGGCTTCGCTGCTCCCTGTACAGGAGTCGCTGCTGGTGATCCCCATCCCTGGGACTGCTTCGCCTCCGGTGTGGGCTCAGGTACCGGGCTGCCCCATCCCTGAGACTTCTTCGCCTCCGGTGTGGGTGCCGGGCTACCCCATCCCTGCTGCTCCACAGGCGCATTCGATCCCCATCCCTGCGAGCTCGCCGGAGAGCCCCACCCACCGGGACTGCCCCACTGTTCCTTCGTCTCCTGCTTCGTCTCGGGCTGTGGCTCCGGAGTCGCCTCTACCTCAGGCTCTTCCTCCTCCTCGTACACCGGCTCGGCCATCGGTGCCAGACGCGGGATCGGCCTGGGTCTCCTGGAGAACCTCCCCGAGTTCTCGGGGTCGCCCCCGCGCGGGTGATCCTCTGGCTCCCAGATGTCAGCCTTGGACACCTTGCTGCTGATCTGCTTGATGTGGACGACACCCATGCCGTTGTCGTCCACCCCGATGGAAGTGATCTGGAACTTGCCCCTGGTCACCCACTCGGCCTGTCGCTCGGCGACCAGAGGAGAGATGTTCAGAGCCTGGGCCTTGGGCTCCAGCACGAAGACCATCGGGACCGCATCGTCGCCGATCTCGTATCCCTTGCGCTTGGCACGGGCTGCCTCGATCTTCGGACCCCACTTGCGCGCGAAGAGCTCGGAGAATGCCCTGTCCTCGGTGAACGAGGACAGTGGCAGATCCATGATCATGCCGGGCATGATCGATTGCGTCTTCCAGGGTGAGGATGCAGTGACCCCTCGATACAGCTCTGGAGAGTTCTGGGGAGCGCTGTGGACTGCCTTGATCAGTGCATCCAGTGACTTCTCGGTCCTGGTCAGCTTCAGCTTGTTGGCGTAGTACTCGTTGTCCGGGTCCTCCATCTTCCTGGCTCTCAGAACGTTCTCAGAACGCCGGGACCAGGCTGCGGCCCCGTTCGCCAGCTTCCACATCTCCTTGTCCCGATGCTTGATCGGGGTGGTGAGGTAGCGCGGCTCCTTGACGTAGTTCACCGCGATCGAGGCCCGGTGCCTGGCCACGTTCTCCACGACCTTGGCCGAGGGGGTCTCCATCCGGTTCAGCTTGGTCCCCAGCTTCCGGCCACTGGACTGGCCTCCGCTCCAGCGCCCGTTGTTGCCGCGCGGCTGGTGTGGGTCGAAGCGCTTCTCCAGGTCCTCCTCTTCGCCCTCGAACCGGAACCTGTTCTCGATCAGCCGCACCACGCACCGGCAGTTCGGGTGCACACCTGGTGACCAGAACAGACCCTGGTCGGTCTTGAACCGCTCCTTGACCAGCACCTTCTGCCCGTGCAGGGGACCGCACACCGGGCACACCCGCTCGTCGCTGGCGGTGATCCAGATCTTCTGAGCCCGGTCAGTCAGCCTGCCCTTGTCCTGCATCCACATCCAGGAGAGCTGCTTGGCCTGCTCCTCGATGTTGTGCTCCTCCTGATCGCTCAGCTTCTTGACCCGCTGGGTGAAGGACTTGTCGATGTACTCCCGGGCCCGCAGCTTCACGTCGAACGGGGACGGGCTGTCGACCGGAGTCATCAGCTGCTTGTTGTTGACGTAGCCGTTCATCTGGCGAGGGGTCAGCCCGTAGGCGTCCAGCACCCTGTCCGCGGCAGCCTTGGCTGGCATCCTGCGGTTGACCATGGTGTTGAAGCCATCGGACAGCGCGTCGCGAGAGGACTCGTGGAAGTAGTCCCCGGTCTTCGCCGCGTGCCTCTCGGCCAGTTCGGTGATCACGCTGATCGGCACATCACCCGCGTCTGCCTGCCGGTACGCCCGGATGTAGGCGTCCGCCATCACCGGGACAGTGACCCTCCCGAAGCTGGGCATGTACAGCTTCCAGGCCAGGTCGGCGATCGCCAGCAGGTGGGAGTAGGTGGGGTTGGCGATCGCCCGCACCTCGGTCTTCATGTGGTTGATCATCTGGCCCCTGAGCGTCCACAGCCCGGCCTGGATCGCGTCGGACGGGCTCCCCAGGAACCGTCCGGTCCAGGGGATGTCCTTGGGGCGCAGGTCGGTCGGGTTGAAGGTCAACTCAACATTCGGGGCTACGGTCATTCAGCAGACTCCTGGTTGCCCCGGTCGCGCTTCCAGTGACCGTCATCACCCATCACGAACTGGCTGAGGAAGGTGTCCGGGTCATACCTCAACAGGTCGACCTCACCCGGGTGCAGCTCGTCCAAGGCACCTGGGTTCGTCTTGAAGTCGACAGCAGTGGCGTCCAGGAAGGCTTCCACCTCATCTGCCCTGGGAGGCGTGCGACCAGGGATGAACCGCTGCAGCATCGCCTCTGCGTCGATCAGCGACTGGTCTCCTTCCGTCTCTATGGGGGAGTCGGTCTCCAGGCCAGCGCGCCACCGCCGTAGCACCTTGACCCTGTTCAGGACCAGGTTCTTGTTCTTGTGCCGCTCGAAGTCCTCAGACTGCTTGGTCGGCTCCGGCCCAGGTGAGTCGACCAGCTGCAGGTGGGGTCGCCCATCTGACCGACGTGCTACCTCATATCCCGGTGGAGGCGTACCAAATGGTGGCGGAGGCCCCCCGACCTTGAACGGCCAGGCTCCCTTGTAGTGGGCACGGACCGTGCGCATCCGCTGCACGTCCATCATCCGCTCGACCAGCTCATCGGGCGTGGAGGTGGAGAGCAACCGGACTGCCTGGTCAGGTGGCTCGGCACCCTGGAAGATCTGCTTGAGCGCCTCGTTGCGCTCGTCGATCGACCCGGGCTCGCTCAGCCTCGGGTTCGCCTTCAGCTCGCCGTAGATCTGGCGCAGGACCTTGTGCTCACGTTCCAGTCCACCGTCGACATCAGCCAGTTCAGACAGCGCGGAGGTGACGGTAACGGGGTGAGTCCTTCGGTCCAGGATCTCCGCGGTCGAGTTCCTCTTTTCGTCGGTATCGGTCGGCTGGTAGCCCGGACCCTCGAACGCCTGCGGCTGCTTCGACCAGTACTGGGCCAGTCCTGGTCCGGACGGAGTTCTGTTCACCACCTGGTTGCGAGCCAGGTGGTACGCCTGGACTTTTGGGTTACCCGCAGGCATCCCTCCTCGGTTTCCGAGCTGCACCACCAGCTTCTGGAAGCGATCACGGAAGTCGCCCTGGTTCTGCGACCAGGCATCTAGGAACTGGTTGTCGTTGAGAGCGAAGATGTCGCCGTACTCGGTGGTCCGCTCGGGAGCGTCCTGCTTGACGTTCTCCTTCAGCTCGGTGAACAGCTCGTAGGCCGCGTCCTGGAACTGGTTCTCGTTTCGAGCCCGGTTGGTACTGGCGCTCGAAGGGGAGCCCGTAGCCGGGGTGGTCGCTGGCGTAGTCGCCGCCGGTGTGGTCGGTGTGGCACCTGGCGCTGCCGGAGTGGCAGCAGGTGCTGCCGGAGCCCCGGGTCGGCGGTACGGCGCTGGCACGAAGACCCCTGGCCGAGCCGGAGTACTACCAGCAACCGGAGTACTCGCAGCCGGTGCAGCAGCGGGAGTACCTGCTCCACCAGATGGCAGTCCGAATCCGGTCACCGTCTCCGCAGCGGCGGGCTCGGCCTCAGGCGTCGTCCCTTCTTCGGTCTCCTCGGTCTCAGTCTCCGCAGGTGCATCAGTCTCGGCGGGAGCCTCACCAGGGGTCACCCGAGGAGCTGGCACACCCGACTGTCGTCGTTCAGTGCCCTCGCGGTGCTCCGGAGAAGTGTCACCCTTGCCGGGACCGATCCGACCGCGCTGGTAGTTGGCCTGGGACTGGGAGTACTTCCGGTTCCCGACATCCTCGCCTTCTTCGAGGTTCGTCGAAGTTCCGTACAGCCCACCCATGGCTGCGGTGGGCAGCACTCGACCCGGCTCGACGTAGCCCTTGTCCTTCTCGTAGTTCATCTTGGAGGGTTCCACCTCCACGATCGGGTGCGAGGTGATGTAGTACGGGAACTGCTCGGCCAGTGAGTCCTGGGCTGCCTCGTAGCCCTGGGCGTCAAGCTGGTAGTTGACCCGCTTGCCCTGCATCACCTTGATCTTCGCCGCGTTCAGCCACTCCTGCTCGGACTTGCTGGGGTTCCTCTCCGCAACCTGAGCGGTGATGAAGCGGAGCATCTTCTCGTCCTGAGGACCCAGCTCCGGGTCGGCCCGGAACTCTTCCAGGGCCGTTGTGTACTTGGCGTTGAGCGCCTTCCGCGACTTCTCGTACGGGTAGTCCTGGAGCACCTGGGCCCGCAGCGCATCCTGGACGTCGACCGGCACAGCTCCGCTGGAGACCTGCTTGGACTGCACCGCATCCAGGATCTGCTCGTAGCGCCGGGTCATCCGCAGCGCCTTGTCGTTGTACCGACGCCCACCACGGAAGTCCGGCTCGAACTCCACTGAGAACGTCCCCGAGCGCGAGACCACGGTCACCCGGCGAGCACCAGTGATCAGCCCGGTGTAGATGTCCTCGCTGGTCAGACCCCCCACCGAGCGGGTCCGGACGTACTCCCCGCCCTTCAGGTTCTTCAGGTTCTTCAGGTTGAACGGCAGGTAGTGGTCGTCCCCGTAGCCGACCGCCTGGGTGACGATCTGGCCCTTCGAGTTCATCAGGATGCCCTCGGAGGGAGGAGTGTTCCCAGACTTGGTTTGCAGCTCGTAGAGGCTCTTCCGGGGGAAGTTCTTCGAGTTCTTCAGCTGCTCGATCACAGCCTTCCGCCCCTGCGCACGCTCCGCCCAGGTCGGTGGCCGAGCCTCGGTCAGCGCACGCTGCGCCGCCTGCGAGGTGCTCTGACCGAACCCAGTCGGGGCGGACGCCGGAGTGTCCACGCCGTGCATCGTGGTAGCCCTGCGACTGGCACCGACCCCGACTTCCCCGACAGCGGGCTTCGCCATGGACTTGTTGCGCAGCAGCAGCTCCTGCTCGTCCACCAGGGGAGCACCAGCGCCGGTCAGCTTGGCGGTCCTGATCGCCCGGTTGTAGGAGTCCACGATGTGCTTGTCGGGTGTCTTCTCAGTGCCCCGGTACCGGTAGGCGGTCCTGCGAGCGGTGGGCCCGATCACTGCCTCTGCCTCTGGCCCGTGGCTTCCCACCACCT
>Ga0307503_10000200_pt1 | contig 16685 bp, 26 predicted proteins | sample 17_S_MG_FD_194514 | JGI IMG/M metagenome (GOLD analysis project Ga0307503, IMG submission 194514) | Soil microbial communities from Populus trichocarpa stands in riparian zone in the Pacific Northwest, United States - 17_S | ecosystem: Environmental > Terrestrial > Soil > Riparian zone > Trees... | reverse complement strand
CGGTCGGGAGGGTCGCGAACGCGGGGATCGTGATGGTGGTGCCGCCGTTGGAGACCTTGGCGGTGGACTGGACGCGGCTCAGCGCCATCGGGCGCTCAGCTCACGATCTTCATGCCCGCCTGCAGGGCGGTGATGTCGGCGGAGGTCCACGCCAGGCCGGTCGCGGGGTTGGTCTCGCGCACTTCGGTGAGGTACTTGTAGCTGGTCGTCGGGGCGACCGCTGCGCCAGGGTAGGTCACCGAGCCGAGCCGCACGATCGGCGCGACCGTGCGCGCGCCCGCGTCGGTCTTGCGCGCGTAGAGGTTCGTCTGGATCCCGAGGATCGCGCCGGTCAGGGCGAGCGAGGGGTACTGGTAGCAGTCCTGCTGGCCGACGGTGTCGCCGGTGTTGTAGTCGGTGTCGTCGGTCGGGGGGTTCTCGTCGACGAGCGCGCCGTGGTCGGTGCCGGTCGAGGGCGTGAAATCGGTGAGGTCGCCGTTGCCGGTCGAGGGGAGCAGGCGCTCGACCACGCAGATGCCGAGGAAGTCATTGTTGGTCGTGCCCGCGTCATCACAGAGGTAGAGGTCGTCGACAAACACCCCAGTACCGCCTCCACCTCGCAACCCCAAACGGTCCACGTTGCCCGTGCCCCCGTTGCGCGTGTCGACGCCCGTCAGCGAGGCGGAGAACGTGAGCGGCACGGCGTCGATCCGCACGGCCACCGACCCGGCGCTGTCGTGAACCACGACCTTCACTTCTAAGTAGTACCAAGTGTTGATCGCGAGCGGCCCGCTCGTCGCGGTCGCGAGCACGGTCGTGTCGCGCTTCACCACCAAGAAGCCGGAGGCGTTCACGGCGAGGGCGACATGCAGCGTCGCGCCTTCCAGGAACTCTACGAGGTTGGTGCTCGTCGGCCACGCAGGGCAGCGGATGGCACAGCCGAGGATGAAGACATCCCCGGGCAGCGGGATGACCTTCAGCAGCGCCCCAGACGACTGGAGGAAGAGCGCCCCCGTGCCCGTGCGCACCGTCGTCGTGGAGATGATCGCAATGCCGTTATCGACGTCCCACTTCTTCAGCACCATCGCACCTGTGGTGCCCGAGTGATCGAAGCTGTCAAGGAAGAGCAGCGCCATCAGTACGGCACCCCGAGCACGGTGAGCGTCGCGCCCGCGCCGATCGCGTAGAGATCCGACAGTCGCACCGCCCCGGTCGGGAAGGGCCCGATCACCAGCGGCGCGCCCGCCGCCGCCAGCACGATCCCCAGGGTGGCGGTGACGCCGGATGCGCCGATGGTCGCGGTCGCGCCAGTCGCGGAGAGGATCAGCTGCCGGTAGCCGACGTTCTTCGTCTCGTCGGGCGTGCCGGCCACGCCGCCGTAGACGTCGCTGAGGCGCTTGGCCGGCGAGGCCGTGAGCGCGATCTGGAAGACGGCGATCATCGCAGCCTCCTACTGCTCGTCGATCGTGCCGGGGCGCCGGTCCTGGAGGGACGGCGGCTCGGGCGGCTGCGCGGACGGCTCGAAGCGGTTCGGCAGCGCCGGCAGCCCCGAGACCGAGTTGGGCGACTCGCCGCCGTCGATCTTCGGCACCGGCGGGTTCGGCCAGAACGGATCGTGCGCCTCCACGCCCGAGGCCTCGACCTGCGGGTCGGAGCCGGAGCTGGTGACGGTGTCACCCGAGAGATCGGTGCTGCTCGGCATCCCCGGGTTGTCCCAGAACGTCTTGAGGTCACTCATATGCATCACTCCGTGATAGATAGGTTAGCAGGCGCACGCATCGGTCGCGCGCGGGTCGCCGCCGCCGAGCGAGCTGCACTCTTCCGGCCAGCTGTCCCAGAGATCGTCGGGCACCTGTTCGTCGTCGCGCAAGCTGAGCATCTGCACGCCGTACTTGAACTCGGCGGCTTTGGTCTGCGCGAGCGTCGCGTTGAAGTACGGGTTCGAGAGATCGGCGGTGCCGGGCCAGAGGGCGGCCTGCGCGAGCGCCCCCGCGACGAGGACCTCCGCGCCATCTGCCAGGACGCCGGTGAAGACCTGGCCGTCGATGAGCCGCGCGCCCTGGCGGTGATACACCGCCGTGAGCGTGCAGGCCGCGCCCGACGGGTAGAGCTGGTAGCGCGTCCGGCCGAGGGTCGCCGGGGCGGTCGAGGGCGTGGCGGCGACCAGGGCGGTCGGCTGGCCGGTCGCGGTGCCGCCCGGGTCCACCTTGGCGAGATCGGTGAGCGAGTAGTCGAAGGGCAGCCGGATCTGGCGCGCCTCGTCGACGACGACCTTGAACGAACCGAAGTCGGCCGGCAGCACCAGGTAGCTGTCGGTCGCGAGCACCGGCACGCTGATCGCCACGCGCATGAAGCTCCAGCGGCGCGCGGCGAGGAGCTGCTTGTAGGCCGCCTGCACCCACTCGCGCGCGAGGAAGGTCGGGGCCGCCGGGCAGTAGAGCCGCGTCGTGCGCCAGCAGTAGCCGAAGTCTTCAGCCATCAGTCGCCTCCGGCAGCGGCAGGGTCTCGGGCGCGATCTCCGCTTCCGCGCGCCCGACCGCGCCGAACGACATCACCGGCCCCGGGTTGAAGACCGCGACGATCACCTGCTGCGCGGTCAGCGCGCCGGTCGCCTGCTGGAAGGCGACGGGGATCTCCACGTAGTCGATCTTGTCGATGGGCGGGGCGAGGATGTTGAAGAGGATCGCGTCGCTGAACTTGGTCTTGTTCTGCACCAGGAGCGTGCCGCCGTAAGGGACGTGGCGGATGGCGAAGTACTGGTCGACCCCGTCCACGGTGGTGTTGGCGATCCAGACTTTCGTCACCTGCGAGAAGGCCGCGGCGTTGAAGCGGATCTGGTTGCCGATGGGCGGCTCGGTCGGCGTCGCGTTGTAGCTGTAGACGAGGAAGCTGCCGAAGAGCGGCGACACGTTGGTCGTCGGGATGAGCGCGCCGTGCGCGAGCATCCCGCTGACGATGCCCGAGCCGGCGGTGTAGCTACTGACGCGGATGGCGATCGCGGCGACGCCCTTGGTGTCGTAGCGGCGGAGGCCGGGCGTGGTCAGGGTCGCGACGAGGCTGTAGTTGACCCCGTCGATCGAGGCGAGCAGTTCGACCGCCCAGGTGCCGGCGCCGGTGAGTCCGACGACGCAGGCGTTCCCGGGCGTCGAGAGCATGGAGGCGGCCCGGGCGGGTGTCGTGTCGAGGTCGAACGACATCCCGCTCGGGACCGCCCGGTAGGTCGTCAGCAGCACGCGGGCCTCCTGGACTACTTGCCGATCGCCTCGAAGCGCGCGGTGTAGGCCGAGAGGTTCACGCCGCCGGCGACTTCCACGCCGGTCGTCCCCACCAGCCACTTGACGGTGCCGCCGGTCGCACTGGGCACCCACACCGGGTAGGTGAAGAGTGTCCCGTTGGTCGCCGGCGTGAAGAGCATCAGCTCGATCCGCCCCATGCCGAGGTCGGCGGGTGTGATCGGATCCCCGCCGCTGACGTAGCTGGCGGGGCCGACGTAGCCCCCGATCTTGCGGATGCGCGCGGCCGAGCTGTCGTGGTACTGCAGGCCGGTCTTGTCGATAGTTGGCATGATCGTCTCCTGGGCAGGCGACCGCGCCTAGACCACATCCGGCAGGTTGAGGTCGACCAGGACCTTCTGGTTGCCGGTGCCCCCGGTGACGTCGGTCACCTTGACCGGCCCGGCGACCGTGCCGAGCGGCGTGGTCGTCGGCGCCGTGCCCGCCGCCAGGAGCACGCCGAGGTCGGTCGCGCCCCCGAGGATGTTGTCACCGACGACGGCCGCGGCGACGTTGGCGTCCGAGGCGCGCACCGGGCACGGCCCGCCGAACTGGATGCAGGTGTAGTTCCCCTTGGCCGGCGCCACCGCGCCGATGACTCCGGCGATCTGGTTGAGCGCGGTGCCGCCGGCGGTGCCGACCAGGTAGTTGGCCCGGTCGGTCCAGTAGACCGGCTGGCCGGTCTTGGGCGCGGCGACGGTGGCCGGGTCGATGCGCACGACCTGGAACCGCTTGCTGCGCGGCGGCACCGCCGGGGTCGCGCGCCCGGTCGGGTGCTGCATGGTGAAGCGGGCGCCGAGGGTGCCCGGCTCCATCAGGGTCGGGGTGTCCTCGCGGGTCGGGTCGCCCGACTGGAGGTAGACGGCGTTCTGTTCAAAGATGCTGGGCATGATCGGATCTCCTGAAAGCTGCCGGGCCTTAGCTGCCGATGCCGCTGATCACGCGCGAGAGCCGCAGGGCTTTCACGGTGAGGTTGCCGGCGAAGAGGATCTGCCCGGCGACCTGGTTGTCCTGCCGCGCGCCCTTGAAGCCGGTGAAGCCGAACGCGAACTTCCGCGACTGCGCGATGTAGAGGCGGATGTAGGCGTCGTCTCCGGGAGGCCCGAAGTTCAGCCACCAGAAGGTCTCGTTGGCCGCGAAGTAGTTGCCGAGGTCGACGTCGTTGACCCCGTCCGCCCCGGGGCAGTACTGCGACATCGTGATCGTCGCCTTGTCGAACTTCATGCCCGGCCAGTTGATCTCGGGCTGGGTCGTGTCGACGATCTGGTGCGGCAGGAAGTTCTCCGCGATGTAGCCCATGCAGCGGTTGGTCGTGATGCCGATCGAGGGCGCTTCGTTGCCGATGATGCAGCTGAAGTAGCTGTGGCGCAGTACGCGGTAGGAGATCGGCTGGCCGCCGAGGTCGGGCGAGATCAGGCCCTGGGGCGGGTCGAGCGCGGGGGAGACGTCGACGCGGGTCTGGCCGCCGTAGCTGGGGAACTGGTTCCCCGCCCAGCTGTTGACGCTGCCGGAATTGAACGCTTCCTCCAGCCCGTTGATCTCCATCGAGCGGTCGTCGCCGGCCAGGGCCTGGCCGTGGTGGAACGCGGCGATCTCCAGGATCGCGCTCATCGTGAGCGAGGCCTGCGCCATGTCGGTGCGGATGACGCTGAAGGCGGCGCGCGGCCCGGCCAGTTCGACTTCGAGGTCTTCAAGGAACTCGGTGATGCCGACCTGGTAGTAGCGCGGGCCGAAGAGCAGGCCCGTGCGGGTCTGCCGCCGCGTGATGTCGAAGCTGCCGCCCTTCCGGTACGCGCCGCCCTTCATCGGCTTGTACATGAAGTTCTCTTGGATCTGCGGCCCGATCCACTTCCGGTTGAAGCGGGCCTTGCACATGGCGATGAGTGGGCCGGCCTTGAAATAGCCGTCCACGACGCCGGGTTCGATCTCTTTGGTGACGGTGGTGTTGACTTCGTCGAGCTGAATGGCCACGGGAGCCTCCTACCCTGTGGTCGAGTCGACAGCGGCGCGCTCGGGCGGTGGGCTGGGTTAGCCCTTGGCTGCGACCAGGCGCTCGTACTCGGCGACGGCCGAGTCGAGCGTGTGCTGCGCGGACCCGTCCTTCGTCGTCAGGACATCGAGCGGCGATGACTCCTGGCGCAGAGGGAACGGGTGGACGCTCGTGGTCTGCTTCAGCCGTTCGCCGAGGCGCTTATCGACCTCGTCGTTAATGCGTTTGTCTTCGGCTTCCTTCTGCTTGGTGGCGAGCCGTTCGCCGTACTTTTCGAGATAGGCGTCCTGGAGCGAGAACACGCGGCCCGGCTGGCCGTAGACCGGCTTGCCGAGCTTCGGGTTGCTCACCAGTTCGGTCATGTCGAGCGGTTCCTGGAAGAGATGCGAGTGCCGCGCGCCCTGAGTCGTCAGGAACGCCGTGACCGCGATGTAGTCGCGCCCGGCGTCGTTGACCGCCTCGTCGGCGATCCGGCGGATGTCGCTCGCGCTGAGCACCCCGGTCGGGGGCGTCGGCGCGGCGGGGATCGCCGGGTCGGGCGTGGTGATCGCCGAGCCGCGCGCCGTTTCGAGCGCCACGCGGTTCTCCTCGTACCACCCGTTCAGGCGCGTGTAGTAGTCGGTCAGCGCCTGCTCCTTCTCGCGCATCTGATCCATCGAGCGGCTGTAGTCACTGCGGGCGAGCGTGGAGTCGCCGATGAGCGTCACGGCGTCCTTCGCCTCCGCAGCCTCGAACACGGTCTTCGCCTGTGCCTGCAGCTCCGCGGGGAGCTTGGCGAGCACGCCAGCAATGAACGACTGTCCTGACTCAAACGCACCCATCTCTCACTCTCCTACCCTCCACGAGGCCACAGAGCACCGATCCCTCCGCTGGAGGCGGGCGAGGTTCGCGTGCGACTGCTCTCGGGCGAGCGATCGGCGTTCGACTAAACGGACCCGGCTCCTGGTAAGCCGTGGTCCATGCCGCCGCCCGGGAACGCCGGTCCCGTGGCAGTCGGAGCGGTGGGTCCAGCCCCCGAGCCCATCAGGCTCGCGAGGTACTGCTGGACCAAGTCCTTGATCATCGAGAGCTGCGGCGCCTGGTCGGGCGTGATCTGCGCCCAGCTGTCGAGCAGATCACCCATCGCCGAGGCGGACTGCGTGATCCCCGTCAGCACCTCGGGGGGCATCCCGGATGAGGGGATCCCGCCCATCGCCGCGCCGCCGCCGGAGGGGTCGCCCGCGATCCCGCGCATCGAGAAGCCGCCGCCACCGGGCGGGGGCGACATCGGGGTCGGCCCCGGGGGCGGGCCGTCAAGCGCGGTCGCACCGGGCGTCGGGCCGATACCGGGGAACGGGGCTCCTGGGAACATCAGCGTTTGCCTCCGCGGAAGGACCGCCCGCCCCGGATCGGCTTGGTGGCGGTCGTGCGCTTGTCGAAGTCCTGCGCGGCCACCCCGCCGCGCGTGCGCGCGATCGGCAGGTTCTTGGTGACGAGGACGGGCTCGGGTGCCTTGCCGATGCGGGTGGCCATCAGCGTCGCCCTCCGGCGAACGAGCGCGAGGGCCCCCCGCCCTGCATGAGTGACTTCTGCGCCGGGGCCACCTTCCCCGGCTTGCGCCGGCCGCGCTTGCGGCTGCCGGTTTTCACGAAGGCCGGGGCCGAGGGCGCGCTCGCGGTGCGGTCGTCGGCATCCGGTTCGACAGGCCCTTTCACGAAGGGGTTGGGGCGTCCCATTCAATCCTTCTTCCGGCCGAAGGGAGTCGCCATTACGGCTTCCTCCCGAGTCCAGGCGGCGGGGGCGGCGGCGGCGCGGGCGCGGAGGTCGGGATGGTGAGGCCCGACTTCGGGGCGCCGGCCGTGGCGCGCTTGGCGGTCACCCGGGCGAGCATCTGATCGAAACTTTCCTTCTTGGCCATGGCTAGCGCTTGCTGAGCGATCGCGGCGCGGAGGCGGTCTTGCCGTGCCACTTCGCGCCGAGCTGCGGGCGTTTGTTCGCGGTCGCGTAGAAGACGCGCTCGCCCTTCTCCTTGCCGTACTCGGTCTGCATGGAGCTGAGGACTTTCGATCCGGTCTGGGTGAGCGGCACGTCCCCAGCGTCAGGGGACCGTGGGCGTTTGTCTAGTCCCCCTGCCGGGCGACGGCAAGAAACGCCTCGCTGGATCGCAGTAGGGGTGGGACGCCTGAGCGCGGGATCGGACTTCAAAGGTCGCCGGGGAAAGCCCGGCGCTGCGGGTCTCGCCCGCTGTCCGCGACTTCCGACGCGGGCGTCCCCCTACTTCTTCGACTCGGTGACGGTCTGCCGCCCACCGGGTTCGTCGTTCTTCGTCTCCTGCTGCGGCGGCTCCTGCCCGCTGGCCTTGCGCCCGGCCGGGTTGACCGTCTGGCCGATGCCGAGCTGCGCCTGCGCCTGCAGCCGCTCGGTCACGGTGACCGGGACGCGCAGTTCGAGGATCTGCTGGCCGCCCGGGTCCATCGTGAACGTGCGCTGGCTGGCCGGGTCGGTGTACTGCGGCAGGCCCATCGCGCCCGAGCCCATCACGCCGAGCGCGCCCGGCATGTTCACCACCTGCTGCAGCATCATCGGCAGGACGTCGGGCGGGGGCGGGGTCAGCGGCGGGAGCGGGATCGCCGGCGGCGCGCCGACGTTGGGCGTTTCGAGCGTCTCGTGCAGCGACCAGAAGTCGTAGTAGCCCATGCGGGCGAGCTGGACGCGCATCATCTTGCGCTCGGTGGCGTCCATCGCCAGGACCGAGTTCGGGGCGACGACGAAGATGAACTGCTTGTGGAAAAACTGCGCGCGCTGGTCGCGGCTGGTCGTGTTCGCGTCCAGCTCCGGGGTGTAGCCGGCCTGCCCAGGGAGGAGCGCGGGCACGAGTTGATCGGGGTCGAAGTCGAAGTCGTTCAGCGTCGCCCCGCCTTGTCCGAGGATCTGCATCCGCTTCGACTGGCTGAGGAACTGGAAGTAGTTGATCTTCACCATCTCGCTGAAGTCGCGCAGGAAGAGTTCCACCTGGCGCGCCTCGGAGCGGATCTCGGGCGTGAGCGCCTCGTAGTATTTCTGGATCGTGTCGGCGCTGGGCATCTGCCGGAGCTGCAGCAGCGCGGCGAGGTTGGCCGTGCCCGAGAGGTCGGCGAACTTCTGCGTGAGCTTGTCCCACATCTCGATCCCGAGCTGGATGACCTGCGGGGCGGGGCCGTCCTCCTTCTTCCACGGGTCGCCGAAGCCCGGCATCACCTTCACGCGCTTGCCCGGGCGGCGCGGGTCCATCAGCTTCATCGTCGCTTCGCTGACGGCGGTGCGGTTGTAGGTGATGTCGGGGTTGGTCCACTGGCGGATCGCCAGGCGCAGGTCGTTGACCGTGTCGTTGATCGCGTCTTGGAGCGGGAGCAGGTCGTTGAAGAGCGGGACGCCGAGGAACTGCCAGGGCACCGACCAGAGCTTCAGGCGGCAGAACGGAAACATCCCGTGCCAGTAGGTGTTCGGGCCGTCGTAGATGAGCGTGTCCTCGGTGGCCACGAGGAGCCGGCCGCGCGGGTAGAGCGGCTGCTTCGGCTGCACGAGATAGCACCAGTTGGTGCCGGGCGTGCCCATCGGGATCGGTTTATCGGTCAGGTTGCGCGTGCGATCGCGGAAGTACGCGCGGTAGACGACGATCGAGCCGGCGCGCGCGCGGCGCGTGGTCGCGGCGGTGCCGGGCCAGGCGATCGAGTCGAGCGGATCGGCCGGGGAGATCAGGCGCGAGAGGCCCGTGCGGAAGCGGCCCATCACCTGGCCGAGCAGGGTGTCGGGGGAGGATTTGAAGAGATGCGCCTTGGTCGGGTACATCCCGCGCAGTACGTTGACCGTGTGCTCCTCGCGGAAGCAGACGCCTTCCCAGAGCTGATTGCTGCGACCGAAGGAGGGGCGGAGCGGCAGCGTGTCGCGGGGGTCTCTGGCGGAAAGCTGGTGCGCCCCGCCGAGCGGGACGTGCGGATCCCAGTCGACGACGAGATCGCCCGTGCCGCCGGCCAGCGAGTACTTCACGCAGTCGCCCAGATCGAGATCCATCATGGTCGTGATCCACTCGGCCATGAGGTACTGGTTCAGGAGGTTCGCCTGCACCTGGTACTCGGGGTTCGACTTCCACCCGGCGATCGGCTTGAGGTCGGTGATCGCCGAGACGTGCGCCTGCATCGCCTTGCGCACCTCGTTGATCGTCACCTGCGGGAGGTATTTGAGCCGGCAGTGCTCGGCGGAGAGCTGGTTGCCGGTGATGTAGTCCTGCGCCTTGCCGATCAGGTCGTAGCTGGGGTCCTGGCGGTTGATCAGGTCGCCCTCCTGCACCCACTCGCGGAGCCACGCGAGGATGCGCGGGTCGCCGTGCTGCAGGGAGGAGAGATCGCCGCGGGGGAGATCGATCACACCGGACGGACCTAGGTCGGCCATCTATTTCTCCAGGGAGTCGAGGGCGCACGGCGAGGCATCGCTCACGCCGGGGCCGTACTCCGCGTCGGCGGCGGCGACATCGCGCTTGATCGCTGCGCCGTGCTTGCGCACGAACGCCGGGTCGGGCGCCTCGCCGCCGGTCCAGGTCGGGTGCAGGCTGTGGCGGTCGCGGTTCGATCGGTCGTTCGAGTAGCGCCGCCAGACCAGCGGCTGGCCTTCGCCATTCGCGTACTGCTGCTCGGACTGCCGCTCGACCTGGCGGAGCTTGTGCAGCGAGTCGACGACGACCTCGCGGTTCTGGCCGTCGCGGGTGGTGAAGGCGGTGAAGCCCGGGCCGGAGGAGGCGTCCATCCGCCCGACCTGCGGGATCCACGCGGCGGGCGCACCGCAGTGCTCGGGCGCGCCGGCCTTGGCGCCGACCGCGATCGGCACGTTCACATCGACGAGCACCTGGCCGCAGCGGCGGCACCAGAAGTCATGCAAGGCCATAGACGATCTCCTCGGTCAGGCGATCAGCACCGTGACGATCACGCCGTCACTCGCGACGTCGCAGTCGATGTAGAAGTCGCCGACGTTGATCGCGTTGGGCGCCAGCGTCAGCGCGGTCGAGAAGCTCGGGAGCGCCGCGCCCGAGGGCACCGCGAGCACGGCGTAGAGGTCGGTGAAGGCTGCGCGATTGAGCGCGGACGTGCCGATGTAGACGCGGCCCGTGTTGCCGGGGAGCGCCTGGATCAGCACGCCATGCACCCGCAGCTTCTGCTCGGCGACGGGGAGGTTGGTGGTGGCGCGCACGGGCGTGCCGGGGGTCGGGACGAGCTTGCCGAGCGACTGGATCATGCGAAGCCTCCTCCGAGCAGGGGCGCGGCACTGAGCGCGAAGGTCGGCTCCAGCGCCAGGCGCGTGCGGTCCTCGCCCGCCCCGCCGGCCGGGGGCGTGACCGCGAAGTCGCCCGCCTCGAACTTACTGACGCGCGCGCCCGTGTTCCACAGCCGCAGCCCCGGGACGCCACTGAGGATCTTGCCGACCGGGGAGTCGGTCACCACCCAGAGGTTGACGCCGTTCTTGCGCACGGTGAGCGTCGGGTCGCCCGCCACGATCACGGCCTCCAACTGGAAGACATCGCCGGGAGCGGGGTTGGTGCCCCAGCCGCCCGAGGCGATGGCGGTAAAGACCTGGTTCGACCGCACCCGATAGACTTGCCACCCCCCGCTGCGCACATCCCAAAAGTAGAAGTCCCCCACGGCGCTGTTGAAGACCGTCGGCCCCATGAAGTCGTCGTGCGTCGCGACGGTGACCGCCGCCCACTGCGCGACGGCGCTGCCGGCGTAGCTGGAGAGATAGCAGGCGTTATCGCCAGAGGCGGTGCCCTTCGCCAGGTGCGACGCGATGGCGATCGGGTTGGGCCAGTCGGAAGGCTTCGCGTAGACGCCGCCCGACACAGTCGGCAGCGCCCCGTCGGCGTAGGCGGCGAAGCTGTCGGAGACGATTACCGCCACGACGCCTCCCGCGGGGCGAGCGCGACCAGCCACCGCCACGCCCGCACGCCCCACCAGGGCCGATCCCGCCACGCTTCCAGCTGTGCGATCCGCGCCTCCAGCGCCGCGACCTGCCGCCCGAGCACCCGCACCTCCAGCCGCAGATCGAGCGCGGGCGGCCCAGACGTCCACACACGCACGTCGCCGAGCGAGGGCTGATCCTGGACGGCGAACGGGGCGGCAGCCGAGCCGAGCATCAGTCGCCCACCCGATCGAGTTCGAGTTCGGTGCGCAGCGCCTCGACAACCGCAGCGGAGACGCGCCCGAGGTCGGTGCCGTCGAGGGATCGGCAGCGATACGCGACGACCTGGCCGGCCTCCTCGACCGGCTGGAAGATCGCCACCGCGTCGAGGTTGATCAGGAAGGCGTCGTCGGCTTCGATGAGATACGGCATCAGCGTCCGCCTCGCTCGAACCACGCCCGCGCGATCACGAAGACGAGCCACGCGAAGACGAGGCCGACCAGCAGCAGCGCCTGCGGGAGCGTCACGTCTGGCAGCATCGCTAGCCCCCCTTGTAGAAGAGTTCTTCTTCGATCCGCGCCACGACCGCGCGCATCTCCTGCTCGACCGTCCGCCCGCGCTTGGCCGCGCGGTGCTGCAGCTCACTGAGCTGCCCGGGCGTGAACGGGATGCGGATGTCGCCGATCGCAATCGAGGCGAGGCGGTCGATCGCGCGGACGAGCGCCTCGCCGCCGGTGGTCGCGCCGAGGCCGAGCCGGTCGTCGAGCGCGCGGACATCCGCCGGCGAGAGGTGCAGGCCTGGTGCCTGGGTGGCCGGCGCCAGGCTCGCCAGATACGCGGTCAGCTGCGTCTGCAGCCCGCGGATCGCCGCGTCGATCGGCGCTTTAGGCGCGGGTCCGTTCGTCGAAGTAGAGGCCGGTGGGCTCGTCGGTGAGGGTGTCGAAGGACTCGCGTACTTCATCGTCATGATCGATCTCCAGGTCGTCGGCTTCCTCGACGGTGGCCGGCATGTTCCGGTACTCCTTCGGGCGGGAGGCTTCGAGCGTCATCTGCGCCCGCTCGGCGGATCGGCGCCGCCGCCGCTCGGCGATCGGCTCGATCTCCCCGCCGGCCATCCGCCAGGCGACGTAGTAGCCGATCGCGGCGGCCATGATCGCGTCGTCGTGCTGGCCGCGCGCCGCCGCCGCTTCGCCAATCGTGGACTCGGTCAGGAAGTGGCGCAACTCCCCCCGGGTGATCGGCGAGTTCAGGATGAAGTCGGGCTGCGCGGTCACCGTGTCGACGGCGGTCACCGCGCCGTAGAAGCTCGCGAGCAGGAGCGGGCGCGTGCGCGGGGAGGTCAGCCAGCCGATCCGCGTCGAGTAGCGCCGCTCCTGGTTGGCCGCATCCGCGTACTCCCAGACGTAGAAGTGCGCGTAGCCCAGGTGCAGCTGCAGCGTGTCCTGGGTCGCCAGCCCATGGTTGTTCGTCTCGATCGCCGCGAGCGCCTCGATCTGATCCCCATCGCAGTAGTAGCGGCCGATCGCATCGCAGATGAACGCCAGCCCCTTCGGGTCGAGGCGGTTGGTGCAGTACTGCGCGACCTGCTCGGCGGGTTCTTCGATCGTCGGCTGGCGGATGACGTCGATGATCGAGTAGTCCTGGCCGAGCCCGTCGCTCACGTCCACGCTGAGGATGTAGCGGCGCGGGCCGCGCAGCCGCGGGTACTCCCAGATCGCCAGGACGGATTGGCGCAGGTTCGGCATCGCCGCGAGCTGCTCGGGCGAGAGGCGGCGGAAGCCGTAGCCCGGCGGCACGGGGTGGAGGTCGTGCGCGAGCTTCCCCGCGATCCCCGCGTGCGGGGCGAGCGGCGGGACGACCCGCTTGGGCTGGAGATCGACCGTCGCGGGGTCCTTGCGCAGCGCCGCGATCTCGACGGCCGGCTCCACCGCCCAGACGTCCAGGAGCTTCCTGACGCTCCCCGCCTTCTCGATCGCGTCGAGCTGCTCGAAGGTGAAGACCGAGCGGCCGGCGTACTGGAAGCACTCCAGATCGTCGGCCGGATACTCCTTCAGGAACTTGTAGAGCTGGCCCTTGCTCTCGTAGAAGCGACGCGTCGTCTCGTACCAGTAGAGCTGCTCGCGCGACAGCCGCACGGTCTTGCCGCCGAACCACTTGGGCGAGTCGCGTTCGCACTTCACGGCGTGCGCCTGGGTGGAGGCCGAGGGCGCCCAGCCCTCCGGGGCGGGGAGCGCGTACTTGCTGGGCTCGGCCGACCACGGGATGAAGATGTTCCTGAAGCGCCCCTCGCCGCGCCCCGAGGTCAGCCAGTGCGTGTGCCACCAGTCGCCGGCGACCTCCGCGGTCGCCTCGTACAACACGAGCGTGTCGTTCGCGTACGGGATCGCGGGGAGGAGCGCGGTGTCGAGCTGCTCGGGGTTCTCCCAGGTGGGGAGTTCGCTGATGTGGACGACGCTGAAGGTCTGGCCCCGCCCGATCGATCCCTTCGCGCCCTCCTGCCCGCTGACGGCTTGGAGTGCGCCGCGGGTGGACTTGCCCCAGGCGGTCTTGAGGAAGCTCTGGTTGGCGAGACTCAGTTCGCGGTTCTTGTTGAAGTAGACGCGACCCGGCTTCAAAAACCAGGGCAGCTGGTCGTAGATCCGCACGACCATGCGGAAGAGATACCCCGCCTGGTCTTCGACGTCGGCGCCACTGAGCGCGCGGATGTGTGCGCGGGTGCAGATCCGGTGCGCGACCAGCGCTTCGCTGAGCGTCGACACGCCGAGCTGGCGCGCCTTGAGGATGTTGAGCAGCAAGCCGTCGGGCGACCCCTCGTCGTCGCGCGCTTTCTCCAGCCGCCCGAGCTGATCGAGCACCAGCTGCTGCGACTCCCAGAGGGGCGCGAGCCTGCGTAATCCATGCCCCTCCTGGTCGATCCAGCAGAAGCGCTCGGCGAACCACGGGAAGTCGATCGTCGTGCGCAGCTTCGCCGTGACGATGAAGCCCTGCTCCTCCTCGGTGAGCGCGCGGCGGAAGGCGCCCGACTCGTCCTTGGCCTGCATGATCGACGCGGTGAGGGTGGCCGACTCGCTCACGCTGTAGCGCCCGAGCCGCCCGCCGGTGGCGGTGAGGGCGGAGGCGAAGAGGCGCTCGGCCTCCTCGACCCGCTGAGCGATGAGCGCGGGGGCGTACATCGCGGCGCTAGACCACGTCCTCGGCCGCGTTCGCTTCGATCGCCTCCCCCTCGGGGGCCTCGGCGAGCGGCTCCCCGCGACTCGCCAGCGGGGTGCGCCCCCGCGGGGCGAACAGCAGATCCCCGACCACCTGCTGGAACTGCTCCAGGGCGCCGGGGGCGTGGCTCCCCAGGGCCGCCGCGTTCGCCGTGGTCTGGACGTTCTGCTGCACGAGGATCCCGCCTTTCTTCTCGGTGAGGTGGCCGAGTTCGAGCGCGAGCTTCTGGCGATCCAGCTCCGGCAGGGAGGTCGAGACGCCGGTGCCCTGGCAGAGCGGGCAATCGGGGCGCTTCAGGCCCACGCCCACGCAGCTCGGGCAGGCGATCGGCTGCGGCGTGGCGCGCGCCATGACGTCGGAGACGATCGGCGGGAGCGCCCGGGCGATGAGGTGGGTCGACTCGATGTGCGCGGCGGAGAGCACCGCGCGCTTGTACGCCGTGAAGAGGTCGACCACCGTGAGCCCGCCGAGGCGACAGATTTTCCTGAGCGGCCAGGTGTCATACCGCGGGTCGAGCAGATAGGTGAGCACCTTCTCGACCGCCGGGTCGCCCTCGGCCACCGCGAGCGTGCCGGCCAGGGCGTCGCGTCCGCCGAGCGACTTGGTGAAGGCTTCGACCGCCTGGACGTTCAGGTCGGACTCCAGGTCGCTCAGGACCTCGGGGGCGCGGGCGGCGGCCGGGACGAGCGCCGTAGTCGTCGTGCCTTTCGGCTTGCGTGGGATCGTCGTGCGTGTGCGGGGCATCGGCGGCTACTTGATCACGCGGTCGCCCAGCAGCGAGCGGGCGAGCAGCCCCGGGAGCGCATACGTCGTGGCGCGGGCGGGGATCTCCGCCGGCGGCTGGGGGCGCAGGCAGCGGGCGCGTTCATCTTGATCGTCGGCGGGGGGCGCAAGCGGCGGCGGCTCGCGCGGGTCTTCGCTCACCAGGTTCGCTCCGCGCGCAGGCGGGAGAGTTCGACCTCGCGCATCGCGAGCCGCGCGTGCAGCTCGTGCGTCTTCTCGTCGGCCAGGTAGATCAGGATCTCGTCATCGTCGGGGACGTGGCCGGTGTCCTGCTGGACGCGCGCGACAAACTCTTGCGCCAGCGCGGCATCGATCGGGTCGAGGTGGCTGACGCCGGTCTCGGCCTCGACCTCGGGGCGGGAGGTCTTCGGGTCGACCGGGGCGTAGTGGCCGGCCAGGCGCGCGAGCAGGACGTTCTGCTCCTGCAGGGCGGCGGCGATCGCGCTGAGGTCGCGTGAGACCTGGCGCAGGAGCAGGGCCGCGGTCAGGCGTTTGAAGAGGGGCACGTATCGCGAGCATACGCGCCCGCGGGGGGCGGGTGTCTAGATCCCCCTACCGCTCAGTGCGTCACCGGCTGCCAGGTATAGGCCTCCGCCTCGGGCGTGTCTGCCTCGGGCCGCCGGCGCAGCTCGAACACCTGGCCGCAGGTCGGGCAGGTGTGGCGGTCGCCGAACACGGCGAGCTTGAAGCCCTCGCGGAAGCCCTTGTCGACGAACGAGCGGACGCAGCAGTCGTCCATCCGCGCGGGCTAGCGGACCTCCTCGAACGCCCACGCGATGCCGTTGGAGAAGGTCACCTCGGTGACCCCGCCGCCGGTGACCAGGAACGTGCCGTCGAAGTGGCGGCCGATCGCGATCGAGCAGCTGCCGAGGATCTCGTTCACGATCAGCTTGCCGGCGATCTTCACCACGAAGTTCTCGCAGCTGCCGCCGTAGTCGCCGGTGATGTGGACGCGGCTGACGTTTGACGGCAGGTCGAAGACGTTCGAGCCGGTGCCGGTCTTCTTGAACGGCGGGCCCTGGCCGCGCCCACTCACCTGCGTGGTGTTGGTCCCGCTGGTCGCGTCGGAGAGGACCGTGAGCGTGCCGTTGTAGGTCTGCGCCGCGGTGGGGCTGAAGCGGATCGTCACGGCCTGCGACGTCCCCGGCGCGATCGTCCCGCTGGTCCAGCTAGCGGCGTACCCCGCGGGCCCGTTGAGCCCAGTGACGGTCAGGGGCGCGGTGCCGTCGCTGTAGATGCGCAGCGTCGCGTCGAAGGTCTGGCCGATATCGATCGTGCCGTAGGCGAGGTTCGCTTCGAGGCGGATGACGCGCGTCGAGGTCGGGGTCGGCGTGGGCGACGGGTTCGTCGGCGACGAGCTGCCGCAGGCGAGCGTGGACAGACACAGGAGTACGAGCGCAGCGCGTCGGATCATCAACCTAGCCCTTCTGGATGAGGAACGGGGGAAGGGCGATCCTACTACGCCTGAGCTAGCCGATGCAATGACAAGTTGTCATCACTTGTGAGGCTGGGCCTCCCAGACGTCGCCATCGGGGAACGTGAAGACG
>Ga0307503_10000199_pt1 | contig 16707 bp, 19 predicted proteins | sample 17_S_MG_FD_194514 | JGI IMG/M metagenome (GOLD analysis project Ga0307503, IMG submission 194514) | Soil microbial communities from Populus trichocarpa stands in riparian zone in the Pacific Northwest, United States - 17_S | ecosystem: Environmental > Terrestrial > Soil > Riparian zone > Trees... | reverse complement strand
CCATCGCTTCCGATTATGCTCACGCGCCGTGAGCGATGACCTGATCCGGCGGATGGTCGAGGCATCGGAGCTGCATGGCGAGTTCGTGCTGTCGTCGGGCACCACCTCGAGCGTCTACTTCGACAAGTTCCGGTTCCTCACGCGGCCCGACCTGCTCCGCGACGTGGCCCACGCGGTCGCGGGGCTGCTCGCGCCGGGGACCGAGCTGCTCGGCGCCCCCGAGGGCGCCGCGATGCTGCTGGTCGCCGCGGTGTCGCTCGAGACGGGGCTGCCCGTCAGCGTCGTGCGCAAGCAGGCGAAGGAATACGGGACGAAGGCGCAGGTCGAGGGGCTGGTTCCCGCGGGCGCGCTGACGACGCTGCTCGAGGATGTCAGCACGACGGGGCACCAGGTGCAGGCGGCGGCGGAGGTGCTGGCGGCGGCCGGGGCCTCGGTCGCGCGCATCGTGCTGGCGATCGACCGGGGTGGCGCCGATCACCTGCGCGCCGCGGGCTATGCGGTCGAAGCGGTGGCCGTGCTCCGGCCGGGGGTCTGAGTCAGACGCGGTCGCAGCGCCAGATCCGCAGCTGCCACAACCACCGGCTACCGCGCTGGCGGAAGCTCACGAGCCCGTCTTTGACCATCTGTGTCGCCGCCTTGGACTTGGCGATCAGATCGGGCAGCGGGAACTCGCGCTCCAGGATCGAGTGCATGTGGTCGCCGAAGACCTCGTGGGCGGCGTCCAGGATCGGCTTCTCGTATTGGATCGTGCCCGTCGGGAGGTACAGACGGCCCCCGTGGGCGAGCGTCTCGCCGATGGACCGCACGAACTTCGTCGGGAGCTCGGCGCCGGTCGGGCCGCCCGAGGGCACCTCGACGAACCAGCCGGACTCCGCCGCGATGTCGTCGGGGATGCCGGAGACGTCGCCGATCAGGACGTTTGCCGAGACATCGCGCACCGGCTCGAGCAGGTCCCCCTGGCGGAACTCGCACACGTTCTCCAGACCGAGTCGTTTCGCGTTCTCGCGGGCGGCCTCGACCGCCCGCTGCGAGAGGTCGACGCCATACACCTTGGCGGCGCCGAGCTTGGCGGCTACGAAGGCCAGGACGCCGCTTCCGCAGCCGACGTCGATCACGGTGTCGCCCGGCTCGATCTCCATCGCCTCGGCCAGGGTCTTGCTCGTCGCGGTGGGGCTGAACACCCCGGGACCCAACTGGAGCGAGAACGGCCCGGTACGGCCCTTCCACTCGATCTCCGTCGACTGACTGGCCAAATGGCTTCTCCGCATGCACGCCGCGCGGCGATCCCGGGCGGCTATCGGGATAAGGCTACACGGCGGGTGGGTCGGCCGTCGCCTCCGGGCCGGGCACTAAGGTGCCGTCCTGCACGGCCGCGGCGTCGGCCTCCAGGCGCTCCGCGAGCGCAACGGTGTCGATGCCCCTGCTGCCGACCGGGTAGACGCCGATCCGGGAAGCGCCGCGGCGCAAGAGGGTCATCGTCCCATGCGCGTTGCCGCGCAAAAGGTGCACATACCCCGCACCCATCTGCGACAGCCCCTTGAACAGCTCCTCCTCACCGGTGCCCTTCGCCTGCTTCCAGGCGGTCTCCCAGGCCTCGTGGGCCCCGAAATAGTTGCGCTCCGCCAGGAACCTCCGGGCGGCCGCGTCGTTGTCGGCGATGCTCATCGCGTCGAAGTCCGGCAGGGCCAGCCGGGTCTCCTCGTCCCAGGGCAACGGCCGGCCCAGCTCATCCCGCGGACGCGCGGGCTTCTGCCGCCCGTCCGAGGGCACGCCCGTCTTCCCGGTCGCTTCCTGTGGCATGGGACCGATGCTAGCCGGTCCGCGCTACTCGACGGCCTCGATGGGCTCCGACAGCACCTCGAGCGCCTCCCGGAGGGAATCGTAGCTGCGATCCCCCAGCTGGCGGCGGGTGCGTTGCTCGAGCCCCTGGATCGCTCGGCGACATTCGGCGGCGGCGCGGCGGCCGCTGGCCGTGAGCCGAACGAGCTTCGCCCGCGCGTCGGCGGGATCGGGCACCCGCCGCACGTAGCCGCGTTCCTCCAGATCATCGACCATGGACATCATCGCCTGCTTCGTGAGGCGGGTGTGCTCGGCGAGATCGGTCAGCCGTGAGCCCGAGCGGCGATCCACGGACAGGAACAGCGCCGCGTGCCCCGGCCGCAGGTCGGGATAGCCGCGTTCGGCCAGGTCAGCGTCCAGTTCCGAGGCCAGCGAGCGGCGCGCCTCCAGCAACAGGCGGGTGATGTCGGTCATGTGACGGCATCTTCCCGTGGAGTCCGGGCATGGTCAACGATGTTGACCTTCTCCCGACTGGATAGCCTGGTCCGTCGTGGAGATCCGCGAGGCAACCGAGGCCGAGCATGCCGAAACCGGGCGCGTCACCGCCCTGGCCTACCGGGGGCTCGTGCGGGACCAGGCCTACCTGACCAGGATCGCCGACGTAGCCGATCGGGCGGCCCGGACCGTGATCCTGGTTGCGCTCGAGGCCGGGTCGATCGTCGGGAGCCTCACCCTGGAGCTGGCCACGAGGGTGAACGCGGCCGACGATCCGCTCGAGGCGCATCGGGCGCACATCCGGATGCTCGGGGTCGCGCCCGCCACGCAGGGCCGGGGCGTCGGTCGCGCCCTGATGCACGAGGCGGAGGCTCGCGCCCGCGCCGCCGGGAAGACCGAGATGACGCTGCATACGACACAGCGGATGGCTGCTGCCCAGGCGATGTACGAGGCGCTCGGGTACGAGCGACTGCCCGATGAGGTGCTGCCGGATGGTTTCGTCCTGCTGGGCTATCGCAAGGTGCTCGGCGCCGGATCCGTCTGATCGCGGAACTGCTGCTCGTACAGCTGGGCATAGAGCCCGCCGAGCGCCAGCAGCTCCTCGTGGCGCCCCCGCTCGACGATCTTGCCTCGGTCGACCACGAAGATCACGTCGGCCGCCAGGATCGTCGACAGACGGTGCGCGATCGCGATCGTCGTGCGGCCCTGCATCAACGGCTCGAGCGCGGCCTGCACCAGACGTTCGCTCGTCGTGTCCAGCGACGACGTCGCCTCGTCCAGGATGAGGATCTTCGGATCCTTCAGGATCACCCGCGCGATCGCGAGCCGCTGCTTCTCTCCGCCCGACAGTTTGTAACCGCGTTCGCCCACCACGGTGTCGTAGCCCTCTGCCAGCTCGACGATCCGGTCGTGGATGTTCGCCGCGCGCGCCGCCGCTTCGAGCTGCTCTTGGGTCGCGTCGGGGCGGCCGTAGAGCAGGTTGCGGCGGATCGTGTCGTGGAACAGATAGGTCTCCTGCGTCACGATGCCGATCGCATCGGCGATCGATGCGAGCGTCGTCGAGCGGACGTCGCGCCCGTCGATGCGCACGGCGCCCTCGTCGACGTCGTACATGCGCGGCACGAGGTAGGTGATCGTGGTCTTCCCGGCACCGCTCGGTCCGACGAGTGCGGCGAGCTGACCGGGCTCGATCCGCAACGACACATCGTCCAGCGTCCATTCGCGATCGTCGACCTGGTCCTGTTCCGGGATCTCCGACGCGTCGTAATGGAAGCGGACGTGGTCGAGCTCAACCGCGCCGCGCGTATGCACGAGCGCCTCCGCGTTCGGCGCGTCGGTGATGTCGTGATGGAGGTCGAGGTACTCGAAGATCCGGTCGAACAGTGCGAGCGAGGACTGCACCTCGGTCGAGACCTGCAGCATCGAGCCGATCGGGAAGAACAGCCGTGATTGCAGCGTGGTGAACGCGACCAGGTAGCCGGCGGACAGGGATTGGTTGCCATGGTTGAGCATCACGCCCGCCACGAGGTACACGAGCGCCGGCGTGATCGAGAAGAACGTACCGACCACCGCGAAGAACGATCGGCCGATCATCGTCTGGCGGATCTGGAGGCCGGTCAGCCGCTCGTTCTCTTTGCTGAACCGGCCGATCTCATAGACCTGCCGACCGAACGCCTTGGACAGCAGGATGCCGCTGACGCTGAGGGTCTCCTCGGTCACCGAGGTCATGTCCGCCATCGTCTGCTGTGTGCTCGAGGCCACCTCGCGCCGGGCGCGACCGACCTTCACCGTCAGCCACAGGAAGACCGGCAGCAGGCACAGGGACAGCAGCGTAAGGGGGACGGACAGGATGGCCATCGCGATCAACGTCGAGATGATGACGACGACGTTGGACAGAACCGATGATGCCGTGTCGGTTACGACGGTCGACACGCCTCCCACGTCGTTGGCCAGGCGCGACTGGATCTCGCCGGTGCGCGTGCCCGTGAAGAAACGGAGCGGCATGTGCTGCAGGTGCGCGTACAGGGCGTTGCGCAGATCCTGCATCACGCGGAGACCCACGAGGTTGGCCTGGTAGGTCTGGGCGATCCCGAGGGCGCCGGTGATGATCGGGATGATCACCATCAACGCCACGCCGACATACACGACGTCGATCTGCGGGCAGGTCGCGCCGGCGCGGCAGGTCCCCGGCGGGTTGCCGAACAACCCCTGGTTGAAGATCCAGGCGATCAGCAGCGGATTGACCACGCCGAGGCCCGACGTGATCACGATCAGAAGACCGACCAGCGAGACCTTGCGCCGGTACGGCCGGAACGTTGCGACGACACGGCGAACCGTGTCGCGGTCGATCGGACGCTTATCCTCCTCCCGAGGAACGGCGTAGAACCTGCTGTGTCTGCCCACGCGTCGAAGATACGCGCCGGAGCCGTCAACGTCGGCTCGTGCTCAGGAGCGGCGGCTCACTCGGCGAAACAGGGGAACTTGTCCTCCACCGAGCGCACGTCGTCCACGCTGTCCGCGTACCAGTTGTCCGATCCGGCGCCACCGACGATCGTGTCGTGCCCGCCGCCGTCATAGGTCGCCAGGCAGTCGTCGTTGCCCAGGCCGCCACTGATGAAGTCCCAGCCGCGGAAATCGGTCAGGGAGTCCCCGTCGGGACCGCCGTACCAGTGATCGTTGCCCTGGCCACCGAGGTTGTAGTCGCGCCCCTCGCCGCCCGAGGTGCGGTCGGTGCCGGGGCCATCGGCGAAGTAGTCGCCACCGTTGCCACCCGAGAGCTGGTCGTTCCCGGTGCCGCCCCAGATCGAGTCGGCACCGTCACCGCCGAAGATCCGGTCGTCGCCGCCCTTGCCGTAGAGGCGATCGGCGCCGCCCTTGCCGCAGATCACATCGCTGCCGCCGGTGCCTTTGAGCTCGTCGCTGCCCTCCGTGCCGACGATCGTGCAGATGGACCGCGGGGACACCGCGGCATGCGCCCACCCCGTCGAGGCCAACAAGAGCGGGAAGGCGAGCAGTGCAACCACTCTCCGAGCGCGCACGGGTTTCCTCCTCGGGTCGGATGCCTCGAGCATAGTCCCGACCCCGCCTCCCTTCAGGCAGCGATCACGATCGCGCGGCGCAGCACGCCGTCGATCATGTCGGGCGTGAGCTTCCCCGTGAAGGTGTTCTGCTGGCTCGGGTGGAAGCAGCCGAGCAGCCGATACGGGCCGACCGCGACGTCGGCTCCGTGCCCGAATCGCGGCTTCGGCGACGGGACCGTCGCCCCCGTCTCCCCGATCGCGCGGAGGGCACCGTCCCACGCGTATGCCCCGAGTGCGACGATCGCCCGGAGCTGCTCGAGAGCGCCCAGCTCGCCCGCCAGATACGGCAGGCATCGATCGCGTTCCTCGGGCGTCGGCTTGTTCCCCGGTGGCGCGCAGCGATTCACCGCCGTGACGTAGGCACCGGACAAGGTGAGGCCGTCGTCGCGAGCGATCGACGCGGCCTGATTCGCGAGCCCGCACCGATGCAGCGACGCGAAGAGGAAGTCGCCACTGCGATCGCCCGTGAAGATCCGTCCCGTCCGATTGCCGCCGTGCGCGGCCGGCGCCAGCCCGAGGATCAGGATCTGCGCGCCCGGGTCGCCGAACCCCGGGACCGGCTTGCCCCAGTACTCTTCGTCGGCGAACCGGGCGACCTTGTCGTGCGCCACGTGCTCGCGCCACGACACCAGACGGGGGCAGGAGCGGCACGCGACGACGTCGTCGCGGATCAGATCGAGGGCACGCACCGTCGGAGCATAAGAAGAGGGCGGGGCATACGCCCCGCCCTCCCCTTCCGACGAAACGGCTCCACTACAGCGTGCCGTTGCCGATGTTCACCCACACGTCGTAGTAGCCGTAATTCGACTTGTAGGCGTTGTACTGGGAGAAGACCTTCACCGTTCCCGCCGTGCTGCCCGGGATGACGACCATCGACGCCTCGTCGTTGAGCATGGCCTTCGTGGTCGACGCAGCCACCACGGTCGGCGCGGTCCAGGCCGTGCCGTTCGTGGACGTGGCGGCGAGCAGGTCGAACTTCGCCTTGGCGCTCCCGTAGTTGCACGGGTTCGCGATCCCGGTATCCCGACAGCCGGCCCACATGGCGACGAAGCCGCCGGCCGGTGCGGGCTCAACCGCGACCGAGTAGCCGCCCGGGTACGTGGCGGTGTTCGTGAAGATCGTCTTGGGCGCCGAGGTGGCGGTCCCGTTGAAGGTGACGAACTTCTGCGCGGTCGCGGTGTTGTAGGCCACCGTGACGATCCCGGTGTTCTGCGGCGATGCGGATGCGATCGGGAAGCCGTTCTGCGCCACCGAGATCTTGTCCGCCACGGTTGCGGTGCCCCCCCAGTTGCCGAGGGTTGCGGCCGCTGCCGCGTTGCCGTTCAGGTTGATCCCGCGGACCTTCAATGTGCCCGTGTCGTCGGCGATCCAGGTGACCGCGATCAGGTCCCGAACCGCGGAGATGTTCGCGAACCCGGAGAACCCGTAGCCCGCTCCCGACTGTGTCGCCGCCGTCGTCCCGATGTTGATGGGTGCCGACCAGGCTCCGCCTCCGTTGCTGGACTGACGGAAGACGACGTCGCCGGTCTTGGAGTTGATCCACACCACATACACGTTCGTCGGACCGGCAGAGGTCTGCGCGGCTGCGACGATCGGGTAGTCGACTTTGCCCTTGGCCGCGCTCAGCTTCTGAACGCCGGACCACGTGCCGCCGCCGTTCGTGCTGACGTTGACCTGTGTCTGACGGGCTGCGCCATCCGCGTCATAGTAGCTGTAGCCGGTGAACCAGCCGACGACCACCGTGTTGCCGGCAGCTGCGAGGCTCGAACCCTCGGCGTGCTGACTGCCCGAGACCTTCTTCGCGGTGGTCCAGGTGGTGCCATTCTTGCTCGACGTGTACTTGATGGCTTCGGGTAGCGACGCGTCGGACACGAACGCCTCGTGCAGTTTGAAGTTCGTGGTGCCCGGGGTCCCTGTGTAGTCCAGGGAGTTGCTGTAGTTCCAGGCGTAGTTCCCGGGCAACGCAACCCGGCTACCCCAGGTCACGGCCGCGAACGCGATGTTCGCGCTTGCGAACACCATCACCACGGCGACTGCGATGGACCTGCGCAGCATCCTTCTCATCGACCCCTCCTCTCCCATACGGGAACCCCGGTGAGGCCCCCTCACCGTCGGTGGTGGTAGCCAATACGAACTACTCCCTATGGGTCAAGGGCCGAACGGATGTTTTCCGAAAGAACTAGTGCGCACGCCGAGGCCTCCGCCGGAGGGCTCGGAAGCGTTCCTCGGCCCCGGCAAAGGGATCGAGCGGGTCCATGAGCTGCTCCACGGTCCCGAGCAGCCCCTCGAACCCGTGCGGGTCGGCATCGGACTCGAGCAGTCTCGTCGCCCGCTCGATCCCTTGAGCGAGCCCCTGGGTGCAGGCCTGCCAGACGTCCTCCACCTCCGGCCGGCGCCACGCCGCCATGGCCGAGGTCGCCCGCACGAGCCGTGTCCGGTACTCGCCGACGGCGTCGTTGAGCGGGCGACCGGGGAGCCGAGTGCTCGGCAGCACGTCGACGAGGCCCGCCTTCGCGGGCTCGATCTCTTCGAGCACCGCATGGAACGCGTCGTGCGAGCCACGGAGCTCCGTGGGGAGTTCCTTGCGACGACCGATCACGGTCCGGTCGCCTGCGACAGCGCGGCGGCGATGCCGCGCGGGTCGTTGGTCGCGAGGGCGTCGACCCCCGAGCGGCTGAGGGCGACCGCCTCGGCCGGGTCATCGGTGATCCAGGTCCCCAGCAACAGACCGGCGTCGTGGACCTCGCCGGGGAACGACGCGTCGGCCTCGAGCACCTTCCCGACGAAGGGCAACACCCAGGCGTGGCCCTGGTCGGCCGCGAAGCGCAGCGCAGCGACGGCGTCGACGCCGTACTCGGTGAGGAGTCCCGTCGGGATCTCGGGTCGCGCGGCGAGGCTCGCGGCGATCGACAGCGGGTTGAAGCTCGACACGATGACGTCGCCGACGAAGCCCACCTCGTCCAACGCCCGATGCACCGCCTCGACGGCGAGCTCCCGCTCGGAATCGAAATCGGGCTCGCCGGGGATGTTCTTGATCTCGACGTCGACGGCCGCGCGGCCGGAGAGCACGCGTAGCGCCTCGTGGAGCGTCGGCACCCGCGCCGCCGCCCCCGACGCGAGGTCGATCCGCAACGCGCCGATCTCGGCGAGCGTGTGGGACGACACGAGACCGGTTCCGTCGGTCGTGCGGTCGACGGTGGGGTCGTGCATCACGACGGGGTGCCCGTCGGCCGTGATCCGAACGTCGAACTCGACCGCGTCCGCACCCGCGCCGATGGCCGCCTCAAAGGCTTCCAGCGTGTTCTCGGCCTCGTCAACGGAGGCCCCGCGGTGCGCGACGATCAACGGGTTTGCCACTTGACTGAACGGCCGTTCAGACACTATCGTCCCCCGCACGTTGCAGGTTCGCTGAGATCCGCAGATGAGAGTCCAGGATGACTGAACGGCGATTCAGACACGATCCCGAAGAGATGTGGTGGCTGCCGGAGGCCTCGTGCATCGGCGTCGACCCGGAGCTTTTCTTCCCGGTCGGGACTTCCGAACCCGCGCTGGCACAGGTCGAGGAGGCAAAGTCGATCTGTGGCGCGTGTTCGGTTCGCACCGACTGCCTCGAGTGGTCCCTGGCCACGTACCAGGACGCCGGTGTCTGGGGGGGCCTCGATGAGGAGGAGCGCCGGGTGATCCGTCGGGCCCGCCGGCGCGGCGCCGAGGAACGCGTGCTGCAGCCCGCCGTCTGATTCACGCCTGACTCGAGGGGCACAGCGGCTCGATCGGGCACTCGGCGCACCGAGGCTTCTTCGCCTGGCAGATCCGACGTCCGTGATCGATCAGCACGTAGCTGAACGGCGACCACTGCTCCCGCGGCACGAGACGCATCAGGTCCTGCTCGATCTTGTCCGGATCGCTCTGCGACGAGAACCCGATCCGATTCGACAGACGCTTCACGTGGGTGTCGACGGGGATCCCCTCCACCTTGCCGAAGCCGTTGGCGAGCACGATGTTGGCGGTCTTGCGCGCCACGCCACGCAGCGTCTGCAACTCCTCCATCGTGTCGGGGACCTGCCCGTCGTAGGCCTCGATCAGTCGCGCGCAGGTGGCGCGGATCGACGCGGCCTTCTGGTTGTAGAACCCCGTGGGCTTGATGTCGGCACGCAGCTCGTCCTCGGGCACCCGCAGGTAGTCCTCGGGCGTCCGGTACTTCACGAACAGCGTGGCGGTCACCTCGTTCACCTTCACGTCGGTGCACTGGGCCGACAGGATCGTCGCGATCAGGATCTCGAGGGGGTTGGAGAAATGCAGGGCGATGGTCGCGCCGTCGTAGGCATCGCTCAGGATGCGGATGATCTCGGGCGCGCGCTGGCCGATCGGATCGGCGCGCGACAGGGTGGGCTCTCGGGCGGCGGGCACGTCGTCGATGCTACCCGGCGTCGTCTCCCCAGACGGGCGCGAGCGGGAGCGTGAACGACGCCCCGTTGCGATGTTCCCCCACCCACGCGCCGGCGCGGTAGACGCCCACGCCCCCGAGGCCGGTCACCCGCCAGGACTCGCCATCTCCCACCATGGCGGTGCGCTCGTCCAGCGCGATCAGGTGCCCATCGGCGGGCGCCGCAGCCTGGATGAAGGCGCGGGCGCCGGGGATCCACGTGTCGACCATGTCCCAGTGCGGCGCGAACAGGACCCCTGGGAAGAAGCCGAGCCCCGGCGCCCAGATGCGCTCGAAATCGTCCGCGTCGGAGTCGAACGTCGGATCGCACAGGCAGGCCACCCCGGCGGAGCAGCCTGCATAGGCGGTCCGTCCGTCGGCGATCCGAGCCAGCAGCCGGCGCCAGAAGGGCGAGCCCATGAGCACCGACGCCAGGTAGGCCGGATTGCCGCCCGAGAAGAACACGAGCGCGGTGTCTTCAAGCTCCTCGACCATCGCCGGATCGTGCGCGTCGGCGGCGGTCCGCAGCGGCGGCGCGGCGACGGCGACGCCGATGGACCGATAGTGCTCGACGCCCTTGGTGACCCACCCGTTGTACACGTCGTCGTCCTCCGGGGCTGCGGCGGTCGCGAACACGAGCGCTTTGCCGGCGCGACCGTCGAGCAGCGCCCGGTCGACGTCGCGGTGCCACGTCTCGAACTCGCCGGCGCCCAGGAACGCGTAGCTACTCATCGCGCTGCCTGGATCGCCTTGCCGAACCCCGGCAGCGCGCGCTCGACCATGTCGTCGTTGGCGGTGATCGAGATGCGGAACCATCCGGGCATCTCGAACATCGCGCCCGGGAGCACGAACACGTCGTGCTCGCGCAGGAGTTCGCAGAAGCGCTCGTCGTCTGCAAGCGGGGAGCGCACGATGATGTAGAACGTGCCCTCGGGCTCGACCGCCTCATAGCCCTGCTCGCGCAGCGTCGAGACCAAGAGATCGCGACGCCGTTGCAACGTGGGGATATCGACGCTCATCGCCTCGAGATCGGGCACGGCATGCTGCAGCAAGGACACCGGGTACGCCCATCCGTACGTGATCTGCCCGATCTGCAGCCCGAGACGAAGCTCCTCTGCCTCGGGCATGCCGGGCGGGGTCGCGAGGTAGCCAAGGCGCGAGCCCGGCGCCAGCAGCGTCTTCGCATACGTGTACAGCAGGAACGAGTGCGGGTAGTAGGCCACCGGGGTCGTGAACGTGTGGCCCTCGAACACGATGCGGTTGTACGCCTCGTCGGACAGCAGGAAGATCCGCCGATCGTTGCGCGCCGACGCCGTCTCGAGCAGCGAGGCAAGCTCGGTGAGCAGCGCGGGCCTGTAGATCCGCCCCGACGGGTTGTGCGGCGAGTTCACGATGATCGCGCGCGTCCGCGGCGTGATCGCCGCTTCGATCGCCGCAAGGTCGAGATCGAAGGAACGCTCGCGATCCGCGTACACCCGCACGGGCGTCGCGCCCGAGGCGACGATCAGCGTCTCGTAGAAGAACCACGGCGGTGAGACGAAGATCACCTCGTCCCCGACGTCGACGACCGTCCGCAGGGCGATGGCCAGGCCCGCGAAATTGCCGTTCGTCATATGGATGTCGCCGGCGCTGAACGGCAACCCGAGACGGTCCGCCAGCCCGGCCGCGATCGCCGTCGTCGCCTCGGGCAGGTTCTGCGTGTACGCGTAGTGATCCTTGCCCGTCGGCTGGGCCCCACGCACAAGCGCATCGACATATGCCTGGGGAGCGGGCTCGTGCGGGTTGCCGAACATGAAGTCACATGCCTCGGGACGGCGCAGTGCCTCCCACATCGTGTCGTCGGTGCCGAACGTGGCGAAGTTCCCCAGCGCCGTGATGACGGCTTCCATCTGTTTCGAGAGCGCGCCCATCTACCCCTCCTTGCGGCCGCCGTCGCGGAACGATTCGTCGCGGAGGAAGCGGCTGAGCCCCTCCTTGCCGAAGACCTCGAGGAGGCCCTCGATCTGGCTCTCGTGCGCCTCCAGCGAGGCGATCTTGCGCGCGAGCACCTCCCCTTCGGCCGAGAAGTCGATGCCCAGCTCGCTGCGCGGCGTGACCGGCGGTGTCCCCGGGCGGAAGATGTTGAACCGTTCGACCTGGGGCACCACCTCGGCGACGAACTCGGGGGTTTGGGTCGCGTAATACAGCCGGGCGCCGGGCTTCGCGGCCGCCTCGAACGCCTCGGTGGCCCACCGGCACACGTCCTTGTGCCCCTGGTGGCCCGTCATCCCGTCGGGCCCGAAGGTCAGGATCGTATCGGGCTGCACCTCCTCGACGATCGCCAGAACCTGGGCCGCGCCAGCCTCGTCCAGGTGCTCGTCCATGTCGACGTCCACGGGCCCGTCGAGGAATCGATGCTCGGTGACCCCGAGGATCTCGAGGGACCGCAACAGCTCCTGCGTGCGGACGGCGCCCATCGTGGCCGACGGCCAGCGCTCCTCGTCCATCGAGCCGCCCTCGCCCCGGGTCGCGGTCACGTCAACCACGCGACCGCCGGCGCCCACGGCCGTGGCCATCAGCCCGGCGGTCAAGAAGATGTCGTCATCGGGATGCGCCCACACGCCGAGGATCGTCCCCAGCGACGCTGCGTCGGTCATCGGTCCCCTTTCCGCAATTCCCGGACCGGAGTGTGCCCCACCTCGCGTCTCGACGCCATCCGCGGGGACTCCCCTAGGGGTCGGCGATCAGCTGCCGGATCCGGTCACGCAAGGCGTCGGGCACCTCACGCTCCGTGCATTTGGACTGCACGAGCTCCTTCAGATGCTTGCGGAACTCGGCTCGGTCCATACACGGGGAGCAATCGCCGAGATGGCCCCGGATGCGCTCGGCGAGCGCGGAGTCGACCTCGCCATCGAGGAACGCCTCCACCTCGAGGAGGGTCTCGGTACATTCCGGTTCAGACTCATGCATCGACGAATCCCCGCTCCTTGGCCGTTTCCCACAACGCTTTCTCCAGCGCTTTCCTTCCCCGATGCAGGCGACTCATGACGGTGCCGATCGGGGTGTCCATGATCTCGGCGATCTCCTTGTAGGAGAACCCTTCGACGTCGGCGAGCAGCACCGGCAACCGGAACCGCTCGGGCAGCGACTCGACCGCGTGCTTGACCGCCTCGTCGGGGATCGTGTCGAGCACGGTCGCCTCGGCGGACTGCTCGATGCTCTGCCCACCGAGCCGGTCATAGAGGTACCACTCCTCCACGTCGTCGGGGCCATCGACGATCTGGGGCGACCGCTGCTTCTTGCGATAGGTGTTGATGTAGCTGTTGGTCAGAATCCGGTAGAGCCACGCCTTCAGATTGGTGCCCTCCCGGAAGCCGGCGAAGCCCCGGAAGGCCCGCAGGTAGGTCTCCTGGACGAGGTCCTCGGCGTCGGTCTGGTTGCGGGTCAGGCGGATCGCGGCCCCGTAGAGCGAGGGCAGCAGGGGCAGGACGTCGCGCTCGAATCGCTCGCGAAGCTCCTCATCGCCGGGGGTGGGAACCGCCTGCACCATAGGTGACCAGCCTATCGGGCCGGGGGCTCAACACGACCGCCTTCCGAGCCGATGCCTGTCATTCAGGGCACCGGGTGCGAAGATGGGGAGCAATGCCCGACAATTCCGATAACTCACGCCGTCCCGCAGGCCCCGGTGGCGCCGCGCCCAAAACGCGGATGACCCCGTGGATCCTGATCGCGCTCGCGATCACGGCCCTGCTCGCTTTCAGCCAATTCTCCTCGGCCGCGCGCAACAACGAGATCAGCTACACCCAGTTCCAGACCGCGGTCACCGACGGCAAGATCGACGCCGAGACGGTCGTGAAGATCTCCGACACATCCATCACCGGCAAGATCAAGGCCGACGACGGCAGCATCCAGAACTTCACGACCAAGCTGCCGACCAGCTTCTCGATCGATCAGTCCTACACCGACTGGCTCGAGGCCCACAACGTCAACTACCAGTTCGAGACACCGAGCCCGTGGCTCGGGCTCGTCTACAGCGTGCTCCCGCTGGTCCTGCTGATCGGCATCTCGTACTGGTTCTTGTTCCGGCGGATGGGCTCGGGCGGCGCCAACCCACTCAACATGGGCAAGAACAAGGTCAAGATCTATGACCGCAAGGAGATGAAGACGACCTTCGCCGATGTCGCCGGCGTCGAGGAGGCCAAGGACGAGCTCAAGGAGATCGTCGACTTCCTGCGGAACCCGAAGAAGTACCAGCGCCTCGGTGGCCGCATCCCCAAGGGCGTGCTGCTGCTCGGGCCCCCCGGGTGCGGCAAGACGCTGCTCGCGCGTGCGGTTGCCGGTGAGGCGAACGTGCCGTTCTTCTTCATGAGCGCCTCGGAGTTCGTCGAGATGTTCGTCGGGCTGGGCGCAGCCCGCGTGCGCGAGCTCTTCCAGCAGGCCAAGGAGAAGGCGCCGGCGCTGGTGTTCCTCGACGAGATCGACACGATCGGCAAAGGCCGCTCGGGCGCGATGGGCTCCGGGTTCGGCGCCCACGACGAGCGAGAGCAGACCCTGAACCAACTGTTGGTCGAGATGGACGGGTTCGACGCCTCCAAGGGCGTGATCATCATGGCCGCGACGAACCGGCCCGATGTGCTCGACGAGGCGCTCGTGCGTCCCGGCCGGTTCGACCGCCAGGTCGTGGTGGACCGTCCCGACCTCCGCGGGCGCGAGGAGATCCTGCGCGTGCACGCGCGAGGGGTGGCGCTCGAGGGCGGGGTCGACCTGCGCAACATCGCGGCGCGCACCCCCGGGTTCACCGGCGCCGATCTGGAGAACGTCGTCAACGAGGCGGCACTGCTGGCCGCGCGGCGCGACAAGAACGCGGTCACCGAGCTCGAGCTCGACGAGGCGATCGACCGCGCGTCACTCGGGATGGAGCGCAAGTCGCGCATCCTGTCCGAAAGCGAGAAGGAGCGCACGGCGGTCCACGAGATGGGCCACGCGTTGGTCGCGGTGAGCACCGGCAACATCGATCCGCTGCACCGCGTGACGATCGTGCCCCGCGGCACCGCCGCGCTCGGCGTGACGTGGGTCCGCCCGACCGAGGATCGCTTCATGCGCACCGAGCCCGAGCTGAAGTCCTCGATGGCCTTCGCGATGGGGGGGCGCGCCGCCGAGGAGCTCTACTACGACGGCGTCGTGTCCACGGGCGCGCACAACGACCTGGAGAAGGCGACCGAGACGGCGCGCGCGATGGTCACCGTGATGGGCATGAGCGACGACATCGGGCCGATCTCTCTCGGGACGAGCGAGCAACAGTCGGTCTTCAGCAACGGGCCGAAGATGTCGCAGAAGACCGCCGAGCTGGTCGACGCCGAGATCCGCCGCCTGCTTGAGGAAGCCCACGACAAGGCGCTGGCGCTCCTGCGCGACAAGCGCGATCTGCTGTCGCAGCTCTCGGCGCTCCTGATCGCCGTCGAGACGATCGAGGGCGACGATCTGATCGCCTACGTCGACGGGTCCAAGCCGATCCCGACGCCCGAGGACGCGCGTCGCGCGCTCGACACCGCCGCCGCGGCCGCTGAGACGGAGAAGGCCAACCGCACGGAGCCAGAGATCTACCATCCGAACCCGTCGCCGGCGCCGTTCATCCCGCCGGCGCCGCCGATGCCGGCGGACTGACGCGCCTTACCGCCCCTCGGGCATCGTCACCGGACCGTCGTGCTCGTGGTGATGATCGTGGTCGTGGTCGTGGTGTTCGGGCTCTCCGGACAGCACGAGGTCCCAGTGGTCGCGCCAGCGATCCAGGAACCGGTAGAAGTTGCGCTTCGAGCGTGCGGCCCGCTCCTCCTCGGTCGCGGCCGCCCACGCGCGGTGCTCGTGCTTGGCGACCGGGACCGACACGACAGCGCACCCCAGCCCCGCGTCCTTGACCCGGAACGACCACTCGATGTCGGCCGTGCGATACCAGCGGAACTTCTCATCGAAGCCGCCGACCTTCGTGAGCACCTCGCGCCGGAACGCCATCAGGTAGCCCTCGACGGCATCGCACGGCCCCGCGCCGGGAGCCTCCTGGAACTCGCGGAGGTCCTGCGTGACGATGCCGAACGGTCCGCAGATGCCCAGGCCCGGGTCTGCGAGGGCGTCCTCGAGTGGACCCAGCACGTCGCCCGTGGGCTCGACCGAACCATCGAGTGCGACCACGATCGGGGCGAGCGAGCGGCGGAGCCCCGCGTTGCGAGCGGCGGCCCAGCCGGTGTCCGGTTCCAGCCAGAGCACCTCGACGTCCTCGGCGTCGGCCCAACGCGTCTGCGCCGCACCGGTCACATCGGCGATCACGAACTGCACCCGGCGGTCAGCCGCCGTGGACCGGAACCCGGCGAGCGCGCGGTCGATATCGTCGAGCCACCCTTCGCAGACCCAATGAACGCTCACGTCGAAGGTCGCGTCCGCCTCCAGGAGCGACGGCACGTCGGCGGCGCGCGCGGGCTCCTCGACCTCGGTCGACACCGGCTGGAGCGCGAAGCCGTCCGGTTGATCGACGACCTCCCACCCCAGCTCGTGGATCCGGTCGCGGAGCTCGTCGGCCGCCCCGAAGTTCTTGGCGACACGCGCCGCCGCGCGCTGCGCGGCGAGCTGCTGCACCGCTTCGGGCGCGCTCACGGATGCCTCGCGATGAAGTCCAGGACCGCCGCATCGGCAAGGTCTGCCTGCTCGGAGTGGTACAGGTGCCCGGCGCCCACCAGCCAGTGGAGCTCGGCGCCCGGGATGCCATTCGCGAGGATCTTCGCGTTCTCCGGCGCGATCACCTGATCCTCGGTGCCGTGCAACACGAGGGTGGGCAGGGAGACCTGGTCGAGCCGCTCGAACGCATCCCACGCCTGCATCGCCTCCCATTGTCTCCGCTCCCCCGACTTGTGTTGCACGCCCCGGGCGGCGCCCCCGGCCAGGTCGTCGCGCACGTGCTCG
>Ga0307503_10000198_pt1 | contig 16850 bp, 5 predicted proteins | sample 17_S_MG_FD_194514 | JGI IMG/M metagenome (GOLD analysis project Ga0307503, IMG submission 194514) | Soil microbial communities from Populus trichocarpa stands in riparian zone in the Pacific Northwest, United States - 17_S | ecosystem: Environmental > Terrestrial > Soil > Riparian zone > Trees... | reverse complement strand
CCCCTAATATGCGCCGAGCGCCTATCGCCTCGCCTACAGCTCGATGGTCACCCCGCCGACCACCTATGATTATCGCCCCGCCGACAGCCGGCTGGAGTCGCTCAAGGTCCAGCGCATCCCGTCCGGCTACGATGCCAGCCGCTATGTCACCGAGCGGATCCTCGTCCCGTCGCGCGACGGCAAGCAGATCCCGGTCTCAATCGTCTACCGGCGCGGTTTCGAGCGCAACGGGCAGGGCCGCGTCTTCCTCTACGCTTATGGCGCCTACGGCTATGCGACGGCGCCCGCCTTTTCGAGCAACCGCATCTCGATGCTCGACCGCGGCTATGCCTTCGCCATCGCTCATATCCGGGGCGGCGACGAGATGGGCTATGGCTGGTATCTCGACGGCACCCGCACCCATCGCACCAATACGTTCAACGATTTCGTCGACGCCGCGCGGGGCCTGATCGCCCAGCGCTACACCAGCGCCGGCCGGATCGCCGCGCAGGGCGGCTCGGCCGGCGGCGAGCTGATGGGCGCGGTGGTCAACCAGGCACCGGAATTGTTCGGCGCGGTCGTCGCCGACGTGCCCTTCGTCGACGTCGTCAACACCATGCTCGACGAGAGCCTGCCGCTGACCCCGGGCGAGTGGAACGAGTGGGGCAATCCGATCACCGACCCGGCGGCGTTCCGCTACATGCTGAGCTACAGCCCCTACGACAACGTCACCCGCCAGGCCTATCCGCCGATGCTGATCACTGGCGGCCTCAACGACCCGCGCGTCACCTATTGGGAGCCGGCCAAGTGGAATGCGCGGCTCAGGACGATGCGCACCGACAGCAACCTCCAGCTCCTGAAGATCAACATGGGCGCGGGCCATGGCGGCCAGTCGGGACGGTGGACGCGATTGAGAGAGGTGGCGGAGGCTTATGCCTTCATCCTCACCCAGAATGGCGCCGAGTGACGCCGTTCGAGAAGAGGATCACCGCGCAGGACGAGGACATTGACGAGCTCGGCCACGTCAACAATGCCGCCTGGGTGCGCTGGATCCAGGACATGGCGACCTCGCACTGGTACGCGGTCGCCCCGCCGGATCATGTCGAGGCCTATATCTGGGTCGTGATCCGCCACGAGATCGATTATCTGCGCGGCCTCGGGCCGGGCGAGAGCGTCACCGGGCGCACCTGGGTCGGCGAGGCGCCCAGAGGCGCGCGTTTCGACCGCCATGTCGAGTTCGTCGGCGACGACGGCAAGCCCCGCGTCCGCGCCCGCACCACCTGGGCGATCCTCGACAAGGCCACCGGCAGGCCGCTCAGGGTGCCGGACGAGGTGGCGGCGCCGTTCCTGGCCTGAGGGCGGAGAGCCATATCCACTACCCGCTCATCCTGAGTAGGGACTGAGCTTGGCGAAGGCCCGTATCGAAGGACCGTTCCGAGTCCCTACATCCTTCGATACGCCGTTTCGACAAGCTCAACGGCTACTCAGGATGAGCGGGTGGGGGATTAGGTCAGAAGCTCTTCAGCGCCGCGACGATCTTGGGAAAGGCCCGCCCGCTCACCCCGAAGCCCATATGGCTGCAGTCGAGCTCGATCTGGCGGTCGCTCTCTTGCGCGAGGCCGCGCGCCGAGCGGACCGAGACGATGCCGTCCTTGCGCGACCACAAGGCCAAAGTCGGCACGGGCGGCTTTAGCGGCAGGTCCGCCTCGATCGGCGGCTTGTCGACCGGGTGGCCGGCAATCCATTCGTAGAGGCGCCAGACATTGTTGGCCCGCATGTCCCCTGAGAAAGGAGAGCCCATGGTGACGACCTTCTCGACCAGGTCGGGCCGGCCCTTGGCGAGCTCGCGGGCGAAGATGCCGCCCAGGCTCCAGCCGACGAGGATCACCTTGCCGCCCTCGCCGAAGGCCTCGACGCGCGCGGCGAGCCGCTCCAGCGTGTCCGGCCTGACGCCCTTGTTCAGGCCCAGGCCCCAGCCGGCGACGCGATAGCCGGCGGCGGCGAGCGCGCGCTGCAGGCCCAAGGTGGTGCGGTCGTTGGCCATGAAGCCGGGAACGACGATCACCCTGGGCCCGGCCTCGGGCCCGCGCTCGGTCAGCCTGCCGAAGCTCTTATAGAGGCGCAGCCACAAAGCTGGCCCTTCCCTCAGGAACAGCCCGAGCCGCGGCTTGGCCTCGTCAGAGATAATCGCCTCCCATCAGCGCCCTGAGCGGCTCGGGCAGCTTCACCCGGCCGTCGGCCTGCTGGTGGTTCTCGAGCAAAGGCACGAGGATGCGCGGGGAGGCCAGAGCGGTGTTGTTGAGCGTGTGGACGAAGCGGACCTTGCGCTCCTCGTCGCGCCAGCGGAGGTTGGCGCGGCGCGCCTGCCAGTCGTGCAGAGTCGAGCAGCTGTGGGTTTCGCGATATTTGCCGAGCGACGGCACCCAGGATTCGATGTCGTTCATCCGGAACTTGCCGTTGCCCATGTCGCCGGTCGAGGTTTCGACCACCTGATAGGGGATTTCGAGCGCCCGCAGCATCCCCTCGGCATTGGCGAGCAGACGCTGGTGCCAGCCCGCGCTTTCCTCGCCATCGTCGCGGCAGATCACATATTGTTCGAGCTTCAGGAATTGGTGGACGCGCAGCAGGCCGCGCACGTCGCGCCCGGCGCTGCCCGCCTCGCGCCGGAAGCAGGGCGAATAGCCGGCATAGAGGATGGGGAGCCTGTCGGCTTCGATGATCTCGCCGCCGTGCAGGCTGGTCAGCGCGATCTCGCCGGTGCCGGCCAGATAGAGATCGTCGGCGGGGATATGATAGGCCTCTTCCTCATGGCCCGGGAAATGGCCCGTGGCCACGAATGCCTGCGGCCGCGCCAGCGCCGGCACGGTCATGCAGGTGAAGCCGTCGGCGGCGAGGCGCTGCTGGGCCCAGAACATCAAAGCCTGCTCGAGCAGCGCCAGCCGGCCCTTGAGGCAATATTGCCGGGATCCGGCCACCTGGGTGATCCGCGCCAGATCCGCCCAGTCGTTCTTCTCGACGAGCGCGACATGGTCGAGCGGCTCGAAATCGAAGCTGGGGATCGTCCCTTCCCGGCGGACGACGGTGTTGAAGCTCTCGTCGGGGCCGACGGGGGCGCCCTCCCAGGGGACGTTGGGCACGCGCAGCAGCAGATCGTCGAGCGCCTCCTGCTTCGCGCCGAGCGCCGCCTCCGCCTCCCCGATCTCGGCCCCGATCGCCTTGGCCTTGGCGCCAAGCGCCGGCCGCTCCTCGGGCGCGGCGCTCTTGAAGCCGTCGCTGATCGCGTTGCGCTCGGCCCTGAGGCCGTCGACCCGCGTCTTCAGCGCCCGAACCGCGGCGTCGAGCGCAATCAAGGCGTCGAGGTCGAGCGCGACATTCTTCTGCGCGATCGCCTGGCGGACGGCGTCGGGATTCTCGCGGATGAACTGAAGGCTCAGCATCCGCGCCGCCTAGCGGGCAATGCGCAATAAGCCAACAGGGGAGCGAGCGGCGAGGCCGCCGCCGCGACCTCTCGGTTGAACGATCCGAGATCGCCTTATATAGGCGCTTGCTCTGGCCATCTTCCGGAGACGTGGGTGAGTGGCTGAAACCAGCGGTTTGCTAAACCGCCGTAGGGGGATTACTCCTACCGAGGGTTCGAATCCCTCCGTCTCCGCCACATTCCCGACCGACGAGGTCCGGGATCGTCCGAAAAGCCTTCGCGTCGGGTACGCCGATCGATCTAGGTTCTCCGGAAATTCACCCAGTCATTCTGACCCACGTGCATCCATCGGGGAAGCGAAAAATCCGTGTTGAAGCGTGCGGGGGACATGAAATCGAAATAATCGTCATGGATTTTAACGCTGTTGCGCGCGATCGGCCAGACCACATTACGGAGAAAATGCTGATCCAGCGTTGAATTGTTGCCTACATTCCTGCCGGCCCGGACGCTGTCCTCAATTCTCTTTCTCATGCTGCCGATATTGCCGCGATGCGCGCCCCACATGCCGGCCAGGATCAGCTCGCTATGCTGCGGGTGGTCGCGCATAACGTGGAACGCCTTGCCCGACTTCAGCCAATCCGCCACCGCCCAGCGTTCCTTGATGTTCATCACCGAATCCGCGTCGCGCACCAGATAGATGTCCACCTCCGGATCGTCCTCGACGAGGAACCTCCAGAACAGGCCGAAGCGGTCGGCCGGCAGATCCTCGACCATCACCACCTGCGCACCGTTCTGGGTCAGGGCATCCCGGAAGGCCGGGGGAGTGCTCGCGTCCGTGTAGAAGCGCGCCGTCCAGCCGGGATAGAGATAGCGGGCGACGATCGCGTTGGTGATGGCGCCGTTGAGATAACGGATGTCGTCGCCCCAGACCGAAAAGGCGATGAGATTGCGGCTCCTGCGGCCCGGATCGAACGTGCGGACGACAGGGTCGTTCGGGCACGACGCGGGCGCGGCTTCATCTTTCAATGCAAGCGCCCGGTCGCCGTGCGCGACCGCTTCGGACGTTTTGCCGAGCCTGACGAGGAGCGAGCAAAGCAGGTCATGATATTCGATTCGATCGAACCCGCTTTCGCGGCCTGCCATCCAGTCGACGGCCTCCTGGATGCGGCCGAGGCTTCTCAGCGCCACGGCGACGTTCTTCGCACTCTCGGGACCAGGCTCGCGTTGCGCGACGCTCATCATCAAGGCAAGCGCGCGTTCGAAGTCGGAATTCCTGAAATGATGCAAGGCGGCCGCTTTCGCGGCCCACAAATCCTCGCCGGCCGCCGCGGCCAGGATTTCCGCCTCCTCACCCGAAAAAGGCCGGTTGGGATCGGCGCGGAAGGCGGCCGCGAGGCGCAAGGCGGGCGCAGGATCGGAAGCAGCGTCACTCATCGCGCGCTCTTACCCGCGCGATGCCCGGCGACCAAGCGAGGGCGCGCGGGCGGGAAAGCCCGCAAGTCCTGCCGATTTTGACTTGGCGGCGATTTTTCCAGCTTTTTCTGCACATTAGTTACCTAAGCAAACCTAAATGCCGATTGACGCCAGTAGGAATACTACGGTAGTCTTACGATATTGAGCGCCGGCCAGCGCCGATTCGCAACGTCATTTTTGGCCTACGACTGAACGACGCGCCCCTCCGCCGCCGGCTCACCGGCGCTTTTGAAAGCGGGCCAGGCGACGAGCGTTCGGTCCTTTTTGCTCGGGGGTGGGCTCATGGCACGCGGGAAGAATGATATCAGGACCGCCAAGGTCAATCCGGACATCGAGAACAGGCTGAACGGCGGCGACGAACATTCCGCGGTGGCGAAGGCGGCGGGGCCGGGGCCGAACTGGAGTCCAACCACGCTGATTGCTGGCGACATCGCCTTTGTCGCCTTCCAGTCCGACAATTCGGGCGGCGGCGCGAACGCCGACTTTTTTCAGTTCGTCCTTTTGAGGGCGATGGGATCGGGAACGACGATCTATTTCACGGACAACGGCTTCCGTACAGATAGCGGGCTGTTTCGGAACAATGAGGATATGGTTCGCTGGGTCGCCCAGACGGATTTGCCTGCGGGAACATTGATCAGCTTTTCTGCCAACACCAGCTTCCCGAGCACCGCGGAATGGACAGGCATAAATGATGCTACCGGCGCGACGTTGGCGACCGCTTCCCTGGCGCTCAGTGCGGGCAATGCCGGCGACAACATATTTGCGCTGGTCAGCCCATCCTTTGGTGGAACCGACCTCCTCGGCGGAACCGCCATCGCTGCGATAACGCTCGGCGGCAGCACATTCGCGTCGACCTGGACTGCGGCCAGCGGAAACACCCACACGGCTCTGCCTCCAGGGCTGACGGATGGGGTCAACGCCGTCTCAATGGGGGCCATCGACAATGGCCGTTACAACGGAACAACGACAGGGACGGCGACGCAGCTGCTGGCAGCCATCAACAACGATGCGAATTGGACGACTAACAACAATCCCCTGTCGCCGCACTCGGTGTCCTCAATCACCATTCAAGACCAGACGCTCACCATCAACGACGTGACGCAGGCCGAAGGCAATGCGGGCACGACGGCCTTCACCTTCACAGTCACCCGCTCGGGCGGGTCCGCCGGTGCGGTGGGCGCGACATGGACGCTCACGCTATCGGGGGCCGCCAATAGTGCCGACTTCACCGCCTTCCCGCAGACCGGCACCGTCAGCTTCGCCGACACCGTGACCACCGCGCAGATCACGATCAACGTGCAGGGCGATGTCGTCGTCGAGCCGGACGAAGCGTTCACCGTCGTCCTCTCCGCGCCGACCGGCGGCGTGACCCTAACCGACGCCACCGGCGATGGCACGATCACCAACGACGATGTCGCGGCCGCGCCGCCCTCCGTCGATCTCGACGGCGCCACCGGCGGCAACAATTATTCCGGCGCGTTCACCGAGCACGGCTCGGCCGCGATCGGCAATGCCATCGCGGTGACTCAGGGCACGCTGCCGATCACCGGCGCGGTCATCTCCATCACCGACGCGATCACCGGCGACGGGCTCACCGCCACCGGCCTGCCGCCGACGATCACCGTGCTCAGCGGATCGGGCACCGCGACGCTCACGCTGACCGGCACGGGCACCGCGGCCGATTGGGCGGCGGCGCTCGCCCAGGTGCGCTACGCCCACAGCGGCGACAATCCGGACGCCTTCGGCACCGACACCGCGCGCACCATCAACGTCACCCTCAACGACGCCACGCTGACCAGCACGCCCGCCACCGCGACCCTCGCGATCAACGCGGTCAACGACAATCCGGTCGTGACCGGCGCCTCCGACGACGTGACCTGGACCGAGGGCGATGCCCATGTGCTGCTCGATCTCGGCTCAAACGCGCTGGTCAGCGACGTCGACAATGCCGATTTCGCCGGCGGCAATCTCGGCTTCCAGATCCTGACCGGCGCCACCGCCGACGACCGGCTGATCGTCGCCACGGTCGGCAGCGTCACCCTTTCCGGCAACAACGTCCTGGTCGGCGGAATCACGATCGGAACGATCGTCAGCGACGGCGTCGGCGCCAACGCGCTCGTCGTCGCGCTGAACTCCTTCGCAACGCCCGCGCGCGTGCAGGAGCTGGCCCGCGCCGTCGCCTATACCAATGCCAATGCCGACAATCCGGCGGCCGGCTCGCGGCCGATCGTCGCGGTGCTGACGGACGGCGACGGCGGATCGGTGGGGTACGGGCTCAATGTCAATGTGATCGCGGTCAACGATGCCGCGGTCATCGGCGGCACCGACACCGGCGACGTGACGGAGGACGGCACGCTCACCGCCAGCGGGACGCTGACGATCAGCGACGTCGATACCGGCGAGGCGGTGTTCGAAGTGCAGAATGGGGTCGCCACCGCTTTCGGCACGTTCAGCGTCGCGGCGAACGGCGACTGGGATTATGACCTGAACAACGCGGCCGTGCAGCAGCTCGCCATGGGCGGGACCGAGGTCGAGACGATCGCGGTCGAGGCCGCCGACGGCACCATCCACAATGTCACCATCACCATCCACGGCACCAACGACGGCGCGATCCTCGGCGGCACCGACACCGGCAGCGTGACCGAGGACGGCACGCTCACGGCCTCCGGCACGCTGACGGTCAGCGATGCCGACACCGGCCAGAGCAGCTTCCAGCCGCAGACCTCGGTCGCGACCAGCTACGGCACCTTCACGCTCGAGGCCGACGGCGACTGGAGCTACGCGCTCAACAACGCGAACGGAGCCGTCCAGGCGCTGAACACCGGCCAGACGCTGACCGACACGATCCAGGTACAATCCGCGGACGGAACCACCGAAAATGTCGTGATCACCATCAACGGCACCGACGAGGGGCCTGGCAACATCCTCTACGTCGGCATTGGCGGCTACGCCACGATCCAGGCGGCGATCGACGCCGCCGCGAACGGCGACACGATCGTGATCGCCGACGGCACCTATACCGAGCAACTCAGCGTCAACGGCAGAGCGAACCTGACGATCAGGGCGGAGAATGCCGGCGGCGTGACCGTGCTTTCGCCCGACGTGCTGGCGCACAACGGCGACAGCAGTCATTATGGCGGCCTCGACGTCCGCGCGGTGATCGCGGTCAACGATTCGACCAACATCAATATCCAGGGCCTCATCGTCGACGGCAGCTTCTCGGGCGACACCACGCCGGGCAGCAATGGCGACGAGATCAGCGGCATCGGCTATTTCCGCTCGTCGGGCTCGGTCGTGAATACGGTGATCGAGAATATCGGCAACGACCCGTTGGGGCCCTTGTTCGGCCTCCAGCACGGCTCCGGCCTGTTCATCGACGGCGACGGCGGAGCGCCGGGCCTCGCGGTCTCCGTCACCGGCTCGACCATCCGCGATTTCCAGAAGACCGGCGCGCTGATCTTCGGCGTCGATCTCAGCTTCCTCGACAACACCATCATCGGCATCGGCGCGACCGGGCTGACCGCCCAGAACGGCCTGCAGATCGGCAATGCCCAGGGCGTCATCGACGGCAACTCGATTTCGGGCCTCGGCTACACCGGCGGCACCTATTCTTCGTCGGGCATCATCGCCTACGAGCCGACCGGGCCGCTCGCGATCACCAACAACGATATCACCGGCACCGGCGCCGGCAGCGTGGGCATCGACCTGTCGGACGTGGATGGCGTCGCCGTCACGATCAGCGGCAACGACTTCGATTCGCTCGATTATGGCCTTTACGCCTATACCTATACCGGCGGCACGCTCGGGCTCGACACCGCGCCGGTCGTCTCCGGCAACAGCTTCGCCAATATCGGCGAAGAGGGCCTGCACATCGCACCCGAGGAAAGCTACGGCGCGCCGTTCACCACCAGCAGCCCGTTCAACCTCACCGGCACGGCCGAAGACGACACGCTCTCCGGATCGCTTGGTAATGACAGCCTCGACGGCCTCGGCGGCAGCGACACGCTCGCCGGCAATGGCGGCAATGACAGCTTCACCGGCGGCGCGGGCAACGATTCGATGTTCGGCGGCGCCGGCACCGACACCGCTTTGGTCGGCAGCGGCGCGAGCTTCGTCGCCAATGGCTCGAACTGGACGGTGACCTCGTCCGACGGCAGCGACACGCTGACCGGCATCGAGATCGTCGATTCAGGACCCGGCGGCAACACCCTGCTGGTCGGTTCGGGCGGCTTCGCCACCCTCCAGGAGGCGATCAACGCGGCCAGCGACGGCGACACGATCCTGGTCGCGAGCGGCACCTATGTCGAACAGATCACCGTCAACGGTTTGTCGAACCTCACCATCCGGGCGGCGACCGGCGCGACGGTTGCCATCCAGGCGCCGGCCGACGTTCACCAGACGGCCACCTCCTCATCGGGCCGCGCGGTCAACGCGGTGGTGACGGTGACGAACGGCGCCAACATCGTCTTCGACAACATCAATGTCGACGGCGCCGGCCACGGCAACACGGTCGACGGGTCCAACGCCAGTTTCGTCGGAATCTACTACCGCAACGCGTCGGGCTCGCTGCTCGGCGTCGACATTGGCGCCATCCGTGATCCCTATGATTCCGGCACCACCGTCAGCGGCGTCCAGCGCGGCGTCGGCCTTCAGGTCGATAATAGCAGCCTGCTCGCCTTCACCATGACTGGCGGCTCGATCTTCGATTTCCAGAAGAACGCGACCGTCTTCAACTATGCAATCCTCTCGGTCACCGGAGTGACCGTCACCGGCGGCGGCGCCCAGACGATCAACGCCCAGAACGGCTTCCAGGTGTCGAACTCGACCGGCACGATCTCCGGCAATACGATCACCGGCATCGGCTATGCCGGACCGGCGGACGCCTATTCGGCGGGCGTGCTGGCCTTCGGCAACACCAATCTCGACATCCTCAATAACATCATCGCCGGCACCAACGGCACCACGCTCGACGCCCAGGTGGTCGGCATTTACATACTCGATTTCGGAACGCCGAACAGCGGCGGCACGATCTCCGGCAACACCATTTCGCACGTTGACATCGGCATCGGCGTCTATGGCGACATCCAGCCGAACGGGATCACGGTCGGCGCCAACACCATCACCAATATCGACACGACCGATCCTTATGCTGCGGGCGTCGATTTCGAGCCGAATGCCGGGCTCGCCACGCCGTTCGACGTGACCGGCACGGCGGGCGATGACATTCTTTACGGCGCCGCCGGCAACGACAACCTCAAGGGCCTCGGCGGCGATGACGACCTCATGGGTAATGGCGGCGACGACATATTGGCCGGCGGCGCCGGCACCGGCGACACGGCAATCTATGCCGGCGCCCGCAGCGGCTACACGATCGCCTACACGACCGATCCGGTGAGCGGCCGGGTGACTTCGTTCACCGCGGTGAACGACATCGCTCCCGGCAATGGCAACGAAGGCAGCGACACGCTGTCGGGGATCGAGGTGCTGCAATTCAACGGCCTGGTGCTGGATGTCAACGATCCGGTGCAGCTGTTCGACGCCTCGAACAATCTGGTCGGCACCTTCACCTCGATCCAGGCGGCGGTCGATGCGTCGAGCGCCGGCTACACGCTCCGGATCGCGGCCGGCATCTTCACGGAGAATGTCAACTTCCACACCGCGGTGACGGTGCTCGGCGCGCATGCGGGCGACGACGGGGTCAGCCGTACCGGCTCGAATGCGGCCGGCGAAACGACGTTGATCGGCCGCCACGACGTCACCGCGGCGACCGGCGCGGTGACGCTCAACGGACTTCGCTTCGTCAACAACGGCTCGACCACGGGCGGCGGCGCGGGCGACCCGATCCTCCAGATCGTCACCGGCGGCGGCCATGTCGTCACCAATTCGGTCTTCTATTCGGAGGTCCAGGGCGGCAATGTCGACGATCGCGCGATCTCGATGCCGGTGATCGGCTCCGGCCAGATCACGATCAGCAACAATTACTTCACCGGGGCCTTCACCGGCCTCTTCGGCACGGCCTCTTGGCAGCGGGCGGTCTGGTTCGATGGCGGCGGCGTCGATCTCGACGTTACCGGCAACACGTTCGAATATGTCCGCAGCGGCCTCAATCTCGACATGTCCGGCGACAGCGAAGTCGAGGTTTCGGGCAATCACTTCACCTCGGCCGGCAGCGGCGTCGTGGTGGGCGTCGATGCGGACGGGCTCACCGTCGTCGACAACGACTTCACCAATGTCGGCGACGACTTCAGCTTCCGCAACCTGGCCGGCCCGGTGGTGTTCGACGCGGAAGCCGCCGTCGACGCGCTCAGCCCGGTCGGCAATTCCAACGACTATGTGGTCATTCTCGGCGGGTCCGGCGGCGACACCCTGAGCGGGAGCTCGAACGCCGATTATATCGACGCCAACAACCGGCCGGGCAATCTCAACGTCGCGGACGCCGACATCCTGGACGGTCGCGCCGGCAACGATATCCTGTTCGGCCGCTTCGGCGACGACACCCTGACCGGCGGCGCCAACGACGATTATGTCGACGGCGGCGACGGCTATGACACGGCGGTCTTCAGCGGCAACATGTCCGATTATTCGGTCACCGTGCTCGGCGGCGGCGTGATCCAGTTCGTCGACCTGCGGGGCGGGTCGCCCGACGGCACCGACCAGCTCGTGGGGATCGAACGGGTCGTCTTCGCCGACGACGATTATTCGCTCGCGCCCGACGGCACCCTGACCCTGATCAACTTCCCGCCCGTTGCCGTCGACGACGTCAACAGCGCGACCGAGGACGGCGCGGTGTTGGTGGGCTCGGTCGCGACCAACGACAGCGACCCGGACCCCGGCGAAACCGCCACTTTGGCCTATTCGCTCGATGCGCCGGTGGCCGGCCTCACCCTGAGCCCGAATGGCGGCTACAGCTTCGACCCCTCGAACGCCGCCTACCAGCACCTCGCCGCGGGAGCGACGGCGAACGTCGTCGCGACCTATACGGTCACCGACGACAATCTCGCCACCGATACCGGTACGCTCACCATCACGGTCACCGGCACCAACGATGCGCCGGTGGTGACGAGCGGCCCGGCCGCGGCGACGGGCTCGGCGACCGAGGCGATCAGCCTGGACGGCATCCGTGGCGCGGACCAGACCGCCAACAACCGGCTCGAGCCGGTGGTCAATTACGATTCGGCGATCGTGTCGCTGCTTGCGGCGCATCCGAACGACATGCATGCGGTGCTGGTTGGCCTCCAGGCGCAGCTGCCACCGGGATCGGGCTTTGCCGAGGCGGTCGCGATCGTCTGGGATTATGTCGACGACAATTTCAGCTACTACAATACGGTCATCAACGAGATCTCGGCGCGGCTGAGCGTCGAATATGCGCTGTACCTCGGGAACGGCGGCCCGGCGCTGACCGGTACCGCGGCCAAGTACACGCCCGACGGCGCCGACCTCGGCTCGGCTCCCGATCGCTACCAGTCGCTGCACGACAACATCCTCGGCAACGTCAATGGCGCGGGGCTGATCGACAAGTTCCTCGACAGCTCGGGCGGCGGCAGCAATGGCCCGCCCAACGGCACGGCGGACCAGGCTGCTTATGACCGGATCATCCAGTTGCTGGCGGACAACGGACTGAGCGACCTGGTCAACCGACCGGTCTATAGCGGCACAGAAGGCGCCCCCAATTTGTCGCTGGCCTATGACCAGGCGCACGGCCTGCTGGCGCCGGCGACCGGCGGCCAGCTGACCGCGACCGACGTTGACGATGGCGCGGCTCTGACCTGGAGCGGCTCGGCCACCGGCATCTACGGCGCGTTCTCGATCGCCGCCAATGGCGCGTGGACCTACATGCTCAACCAGTTCGACGCCGATACGCAGGCGCTTGGCGCTGGCGAGAGCGCCCTCGATACGTTCACCGCCACCGTCAGCGATGGCCTGGGCGGGTCCGCGACCCAGCTGGTGACGATCACCGTGTTCGGCACCAACGATGCGCCGACAGGCGTCGCCAACGCGATGCTCCCGGGCGGCAGCGAGGACGTGGTTTACCACGTGACCTCGGCACAGCTTCTGGCCGGCTTCTCGGATCTCGACGGCGACACCTTGTCGGTCCTCGGACTATCAGCCGACCACGGCACGGTCGTTGCCGAGCCCGGCGGGTTCGCGATCACGCTCGACCCCGATTATTACGGCCCGGTCGTGCTGAGCTACCAGGTCGACGACGGCAATGGCGGAAGCACCAGCGCCGTCCAGACCTTCGACGTGAACGGCGCCCCGGTTGTGACGGGTCCAGTTGCGGCGAGTGCGACTGAGGGTGGCGGACTCTACACGTTCAACCCGCTCGCCAATGCCAGCGATCCGGACGGCGACTCGCTGGTTGTGATTCCGGTCGGCCCGCTTCCCGCAGGCGTGAGCTTCGTCGGTGGTTCGGCGGCGACGATCGACTTCGGCGATTACGCCCTTGGCTCGGTGGTCGGTCAGCATGGCTGGACCGACGCCACCCCGAGCTCGCCGGACAATGCGATCGTCGACGTCAGCGGCAACCGGATGCTGCGCCTGGCGAACGATCCGACGTCGGGCGACTTTGGCGGTCCGTTCTCGCCGGCCTTTGCCATCTCGGCGGGCGAGGGCGGCGCCGCCGCCGACACTTTGAGCTTCTCCTTCGTGGTCAAAGCGGTGAACAACGTCGCCGACGGCTCGCGCCTTGAGATCGATCTCGGCTCGTCCGATCGGGACGACCGCTACAACTTCATGGCTCTGGAATATACGGCGGGCGGACTGCGCCTGGTGCAGAACACGCCGCTGGCCGACCCCGACGGGAACTGGCAGAGCAACAACTTCGACTGGGGAGGCAACGTCCAGCTGGGCGCGCTCTTCGATGCGTCGGTCTCGCACACCATCCAGGTGATCTTCCGGGCGGTGGACGGCTCGAACAACGACATCGTCGAATTTTACGTCGACGGCAATCTGGTGGGCACTGGCTCCACGTTCGAGAACTTCGCCGAGTTCCACCTTGGCCAGCCGCACGCGAGCGCCATCAACTCGGTGAACAACGTGCTGTTCCGCGCCGGCGATCCGGCGGGCAATCCGTTCCCGGCCGACGGCCCGGGCGGCAACCGCCAGGGCTTCTACGTCGACGACCTGGGGATGTCGGCCTTTGACAGCCATCAGCTTCAGTTCAACGCCAACGATCCGGCTTACGATCACCTGACTGCGGGCACGACCCAGCTGGTTACGGTCAACTACAATGTGGCCGACGGCCATGGCGGAGTGACGCCGACCTCTACCGTGATCACGGTCACCGGCACCAATGACAATGCCGCGATCGCCGGCACCTCCACCGGCGCGGCGGTCGAGTCCGGCGTCGGCCCCGGCAACACGCCGTTCCCCGGCACGCCCTCGGCCACCGGCACGCTGACGGTTACGGACGTCGACGACGGCGAAGCCGAGCTGGTCCCGGTCGTCGCCGGCACGGCGGGCGCCAACGGCTACGGCACGTTCGCGGTGGCCGCGGACGGCAATTGGACCTATACGCTGAACAACGCCGATACCGATACCAATGCGCTCCCCGCGGGCGCCACGGTCACCGACACGATCCTCGTCTACTCCGAGGATCTCACCGCGAGTCAGGTGATCACGGTCACTATTACCGGCACCAACGACGCGCCGGTTGCGGCCGCCGACACCAATGGCGGCGACCCGGTCGTCGAGTCCGGACTCAACCCCGGCAACACGCCCTTTGCGGGCGATCCTTCCGCCGCCGGCAACGTTCTCGCCAACGACACCGATGTCGACACCGGAGATACGAGGTCGGTTTCGGCGGTCGCGGGCGGAACTGTCGGAGCGCCGGTGATCGGGGTTTATGGCTCCGTCGTCATCAACGCCAACGGCAGCTACTTCTACACGCTGAACAACAGCGATGGGGATACCAACGCGATCGCGCAGGGAGCGACCGCCACCGATGTGTTCACCTACACGATCGTGGACCTCAATGGCGCCACCTCGTCGACGACGCTGACCATCACCATCACCGGCACCAACGATGCGCCGGTCGCGGTGGCCGACACCAATTCGGGCGACGCGGTCATCGAGGCCGGGGTCATTCCGGGCGATGCCACGGCGACGGGCAACGTGCTCGCCAACGACACCGACGTCGACACGGCCGACACCAGGGCGGTGTCCTCGGTCAACGGCTCGGCCCTCAAAGTCGGCAGCCCGGTAACGGGAACCTACGGCTCGGTGACGATCGCCGCCGACGGCAGCTACACCTACACGCTGAACAACGGCGATCCGGACACCAACGCGCTCGTTCAGGGCGCGACGGTCACCGAGATATTCACCTACGCGATGGTCGATGCCAACGGCGCCACGTCCTCGAGCACGCTGACCATCACCATCACCGGCACCAACGACGCCGCCGTGATCGGTGGCGACACGAGCGTTGACCTGACGGAAGCCGATAGCGCGGCGGCGATCAGCACGACGGGAGCGTTGACGATCAACGATCCCGATTCCGGCCAGAACTCCTTCGTCACCGTGCCGGGCACGGTCGGCGCCTACGGCACCTTCGCCATGGATAGCGCCGGCGCCTGGACCTACACCGCGAGCTCGGCGCACAACGAGTTCGCCGCCGGCGTGACCTACACCGACACGTTCACGGTGGCCTCCTTCGACGGCACCACCCAGGTGGTCACGATCAACATCATCGGCACTAACGACGATCCGGATGCGGTGAGCGACGTCAACAGCGCCACCGAGGACGGCGCGATCGTGATCGGCAACGTCGCGACCAACGACAGCGATGCGGATGCCGGCGACACGCGGACCTACGCGCTCGACGCGCCGGTTGCAGGGCTCATTCTCCACAGCAACGGCAGCTACAGCTTCGATCCGTCGAGCTATGATATGCTGGCTCTCGGCGCGACCCAGATCGTGGTCGCCAGCTACACGATGACCGACGGCCAGGGTGCGACCGACACGGCGACGCTGACGATCACCGTCACAGGCATCAACGACGGTCCGGATGCGGTGAACGACACGGCGAGCGCGACCGAGGACGGTGCGATCGTCACCGGCAATGTCGCGACCAACGACAGCGACGTGGATGTCGGCGACACGCGGGCCTACACGCTCAACGCGCCGGTTGCCGGTCTGACCCTCGCCCTCGACGGCAGCTACAGCTTCAACCCTGCGAGCTATGACTCGCTGGCCTTCGGCGCGACCCAGAACGTGGTTGCGACCTACACCCTGACCGATGGCCAGGGCGCGACGGACACGGCGACGCTGACGATCACGGTCACCGGCATCAACGATGCTCCGGATGCAGTGAACGACACGGTAAGCGCGACCGAGGATGGCGCGATCGTGACCGGCACGGTCGCGACCAACGATACCGACGTGGATGTCGGCGACACGCGGACCTACACGCTCCTCGGACCGGTTACAGGGCTCATTCTCCACAGCAATGGCAGCTACAGCTTCGATGCCTCGAGCTACGACTCGCTGGCCGCCGGCAGCATCATAACCTTGAATACCAATTATCGGATGACCGACGGCCAGGGCGCGATCGACACGGCGACGCTGACGATCACGGTCACCGGCGTCAACGACACTCCGGATGCGGTGAACGACACGGCGAGCGCGACCGAGGACGGCGCGATCGTGAACGGCACGGTCGTAATCAACGACAACGATGTCGATTTTGGCGACACGCGGGCCTACACGCTCAATGCCCCGGTTGCCGGACTGACCCTCGATATCGACGGCAATTACAGCTTCGACCCCTCGAGCTACGACTCGCTGGCCTTCGGCGCGACCCAGATCGTGGTGGCCAGCTACACGATGACCGACGGTCAGGGCGCGACCGACATAGCGACGCTGACGATCACCGTCACGGGCGTGAACGATGCGCCGGATGCGGTGAACGACGTCAACAGCGCCACCGAGGACGGCGCGATCGTGACCGGCAATGTCGCGACCAACGACAGCGACGTGGATA
>Ga0307503_10000197_pt1 | contig 17061 bp, 18 predicted proteins | sample 17_S_MG_FD_194514 | JGI IMG/M metagenome (GOLD analysis project Ga0307503, IMG submission 194514) | Soil microbial communities from Populus trichocarpa stands in riparian zone in the Pacific Northwest, United States - 17_S | ecosystem: Environmental > Terrestrial > Soil > Riparian zone > Trees... | reverse complement strand
GATGGCGGCCCAGAGCGGGGCGAGGAAATTGCCGCCGTTGATCGCGACGTTCTCGACGGCGCCGGCGGTCGCCGCTTGCGACATCGTGATGGTCGCGCCCTCGAGGGCGAGGCTGACCCCGACTGCGGTCGCGGTTGCGGCGATGCTCAGTTGGAACGCGCCGGCCCCTAGATCCGCCGCGATGGTGGTGCCGGGGACGATGCCGGGGCCATCGACGGTCATCCCGACATAGATGATGCCGGAGAGATTATCGAGGGTGGTGTTGGAGTGAGTGTCGCCGGTTCGGGCGAGAAACAACTGGCTGGTCGCGACGACGGTAGTGCCGGCCGGGACGTCGAGGCCGGTGATGACCCAGCCCGGTTGGGCGAAGTAGAGGGCGGGGCCGCCGATGATCGTGGTGGTGCCGTTGAGGGTGGCGAGCCCGGAGATGCTGCCGCCGGTCATGTCGATGACGCCGAAATACTTGTTCGGCGTACCGAGATCGGCAAAGCCGGGGTGGGTGACGATGACCCGGCCGCCGACCTGCGCCATCGTCGGTGGTATCCAGTCGCCGGTGGTCGGCTGGGTCAGCGGCGTATTGTCGGCGGCGACGCCCTGTATGGTGACAAAGGCGTTGGTTTCGGAATCGTAGGCAAACGGCTCGGAGCGGCCGGGGAAGCGGCCGGTGGCGATCATGCCGTAATAGCGCGGGCCGACGACGAGAAGCGCCTCGCCATGCAGCGGGCCGGTAAAGGGTGGGTCGAAGTCGGTGACCAGGGTGGAGGCGGGCCTCGGCACCATGATCGAGCGGGTGTGCGGCGCCGGCACCAGATTCTGCAGCGAGGCCATGCTGCCCGGACCAAGCTGATTCGTGCCGTCGAGGCTATCCGTTATCCCGACGGGGCGGATGGTGAGGGGTTTGGTGTTGCGCAATGGCACGCATCACCAGCCGGTCGTCTTCGTGTTCGATAAATTTCCCCAGGTACTGTGCCGCCCCTGCCGGAACCGCTGCAAATCGAGCTGCACAACCTGAGCCCGGTTGGTCTTGTCGTCGGCGCGGTTGCGGTAGCGGCCGAGGAGGCGGTCGGAATTGGCGAGGAAGTTGTCGCGCCGCTGGTCGTCGGTCGTCGCCATCAACTCGGCGGCGAGGCGGGTCAGCAGATACATCTGGTCGGGGAACCAGGGGACGCGGTTCTGGTCCTGGATCGGCGGCATCAGGCGCTGGTAGCGCAGGGTGGTCGGGAACGCGCCCGAGGGACCGGGCCAGACATAGGCGTTGGGCGCTGTGCCGAACATGCAGGAGGAGGTGTAGCCGGGGAAGGTGCCGGTGGCCGGCAATGACAGGGTCAGGGTCGGGAACCCGGGGGCGGCGACGATCTGCGAGCCGGCGGCGATGCCGAGGCCGGAGACGCCCATGCCGACCATCATCTTTAGATAGGTGACATTGTCGATGACGGTGATGGTGGGGGAGCCGAGGGTGGTGGTGACGAGGCCATTGCCGGCGATCCGGTCCTGCGCCGTCGTCTCGGTCGCCATGTCGGTGTAGAACAGGTAGGGCAGGCTTTGCTGGCCGGGCTGCTGCACCAGCATGTCGCCGCGGCCGAGATCGACCGGGATCAACGGGTACGGCACCCCGTTGTAGACGTAGAAGAACCCCGTCTGCCGCCCATCCTCACCGGAGCTGCCGGAGGTGCGTAAATAATCGAGCGGCAGCGGATAAGGCCCGCCGAAATTGGTGAAGCCCGCGATCGTCGTGATCAGGGTGGGGTTGAGATTGAAGTAGTAGACGCCCCTCGCGACACTGAAATCCTCGGTCAGGCACAATTCATCGAGGATCGCCTGCAGCTTGACGAGACCCTGCGTGACAAAACCCGGAGCGTGGGTGTCCTGTGCGGCCTGTTGGATGATTTGATTTGCGCTGAGCAAATCATTCCGCCGCTAGCAACTCGACTGCGGCGGCCTCCTTCAATCGGTACTCGTCCTGGTCCTCGCCGCGGATCGAGCCGCGCAACCGCTCGATCGAGGCTTCGTGGATGGCGATGATCTGCTTCGCCGACTCCAAATTGCCCTCGAACTCGGCCACCTTGGTCGCCGTGCCGGCGTCGAAGTCCTTCAGGGCTTGAAGCTGCGCCCGGCTGGGGGCGAACTCGGCGCGCTTGCCGGCGTTGAAATGCGCCTGCTCCCACGCATCGCGCATCCGAATGCGTTCAAGGGCGCGTGTCTTGCTAAACTCGGCGATGCGGGTCGGGAAGTTGACAATGTCCCGCTTGGTGTTGAGCAGGTTTTGGATCGCCATGCCGAGATCGATCTTGGCCTTCTGGCGGCCGATCGACTGAGCAAACTGGTCGAGGACGCCGTCGCGGTCTTCCGGCGCAGTCGATTCGTTGACCAGGGTGATCTTCATCCCCCCCAGTTCGGCGTCGACCTGGACGTGCTGGTTGAACGGCATCAGCGGCCCTCGTCGATGTAGAAGGGCGGGATCTTCTGCCCGGCCAGTTCGACGGCGCTGTTGCCGCGTTTGTGCTGGTCGAGGGTGGTGAGCTTGATCTCCTCCAGCCACACCCGGTAGTGCTGGTTCGCCAATGACTCGGCGACGGCGACCGGGCGGGTGTAGGTGGTCCCCTGCTGGTAGAGGAAGCCGTCGACGCGCAGGCCCAGCGCCCCACCGCCGCGCGGCAGGTTGATGCGGAAAGTGGTCTGCGCATTGCGGCGCTTCTTCTCCGCATCGGAGAGCAGGACGTTGGCCGAGACCAGATTGTTCTCGACCCTGGCTTTCTGCTTCATCGCCTCGCGCACCGAGGCCAGCGCCTTCTTCTTGCGCTGCGCCTGGGCTACTTCCCTTTCCTCGCGCTCGATCTCTTCAAGTTCGGCGTCGGTGATCAGTTCGGCGACGGCAGGGTCGATGCCCTCCAGCTTCTCGGCGCGCCACGCGGCAACCTCCGACTCGGGATCGGCCGACGGCTCCTCAAGCGTCCGCTCCAGCATCTCCTGAACACGCCCGGCCTCGTCGTCCGGCAATGGCACGTCCTTGTCTATGGCGATCTCAGCCATCGATCATCACCTCGCGCAATTTGGCCGCGACCATGCGCCCGGCATCGTTGAGCGCCGCCCGCATCGCTTCCGGCCCCTCGGCGAGGTCGCTCAAGGTGATCGTCTCGGCGCACTCCATCGGAGCGTCCTTGCCGACGATCCTGGCGGTCCACTCGATCTTGATATCGATATTACTCATCAGGTGAGCGTCCAATCCGTACCGGCGTAGCCTATGGATGCGCCCGAGACGAGGATCGGCCAGCCGGTGTTGTCGACCGCGACGATGTCGCCGGGGAGAACCTTGAGGACGCCGCGTTGCGGGATGTAGAGCGAGGCGTCGTTGAGCGAGATGTTGGGCGCAGCCGGGTCGGGGCGCGCAAAGATCAGCCTGGTGCCGGCGCCGCCTGCGGTCGCCGCCTTCGATAGGGTGGCGGTGGTGCTGCCGCCGTAGACGGAGACAAAGGTGCCGGGGACGATGCCGTCGCCGAGCACCAGATCGCCGACCCGGATCTGCGACAATGGCGCCCCGGAGACAAAGGCGAGGGTGGTCACGGCAGTGCTGGCTGCGGTGGTGCCGGTGGCGAGGACGGCGGTGGGGCCGCGCCCGTAGCCGCCAAGGATGGCGGCGACCTCGCTATCGAGCAGGACCGCCTGGCCGATACTGGCGACGTCGGCCGCGAGCAGGTTAGCCGCCCAGGCCGGCAGGCAGGGAAGCCGCGTGGTTGTGGTACTGCCCAAGGTTCGGAGTGCCACGTTATGTCTCCTTTACGGCGCGAGGGTCTAGCGGGACTTTGCCGCTGCCGCCGCATCGGGAACAGATTTCCTTCGCAAACAGATGCGATACCCAATTGCCGTGCATCAACGCCTCAAGGACCGGACGGTCTGTCAGCCCGGTCCCTGCGCAGGGCAGGCACGTAACCGAGAGCCTAGGGATTCCCCGAGGCCCAGCCTTGAGCGATTGCAAGAGGCGTTTGCGTTCCACCGGAATACGCTCCTGCGGTCTGCATCAGCGTGTTCATCGCGGCAGCCGCCGCAACAAACGCCGTGTTGAAATTGGCCGCGCTTGGAGCATCGCCGCCGGGGACGAACTCCATTTCCTGCAACCGCAGCGTCTGAGCGAGAGGCGCGGGGCCAGGTCCCTGCGCCGCGCCGTAGCCGGGCTGGTTGCTCTGGGCCTGACCCAACTGGGCGCTGGCGGTGCCATCACCAACCCAACACACGTCAGTGTACGTTCTCACTACATACATGGAAATACTCCTGTCACGACACCAAACAAGTACGCGGACTCCTGTGCAACAGATGCAACACGGGGATCGGCAACCTCCAACACAACGTGGAAATATTGGCCTCCGCTATCCGCTACCTATCCAAAAACTCCAGTATTTGAAACGGTTGACTCGATGCGGCAACCAAAGTTTTGGTTCAAGATGCAATGCCCGGAAAAATACTTCCAGCCTACCACGCGGAGCTGATTCAAGGGGTCGCTCTTATCGGCGTCAAACAAACTCGTCCACGATACATCCTCTAACTTGAGGCAGGCGAAGTAATCGGAGCCGAACACGAATGTCGGGTATACGGTTACTCCGGTCGAGGGCGCTGCGGGGGGAATCTGATACAATCCAATTCCCGTAATCACCACGGCGGCGCCGGGGGCGAGTTGGGTGGCTTGGCCGGCGAGCGGGCCGGTGGTCGGGCCGGAAGTCGACAGTCCGAGGTTGACTGCGGTCGTGCCGCCCAAGGCGCTGATATAGACGGTGTAGGTGTAGCCGGCGGTGCTGGGCAGGGTGACGTTGATGCCGCCGGCGACGACGGCGACTGCGGCGGAATACTGGTAGACCAGCGTCTCGCCGCGCTGCCCGAGGGAGTCGGTGCCGGTCACCTGGATCACATAGTTTCCGGCGCCGAGCGAGCCTGTGCCGGGGGTGCCGTTGACCTGGGCGACGCCGGTCCACGACGGCATCATGTTGGATTTGACGAAGTGGATGCCGCCCCAGTAGCCGATCTCGTTGATGTAGAGGCGGGTTACGTCGCTGTAGCTCCAGGCTTGGACGACGGTTGGGTTCTGCCGGAGATCCTGTTCGACGAAGGGGCTGGTGATGGCGACGTAGTGCTCGCTGTCCATCGGGCCTTTCGAGCTCTTTTGCGCGCCCGATTCGATGGAGCGTTGGACGGTGGGCTCGGTCTGGCCGTTGTAAAACGGAGCGCCCAGATTCTCCAGATCGGCGTAGGTGCGGCCGATGGTGTTGGGGTCCATCACGTCGCCGGCGACCAGCGCGGCGCGGGAGCCGCGGGTATTGACGTAATTTACCTGGGCTCCGCCCATCAACGCCTGGAACGTATTCCTTTCATACGTCTCGGCGACCTGGACCGCGAGTAGCCGCTTCGACTGCTGGATCAGGTCCATCGGCGTGGTGGTCTGGGCCACGTCGGTGACGGTGATCTTGTCGCCCCACTGCAGGGCGACGCCGGTTACTTGGCTGATCGTCAGTGCGGAGCCGACCGGCGGCACGCCTTCGGAAAGAGGCGCTGCGGGGAGCGGGATACGATTGAAGCGGGTCGCGGTCCAGGTGACCCCGTTGCCCTTCTCCATCGTTTTCTTGTCGGCGAACTGGTAGGCGACAAGGTATCTGACGGTTAGCGGCAGAACGTCACGGGAGAGCTGACGACGGACGGCGGCAGCGTATTGGACTGAGGTATTCGTGCTCGACGCCATTTAGGCCCCCATCGTGCTGGGGGCGGCGCCCCCGCTAAAGGTCTGCGATCGTGATGCTGCGGAGGAGTCGTTCGTCTTCGGAAGCCTGGTCGCGCCTTGCATTGCCGCGCGGAGCATCGCCGCGGCCATTGCCGGGCCGGGTGGTCTGACTGGCGACGCGACGTTGGGCGGCGGCGCGCTGTCGTGGCGCTTCCGCTCTGCCTCGTCTGTCGATCTCGTCACCCAGCGCATATTTGTAGGCGGTCTCTCGATCCAGGTTGAAATTGCCCTGTCGCCGCGCGTCGGCGACCATCTGCTCCACTTGCGGCGCGAGTCGCGCCCTGGTCCTGTTGTCGCGGCAGGACTGCTCCCAGTCCCGCCGGTCTTGCCGGTCGAGGAGCGTCGCCTGCTGCTGCTGCAGCGCCGCTCCCATGATCTGCCGTTCGCGATCCCTGACCGCGATCATCGCCTGCGATGGCGACATCAGTTCGAGCGAGGCGACGAACTCCTGCTCGGCCCTCGCTCCCGCGTAGGGGTCGGCCTGTTGTTGCGGTTGACTCCTGCCGCGCTCTACCTCCTCTAGACGCCTCCTTAGATCACGCGCTTCGTTCGCAAGCCTTTGGACCCTGGATTCGCCACGCGACCGAGGCCGCTCCCGGCTTCGTTCAGGAGGCCCTCCTTCGTCGTCGCCTGGATCGCGAGCTTCTTCGGCTTCGGCATCGTCGTCGGTATCGCCGGGATCTTCGATGTCTTCGTCGAGATCGTCGGCAATTTCGGTATCGATGGGATCGTCGATTTCGCCACGGTCAAGCCTGTCGTCAGGGGACGATTCACGCCGGTCGGACATTTATTCGGCACTCCAGCGGGGTACGACCCGCGATGCGATAACCGGACGAATCCGGGGTGGGTTACGCCGCACCACTCAGACTTCCTGTGGAACAGGAAATCGTCAGAATGTCAACCGCGATGAACTTCGCGGTGGCAGGATTTGCACAACAGGACCAAGTTGATAGGCTTGTTCAGCCCGCCGTTCTGGATCTGAACGATGTGGTGGCGATGATTGAACTGCGCGCCGCAGAACTTGGCGATCGCCTCGGCCTCGGTCACCGTCGAGTAATCAGGAACGACATAATCGTCATCCCCAGGCTTTGAGGGTTGAATACCACGAGCTTCCGGGGAGTCTGGATCGGCAACCTTAACCGGCTTCCTCCACCCAGGCTGACGGCCGGGCTTTCGCTTCTTCGGCAATTCCGCCAGCAATTCCATCGTGCTCTTGCCGGTATACGCCCGGTCGATCTCCTTCAGGATCTCGGCGAGGCTGGCCGGCATCTTAGATGGCAGCGTATCAATAAACGATGATGAAACAATCTAAAATAGCGCCGCTGACAAGCGGCGAATTTGCCAATTTAGGCGGAAGAGGAAATAACAATGACAATACCTAAAATACACTTTTCCTATGCATACGACGGTATTGCGGTATGCGGCAGTCTCAGACAGAACTATTCTACCAGAAGAAGCGTAAGAACAATTTCGGAATTCAAAAAAGCCATGCTGGAAGAAGACTACAACAATCCAATTTGCAGAAAATGCATGGCAACACTTAGAAAACTAGACGAAATCTAGTGTAATAGCGCCATCGAGGCTTCGCGAGAGCGGCAACGCACAGATCGAAGGCGTCCTTGACCGCTTGATTGTAATCGGGGCCGAACTCGACCATCCGCTTTAGATCGAAGCCGAACACCGTCACGGCCGCTTCCAGCGCGGCATAGAGTTCGTCGCGTTCGGCGGTCAGCAAGGCGATCTCTTCAGCCTCGGTCAATTTCTACGCGGCATCTGCAGCGGCAGGTTGTCCGGGCGGATCATGCCGGGCGGTCCGCGCATAAGCCTTGGCCCGGCCGGGGCGACGCCGGCCTGCGGCATGCCCGGTCCCATCGGCGGCCGCGGGGTTCCGGCGACACCGGGGCCGGCCCCGCCCGGCACACCGGGAGCGCCTTGCTGCTGCATCGACTGCATCGCCGCCTGCTGCATCTGGATCTGCTGCTTGGCCTGGAGCTGCTTCAGGTGCAATGCGATGTGCATGCGGACGACGCCGTGCGGATCACCTGTCTGCATCAAGGGCTGGTGCGCCTTCAGGTGTTCGAGATCCTGGTCGAGCGGCTGGACCGGCAGATCGAAGCCGTCTTCCAGCAACTCGTTCTCCTGGTTCGGCGGGATCGACATGGTGTGCCGCATGTCGATCAGGGTCTGCGAGCCGGTCTGCGCCCCGAAGATGTTGAGGGCGGCCTTCTCCAGCATCGGCCCTAGGCGTAGCTGATACCCTTCTGCTTGTATTTCCTGCCGCAGGCCACGCGCGACGTTAATGAACGCCGTGCCTTGCTGCTGCATCGCGATGTTGAGCCGGGCCTCCTCGGCCCCGCACCAGGAGAACAGGTAGCGGTGTCTGTTCTGCAATGGCGCGACATCCATCATCTTGGCCTCGATGCCCATGATTCCGTACTGGCGGATGGTGAGGTCGGCGTCGCGGAACTGGTGGTCGAGGTCCACCATCCAGCCGAGCATCGGGGTGCCGATGCCGTCGGCGAGGACGCTGGCCGCTTCTGCCGTCGTCAGTAGATCGACCTGCTGCTCGTTGGCGATCTCGGCCTGGTTCAATTTGCCGGAGGACTGGCTGGTGATCATCGCCGGGTTGACGCCGAGCGATCGCATGATCGCCGCCATCGCCGCCTGGATGCGGCGCAGACCGCGCTGGCCGAGATCGGGGAACTCCATGAATTTGACCGATTCGGGCTTAACCTGCCAGATAGCCGCGACGTTCATGATCAGCGGCGCTTGCCCGGCGAAATCGGGGTCGACCGCGACGATCGGCAATGCGCCGTAGTGGTCGGCGTCGGCCATCTCGTTGGCGGCGTCGTTCGCCTCGTACTGCATCGAGGCGACGGGTTCGACGAGCGACTGACCCTTGAACGAGCCGGATTGCTTCTCGACGGGTTCCGATAGCAACGGACACCTGTCGTTCCAGAACGGGTTGCGTTTCGCGCCCAGCGCGGCCCTATCCGGGCCGAACCAGATGCGGCAGAGACGCCGCCGCCCGCCTTTTTGTCCCGTGCCTCGCCCGGCAAACTCCCCTCGCTGGTTCAGGGTGAGTTTGTGCCAGACTTCCCAGACCAGGACGACCTTGCCGCGCTCCTGGATGCCGACCGCCTCGACCATGCGTTTCTCGGGGTTGGGCGTCTTCTTGTCGGCCTCGACGGTCATCTGCTCGCAGAGATCGTCGGCCTCGCCGTCGTCGATCTCGCCCGCAGCGGCCATCGCCTTGACCTTCTCCTCGGTCCAGCGGCGAGCGATGACGACAAAGCCACCAACCTCCAACGCCTCGTCAATCGAATCCGAGGTCGCCGGGGACACCAGAACATCGGCATCGTGCAAGACCTCGCAAACCGGGCAGCCCTCGGTGACGTCTTCCTCGACGATGTCGGGGATGTCCGGTTCGTCGGGAAGATCCACCGGCGAGGCGCCCGGCATCGACACCTGCGGCGCGTGTGTTTCACGTGAAACGATCTGACGCTCGTATTCCCGCCAGTCGACGTAGAGGTTGTATTGCCCCTCGATGTCGCCGTTGCGGGACAGTGGCTTGAAGACCTTGGTCTTCAGTTTGCCCTGACGGATGTAGTGCGACAGCAGCCCGATGATCTCCCACGGCTGCTTACCGTCGGATGTCGTTACGTCGATGTACCTGCCCGATGCCGGGAACAACTGGTTAACAAACCTTGTCGCCCGGGCGTTGATGGCGTCACGGATGATCGGGACGTAGATCTCGGCGTTGCCGTCGTAGAACTGGTTACGGTTGAGCTTGCAGAAATAGGTGTCCCACCAGTCCATCTGGTTGTCGGAGCGGTTGGCCTGGTCCTGCCAGCCGCGCATGATCTGGTCGAAGAGCTTGTCGAGGTATTTGCGGAGCTTGGAATCCTTGCGGCCGAGCAGGTCGCGGTCGCGGCTGAACGGCTTGCCGGTTTCCTCGATTTCGTCGGTATCGCCGGGAAACTCGGGAGTTTCCATATCGCGAGCGTCGCTCAATCCGCCGCCTCCGAGAGTTCGCGGGATGCCGCGTCGGCCGATTGTATGCGCTCGATCAGCCATTTGAGGCAAGGCACCGCCATGCTGTTGCCGATGGCGCGGTATCGGTTGCCGTCAGCGGCCGGCTTGCCGCGGTAGGTCACGTCGGTCCAGCCGTCCGGGAAGCCCTGGAGGCGCTCGCACTCGACCGGGGTAAGGCGGCGCACCGACATGCCCTGCTGCACGGCAAGCCCATCACTTTTGCCGACATCTATTCCCGGCGTGATTGCCTGCGGGTTCATGCTCTGATGCGCAGATGCTTTCGATTGGAAGGCGATCGCCGGGTAGCCCTGCCCCGGCTTGCCGCCGCCGGTATTGAGCGCGCCCATCACATCGGTGATGCGGACTTCGGAGCGGACGTTCTGGTGAAAGGCGATTGCCCCGACGCCGACGCCGCCTCGGCCGCCGCCCGGTTGCAGCACGGCGTTGGCGATGCCGTCGTCGCGGTATTCGAGGTCGTGGCTGTCGCCCCGGCCGCGTATCGCGAGGGTCATCACGGCATGCTGACTATCCCGATCCAGCGCGAACATCGGGTCGCCGTCATTGCCATTGATGGCGTTGCGCCTGGCCCCGTTGCCGCCGCTGCCGTGCGGCTTCTTGATCGGCACGGCGATCAGCGGCGTGCCGCGCCCGGTGCCGTCCTCGGAGGCGTCGAAGCCGTCCGCGCGCAGGCTGTGGGCGACGATCATCTCGGAGCCGTTGCCGGCATTGCCGTTGCCGCCGACTGCGGCTTGCAGGGTAGCGGCGACATCGCCGCCGCGCCCGCATGCGACGAACGTCTCGCTCTCGAAATCGAGGCGGCCGTGCGGCCCGCCGTGGTTGGCCTGGAAGGCGACGGCCCCGCAGCCGACGCCGCCTCGCCCGCCGTTGGGCGTCAGCACGGCGTTGGCGATGGCGTGCTGCTTGCCGGCCTGGAGGCTGAACATCGGATCGCCTGGAGCGCCGATGCCTATCCCGGCGCGCGGGTCGTCGGTTGACTTGCCTGTTCGAGCGCCTGCTTCAAGGATTGGGGTAATGTCTTCCCGCGTCTCTCGGCGCGGCGCAGTATCCCGGCGCAGGCTCGTGCGGAGAGGAAATAGCGCGGCGGCACAGGCCCAGTTTCCAGCACCTCGGACAGAGACGACGAACACTCGTCGGCGGCGCTGGGGAACGCCGAAATGCTGAGCGTCGAGGATGCGCCACGCTGCGGTTCGCCGGGGTCCAGCAACCACACCCGCGTCGGTCCAGCGTTGGCCGCGGCCCGGAACGAGGGGGGCATCTGCGCCGACCAATATTCCCAGAAAAGCTCCGAAGGCATTGTCGGGCGTGCTGAGCCAGCCGGGGACGTTTTCCGTAATACTCCAGGCAGGGCCGATTGCGTCGATTGCGTAGGCGTATTGGAGCGTGAGGTCGCCGCGCGCGCCGCCGAGAGAGGCTCGTTGGCCGGCGACGGAATAGTCCTGACAGGGTGGTCCTCCGATGACAAGATCCACAGGCTCAGTTGCATGCCAGTCGATCTCCAGTACGTTGCCGAGGTTGGTGACGTTGGGAAAGCGGGCGGCGTGGACGGCGCAGGCGAAGGGGTCGATCTCGGCGGCCCAGCGCCAGTCGATGCCGGGGGACGAGCACTCGGGGGCGCCGATGCCGGAAAACAGCGTCCCGCCGCGCATCACGATTGCAAAGCCTCCAAATCGACGGTGACGCGGCGCAAGCGGTCGGCCAGGTTGCCGGCGGTCGGCACCTGATCGGCGAGAGCCTCGACGACCTGCAACAGGCGGATCAAGACCCGCAATAGGTCGCGGTCGCGGTCGAGCATCTCGTCGCGCAAGACCTCGATGTCGTGCTCCCAGGGTGGGCCCGGGGCCTTCGCCACGAGGTTATTTCTTCTCGGCGGACGCGGATGAACTGGTGGAAGCGGTGGCGGCCATCGCCCCTGCGGCGGCCGAGACCGGGACGGCATTGCTGGTCGCCGCCACCGTGCTGCCTGCGGCATTGGTGGCGGTCACGGTGCAGCTAAGGGATGTCCCGGCATCGGCGGCGACGGTGGTGTAGCTCTCGCCGGTCGCGCCGTTCGACCAGAGGTAGGCATAGCCGCTGGGCTCGCCCTCCCAGTTGCCGGTGGTGCAGGTCAGGGCGTCGCCGACGGTGGCGGTCATCGGGGTGACGGCAGGCACGTCGATCTGCGTTGGCGGCGGCGGGTGCAGGCTGTCCTTGAGGGCCTTGAAGGCGGCGGTCATGGTGCGGACGCGCGGGTGGAGACCGGCGGTCGAGGGCACCATCGTCGCGACGTGGTCGACCGATTCGATCAGGTGGCCGAGGAGGGCCAGGGTGAGGTCGGCGTTCGAGGCGTCGGAGAGGCTGGTGGATTTCGGCGCTGCGGCGGGCGTGCTGTAGCTGCTGCTGCTGGACGAGGTCGCCATGAGAGACTCCTTATATATAAGGCGTAAACGCGCACCCTCCGGTCACCGTGCCGGCATCGCGCTCAGATAGCGCCTCCCGTTCTTATCATAAGCGTAGGGTTGGCGGTTATCCTCGTCGTCATCGGTGTCGTGCATGGGTCTCGCCATGATGCCGGCGAAGGATTCGAGGGCTTCGATCAGGACGCGGTAGGGGCCTTCTTCGGCGAAGTCGGCGAGGCGGTTCCCTCGGAGTAGGGCACGACAGTAGCCGCCCGCAAAAGCGCGCAGAGTCCAGTGGCACGCGCGGGAGACAGAAACGGCCGGTACGCCTCTAACAGATTTTGCAAGCTGCTCTCGCAGGGCCTGCCGTCCTCCCGCCTCCACCGCACCAGATACGAGCGTGGCGGGAATATGGCCGATAGCCTGATTGAGGCCGACATTGTTGTAACGGTCCCGGTGGTGGATGGGGGTGACCCAGCGGATCGGCTGGGCGGTCCACTGCAGACGGGCGAGCGGTCCTTTCAGGGCCTCGGTCCAGGATCGGGTTTTGGCGGCGGGTCGGTAGTCGCCATCGGCGGCGAGGCTGGCTTCGGCAGCAATGCTCGCCACCACTTCCGCCGGTTCGCCCTCTTTGACCCAGTCGGCCAGGACCCGGAGTTGACCGTCCACATACTGGACCAGGACAGCAGCCGTCGTGGTGCGGGTGGCGTTCGCTGCCAGATAAAGGGGTCGGCGTGCATCGGGGATCACCTCGTGGGCGACATGGGCCTCGGTCCAGTTGTCGTGGATCAGCGCACCGGGCCGAAGTGGCAAGGCATACGCGAGCGCGTTCGGTGCATCGATCCTGCCGGTCGGGAACGAAAGTAGCTGTTCCTCAAGATCGTGCAGCGGTTTCGCGAAAATAACCTCGCGCGCCTCGAAGAAGGGCTGCAGGCCACGTATGAAATCAAGCTTAGAGCGTGGCGCACGTAAGGCTTTGAGCGGGACCGAGATACCACGTTTCACCTGCTCGTGACGAAGCGGCTGCAACAGCCACTGATTGAGGCCGTCTTCCTCGACTCCGATCCAGACCGGCGAAAACTCGGCATCGATCGTGAAGACGAGGTCTAAGATCTCGTCGGGGAGCATCTGGCCGGCTCCCGCCGCCCACACGATTAATCTATGCGCTTGCCACGACCACACCGCCCAGCCGGTGGTGGCGCTGTTGCGGTTCGTGGTGCGGGCCGGGTCGATCATCGCATAGCAGGCGTGGTACGAGCGGGACGCCCGCGAATCGTCATCCTGCAGATAGCGGAACTGCTCCCTCGCAAACACCATTGTTTCCGCCGACCTCGCCTGCATCATGTACTCGGCGTTCCAGGTGTAGAGTTGGCCGAGGCGGGAATAGGTCCTTTTCCTGTCATCTATCCACGGCAATGAGAAGCGGGCGGGCCACGCGGCGGCCCGCTCCCCGGAGGGGTCCAGATACTCGATCGGGATCATCCGGGTCGGCCAGTGGTCCTGTTTCCACAGCAGCATCGGCACGCTCTCCTCGTCCAAGACCGTGCCGTTGACGATGACCCGGGCGGATGGCTCGCAGGCGGGCAATAACTGGCCGACGAACCAAGCCAATGTCGCCCGCCTCGCCTCCGGCGTTCTGACGTTTTCTTCCGACTCGAAGTCGTCGACCACGACGCAATCGGGCCGCCAGTCCTGGTGCTTGATGCCGCGGATATCTTGATCCCTGCCCAAGGCCTGGATGCAGTGCCCGGACGACAGGACCAGTTTGGTCGTGGTCCAGGTGTTGCCGGGGACGCGCTGCGCCCCGAAAATCATGGAGAGCGCCTCATTCATCTCCAGTTGGTAGGCCACCACGGCCAACCTCTCGGCGGCTCTTGTTTCACTGCTGCCGATGATCAGGAGGTTCTTGAAGACGCGCAGGCAGGCGGACAAGGCGATGTTCGATTCGGCGATCGTCGATTTACCGCAGCCGCGAAACCCTAGAATTTGTTTCCACCTCGGCCCGAACCAGAAATCGTCGCAGATGGCTTTGTGAAAGTCGGCTTCGCCGTCCGGCATCCGGTGCGAAAAGAACAGCTTGTGGCCGAGCCAGGGGTCGCGGGTGACCTCGGCGATGGTCTGGTTTCTGGCCGCGATGCCGACGCTGGTCAATTTGTCGGGTTCGCGCATCGCAGCCGCCGCCATTACGGGTTCCCGTTCCGTTGGTCGCCCAAGCCCAGGACATTGGCCCCGATCGGCGGCGGGATGATGCCGTAGCGCCGCAACTCGGCGACGAGGGGGTCGGCGTCCGGTTGAGCGGCGCCGGCTTCGCCGGCCGCAAGCGCGCCAGCGCCCGCAATCGCGCCGCCCACCCCGTACTTCTTGTAGACGTTCAGATTTTCCGGCTGGAAGATCGAGTAGTTGAACTTGCCCTCATTGCCGGGAAACTCGGAGGCTGGGTAGCGGGTGCCCCTGATGCCGTTCTCGCGCAGAAGCTGCGCCACAGCAGGATCGCCCCTTGTGCCACCAAGCGGCTGCGCCGGATCAAGCGCATTCTCGCGCCCCAGATGCTCGTAGATGTCGCGGCCGGTCATGTCGGCCATCGACTGTTCCGGCTTCTCGATGTACTCCCACAGTCCTTGGCCGCGCGAGTACGGCACCATGCCGCCCTCGGTGATTCCCAACCTTTCCAGGTTTTTGCGGACATAGGCGGACTGGTCCTTGAGCGGCAGATCCCACCGCAGGAAGTGGTCGGTGTCGGCGCCCTGGTAGCGCATCTCGTAGAGCGCCCCCGGTTTACCGGGGTTAAAATCCTCGATGTTGCGGTAGGCGCCGGCGACCCAGTCGCTCGGATTGCGCAGCGGGTCCAAACCCTGGCTTTTCTTCAGGAACGCCGCCAGATCCGCCTCGTCGCCGGTCTTGAAGTAGTGACTCCAGCCGCCGCTCGAGGACACGTGGGCGCCAGCCGGGTATTGCTCGGCCAGCCGGGCTTTGGCTTCCGCCACCAATTCGGGCGGGTATTCGCCATATGCCCGTTGATACCACTCCGCCACCGGCCGCGACTCGCTGGCATAGCCGCCGGCCCCCTCGCCGTGGTAGCCCTCGCCGCTGCCGATGCGGTTGGGGTCGAAGCGGTTGCCCTCCAAGGGCCGGGCCGCGCCGTGCCACAGATTCGGCAAGCCCACCCCGGCGCTGCCGGGCGGCCGGGCAGGAACAAGGGTACTCAGTGCTATCGCGGCGGCGTCGGCGGACGCAGCCGGGTCGCCCATCGGCCGCGAACCCTCGGCAAATTGCGAGGGGACGCTGGCCAGATCATACGCGCCGCGCCCCATCGCCATGATCAGATCGCCGAGAAAGCGAGCGCCGCGCCCCAAGGGCGATTGCGGGACGCTAGCCCAGGCGGAATAGTCGGGGTCCATAAAGCCGCCGCCGCCCGGGATGGAACCCGGGGAGGACGCGCCGCCCGACATTGCCGCGCCAGCGCCCGGAAGCCCGGCCGCCGCCAGCATATCGTCGTGCCGCTTTTGCGCCTGCTGCCGCTCGACCGCGACGGCGTAAGGGTCCTGCAGCCTTCGCGGCGGCTGGCTGTAGTTGCGATTGGACCGCTCAGCGATGCCGGGACGGCCGAATTGCTCGTAAAACGACCAGGAATCAGCCTGCGCGACATTCGGGTCGGCCGGGGCCTGCGGCCCCGTCTCCACCCGAAATGGCGGCTCGGGGCGGCCGATCTGGCGGGGGATGGTGATCTTGGGAAACTCGGCGGCTTCCGCCCCACCGACCGGGTTGAGTTGGGCCAGAAGGCTAGACAGCCAATCGAGACCCGGGATGGGATCTCCCGCCACGGCCTAGACCGGCACGCTATCGTGGTGCAGCCAAACCTGGGGGTGGTCCGGGTCGCGGGTCGGCTTACACCAGCACGTGGGTGCGGCAATGTGTCGCGGATGCCACTGCCATTGTGTCCCGGGAGCGGGGGCGCAGTGGCTGTTCTGCGCTTGTTCGGGGGGAACGGAGGCCCCGCCCCCGGGATTCTCAGGTTCCATGCGGCCTAGTAGCACGAAAAGGGCGATTCCGTGCACGGGAGTACGCGGAACCGCCCCGAAGGGGATGAATACGCCCGGAAACCGACGTATCTGCGCCCTCCTCAGCTAAAGCTAGCATGACTTTGTTGCGAATCACGCCGTGAATGCCGCGAAGCTTGAATCGCGCCAGCAATTTGTCGGTATCGGCCCGCGAAACGCAGGAAATGTGCAGATCGGAGCCGACAACCACGATGCTGCAGCCGAGGCCGTCGAGCAAATCGTAAAGATCCTGGTTGGCGACGATCAATTTGCGCGTTTCGGCCACGACCGGCGCCGCCGGAATGGTCGAGCCAAGATTTGGCGGCGCTTTCTCGCGGAAATCGGTGCGGCGGAACGGCTCGACCTCGCCGCGCGCCCACCTCATGCCGCTTCCTTCGACTTCATCATGCCCTTGTCATCAAGCAAGCCACGGGTCGCCAAAGCCTCGCGCAGCCGTGCCGTGCTCGAATTCCAGGCAAGCCGCGGCGATACCACGTAAGGCGAGAACTTCAGCCGGGGCCGTTCCAAAAACCCGGCCTCGACCAGATCCTTAAGCGCCTTGGCGACGTTGCTTTCGGCCATTTCCAGCCGATGCGCCAGATCCTTGCGCCCGGCCCGGCACTCGTTGTCGCGATTCATCTCGCCAATGCAGGCAAACAAGACGCGAACCGCCTGCATGCCCAATGTCCGATCGGCGAGACGCTCCTGCAACTCGTCCATGCCGTCCTGAGACAAAATCATGAACTTCCTCCACGGCCCCCGGTAGAACGCCTTGACGACGTCAACAACCCGGCGCTCCTCCGAAACCAGCACCCCGTTCTCGAACCGCTGT
>Ga0307503_10000196_pt1 | contig 17215 bp, 16 predicted proteins | sample 17_S_MG_FD_194514 | JGI IMG/M metagenome (GOLD analysis project Ga0307503, IMG submission 194514) | Soil microbial communities from Populus trichocarpa stands in riparian zone in the Pacific Northwest, United States - 17_S | ecosystem: Environmental > Terrestrial > Soil > Riparian zone > Trees... | reverse complement strand
CCGCGGTGGTAGCTCCAGAAGTCGGTCTCGACGACGACGCGCTGCGCGCGCCAGAGGAAGTCGACGGTCCAGCGGCCTAGCTGGACGTTGACCTCGGGGCGCGGGAAGCCGTGGTGGTGGACGAGGGCGAGGAAGAGGGCCTCGAGGTCTGAGCGGGTGCGGTCGCTTTCGACTCCGTCGAGGCGGTGGCCTTTGAGCTCGGCTTGGCGGATGGCGCGGCGGAGGAGGTGCGGGGGGAGCAGCTTGGTGGTGCGGAGGTCTTCGAGGGTGCGGTTGATGCTCGTGGTCGGGATGTTTAGGCGGTAGGTGCTCAGGAGCCTTCCCCGTCGCCCTCCTCCTTGCCAGGTAGAGGAGGGCGACGGGGAAGGCTCCGCGAGGGACGAGGAGCGATGGAGGTGGATGCCGGGACGGCGGGCGCGACCCGAGGTCTTCGGAACGGTGACGTGGACGGGGCCGTCGATCGGCTTCAGGAGCTCCCAAAGGACGGCGGCGGAGATGTGGCTCAAGGCTGCTCCTTCGCCGCAGGCGAGGACCGCGGCCATGAAGCGCCCGTGGAGGCTCAGGCCCGGGTGCCCCACCGCGTAGACGCCGCGGTGGATGCGGTGCAGGCGGCCACGCTTCACCTGCCGCGAGATCGCACTCTTGTCGAATCCCACCTCATGAAGCTGCAAAACCGTCACGGTGCCGTGCTGCCGCGCGGCGATTTCCGCTGCCGCCAGATCGCGCGTGTCGCTTTCCTCTCGCATAGCGAGAATAAGTCGACAGGGCCTCGAATCTCTCCCCCTTACCCAGCTATTTCGTGCTTCAGAGCGCTACTGGAACTAAGCGGCCTTGGTGACCTTGCCCGCCTTGAGGCAACGCGTGCAGACGTAGGTCCTCAGGGGGCGGCCGTTCTCTTGAATCCGGACCTTTTGCAGGTTCGGGTCGAAACGGCGCTTGGTGGCGACCATCGAGTGGCTTCGGGAGTGGCCGAACGCCGGTCCCTTGCCGCAGCTGTGACATACCTTGGCCATCGGTCGCGGGATGGTACAGGGTGCAGGCGCCGGGGCGCCTAGCCGCCGACCTCTCGCTTCAGCAGGGCCATGCGGGCTACGGTGAGGGCGGCGTTGCGGCCCTGGTCGCGCTTGTCGCCACCAGCTCGGGCCAGCGCCTGCTCCATGTTGTCGCAGGTGATGACGCCGAAGGCGCAGGGGACGCCGGTCGCCAGCTGCACGTCCTGGATGCCGCGGGCCGACTCGGCGCAGACGAAGTCGTAGTGGTCGGTCTCGCCGCGGATGACGACGCCGAGGCAGGCGACGCCGCCGATCTCCAGGCCGCCGTTGTGTTTGGCGTTGTCGCGGCGGACGCCGTCGATGATTTCCTTGGCGGCGAAGGGCAGCTCGTAGGCGCCGGGGACCGAGTGGTGGGTGACGTTGCCGATCGGCACCCCGGCCATCTGGAAGCCGTGGTCGGCGCCGTCGAGCAGCCGCAGGGCCAGGTCCTCGTAGAAGCGGCCGACGACGACCGCGAAGCGCAGCTTCTCGAGCTTCGCCTTCTCCTCGTCGCCGAACTCCTCGAGGAACGCTCCCGCCTCAGCCATCGCTGCCCTTGCCCTCCTCGGCGTCACGCTCGGACTCGTCGTGGATCATCTCCTCGTCGAGGGCGAGGCCCTGGTGGTGCAGCGAGTGGCCCATCTTGTCGCGCTTGGCGCGCAGGTAGGCCTCGTTGTGGCTGTTGGGTACCGATTCGATCGGCACCTGCTCGCTGACCGAGAGGCCGTAGCCCTCCAGGCCGATGATCTTTTTCGGGTTGTTGGTGAGGATGCGGATGCTGGTCAGGCCGAGGTCGCCGAGGATCTGGGCGCCGATCCCGTAGTCGCGCAGGTCGGCGGGCAGACCCAGCTTGAGGTTGGCCTCGACCGTGTCGGCCCCCTCCTCCTGCAGCTTGTAGGCACGCAGCTTGTTCAGCAGGCCGATCCCCCGCCCCTCCTGGGAGAGGTAGAGGAGGACGCCGCGGCCCTCGCGCTCGATCATCGAGAGCGCCGCTTCCAGTTGTTCGCCGCAGTCGCAGCGCATGCTGTGGAAGACATCGCCGGTCAGGCACTCGCTGTGGACGCGGACGAGGACGTCCTCGGCCCCGTCGACATCGCCCTTGACCATCGCGACGTGGTGTTTGTCGTCGACCAGCGAGCGGTAGCCGACCGCCTGGAAGTCGCCGAAGGCGGTCGGCAGCGCCGTCGCCACCACCCGCTCGACCAGTTTCTCGGTCCGCCGCCGGTAGGCGATCAGGTCGGCGACGGTGATCATCTTCAGCCCGTGCTTCTCGCAGTAGGGGACGAGGTCCGGGACGCGGGCCATCGTCCCGTCGTCGTTCATGATCTCGCAGATCACGCCGCTCGGATGGAGGCCGGCGAGCCGCGCCAGGTCGACCGAGGCCTCGGTCTGGCCGGCCCGCTCCAGCACGCCGCCGTCTTTCGCTTTCAGCGGGAAGACGTGGCCGGGCTGGACGAGGTCGCGAGGGGTCGCGCCGGGGTCGATCGCGACCTGGATCGTGTGGGCGCGGTCGTGGGCGGAGATGCCGGTGGTGACGCCTTCGCGCGCCTCGACCGAGACCGTGAAGGCGGTCTGCAGCGGCGCTTCGTTCTTCGCCGCCATCAGGTTGAGGCCGAGCGCTTCGCAGCGCTCGCCGGTCAGCGAGAGGCAGATCAGCCCGCGCCCCTCCTTGGCCATGAAGTTGATCGCCTCCGGGGTCGCGAACTGGGCCGCCATCGTCAGGTCGCCCTCGTTCTCGCGGTTCTCGTCGTCGCAGACGACGACCATGCGGCCGGCGCGGATCTCCTCGATCGCCTCCTCGATCGTCGCGAACGGGCTCTCCCCCGCGCTCGTGTCCTGGTCTTGTCTCTGCGTCTCCGCCATCGTGCTCACGCCTGCTCCTTTCGGGCGAATGGTGACATCAATCGCTCCACGTACTTGGCAACCACGTCGCACTCCACGTTCAATCGGTCTCCCGGCGCCAAATCGCCGAGGTTGGTCCGCTCCAGGGTCTCGGGGATGAGGGAAACCTCAGCCCAAGAGTCACCCAAATTCGCGACGGTGAGGCTGACGCCGTTCAGGGTGATCGAGCCCTTATCGACCACGAACTGAAGAAGCTGGGTGAGGAGATCGACTCGGACGCGGCGCGCGAAACCGTCGTCTTCGACGGATGCGACCGTCCCGACTCCGTCGACGTGTCCCTGGACGATGTGACCGCCGAGGCGGTCGCCGACCTTCATCGCCAGCTCGAGGTTGACCTTCGAGCCGTCTTCGACGGAATCGAGGGCGGTGACCTCGAGCGTCTGGTTCATCGCCTCGGTCTCGAAGCGGTCGCCGTCGACCGCGGTGGCGGTGAGGCAGCAGCCGTTGACGGCGATCGAGTCGCCGAGGGCCAGTTCACCGGCCAGACGCGAGGCGATCCGCAGGCGGGCGCCGGCCTCGCCGCTGTCGACCGACTCGACGGTGCCGACGTCTTCGATCAGGCCGGTGAACAAATCACCACTCCTTGTAGCGGGCCGTGATCAGAGTGTCTTCGCCCACCTGCTCGGTCGTCGATTCGAGAGCGACCAGCCGCGCGGCGACTCCATCGCCATTTTCGGATCCGCCTAGGAGCATCGGGGCGATGAAGGTACGCGATTCGTCGATCTGGTCGGCGGCGAGGAAGGCGGAGGCGAGGGTTTGGCCGCCCTCCAGGAAAAGGCTGGTCACTTCGCGGCGGCCGAGTTCACGGAGGGCGGACTCGATGTCCGGGGCGGGGATGACCTCGGCGCCGGCCCCTTCGAGGGCGGTGACGCGGTCGAGCGGGGCGTTCGGGGCGGCAATGACGAGCACCGGCGCCTGATCGAGGGTCTGGAGAAGTTGGGAATCGAGTGGCAGCCGCGCCTGCGAGTCGAAGACGACTCGTTTGGGCTGGCGGGCCCCTTCGACGCGGGCGGTGAGGAGCGGATCGTCGGCGAGGGCGGTGCCGATGCCGACGGCGATCGCGTCGGCTTCGGCGCGCCAGCGGTGGACCAGCTCGCGGCTCTCGGGGCCGGATATCCAGGGCGAATCACCCGGTGCCGTGGCGGTCTGGCCGTCGAGGGACATCGCCATCTTGAGGACGACCAGCGGCAGGCCGGTGCGGGCGTGCTTTCGGAACGGCTGGTTGAGGCGCCGTGCCGCGGTCGCCTCGGCGCCGGAGGCGAAGGCGACCTCGACGCCGCCGTCGCCGTCGCGGAGGATGCCGGGGCCGCGGCCGGCGGCCTTCTCGCTCGGGTCCTCGGAGGCGATCACGACGCGAGCGATCCCGGCCTCGAGGATCGCCTCGACGCAGGGCGGCTGCCGCCCCTGGTGGGCGCAGGGCTCGAGCGTCACGTACATCGTCGCCCCGGCCGGGTCCTCGCCACGGGAGCGGCAGTCCGCCAGCGCAGCGCGCTCGGCGTGCAGTCCCCCGAGCTCGGCGTGGAAGCCCTCGCCGATGGTTTCGCCGTCGCGAACGATCACAGTGCCGACCAGCGGATTCGGGCTGACCCGCCCACGACCGCCCTCGGCGAGGGTGAGCGCGCGCTGCATGAAGCTGTTATCGGTGGTTGACTGACTCGTCAATCAACCAGGATTCTACCCCCTGGGTGGCGTAGCTATGGAGGTTTGGCCTAATACGCTGACCCGCCACCTTGAAGCTGATCATCCAAATCCCCTGCCTCAATGAGGAGCAGACGCTCCCGCAGACGATCGCCGACCTGCCGCGCGAGGTCGCGGGCATCGACACGGTCGAGCTGCTCGTCGTCGACGACGGCAGCAGTGACCGCACGGTCGAGGTCGCCCGTGAGTGCGGGGTCGAGCACGTCGTCCGCCTCACCAACAACAAGGGGCTCGCCGCTGGGTTCCAGGCCGGCCTCGACGCCTGCCTGAAGCTCGGCGCCGACGTCGTCGTCAACACCGACGCCGACAACCAGTACCGCGGTGCCGACGTCGCCAAGCTGGTGGCGCCGATCGTCGCCGGCGAGGCCGACATGGTCGTCGGCGACCGGCGCGTCTCCCAGATCGACCATTTCTCCGGCTCGAAAAAGGGGCTGCAGCGGCTCGGCAGCTGGGTCGTGCGCCGCCTCTCGGGGACCGAGATCACCGACGCCACCTCCGGCTTCCGCGCCTACAACCGCGAGGCCGCCCTGCAGCTGCTGGTCGTCGACAACTTCACCTACACGCTCGAGAGCCTGATCCAGGCCGGGAAGATGCTGGTCGCGGTCGACGAGGTCGCGGTCGAGACCAACCCGAAGACGCGCGAGTCCCGCCTCTTCGCCTCGACCGGCGCCTACGTGCGCCGCAACGGCCCGGCGATCCTCCGCATCTACGCCCGCTACGAGCCGCTGCGTGCCTTCGCCACCGCCGGCGCCGTCGTCCTCTTCCTCGCCCTCTGCGCCTGGCTGCCGTTCCTGATCGACGCGATCTTCAACGGCGACAGCACCGGCCACGTGCAGTCGCTGATCCTCGGCGCCGTCCTCTTCATCGCCGCCATCCAGCTCTTCGCCCTCGGCGTCATCGGCGACCTCCTCGCCGGCCAGCGGGTGATGACCCAGCGCGTCTTCGAGCGGGTGCGGCGGGTCGAGCTGAAGCTGGGGATCGAGCCCTCCCACTACGAGCGCGGCGCCGAGCCCGCCCGCCGCGAGAGCGCCGAGTGAGCACCGAGCAGCGCGGCGGCGAGGAGGCGAACGCCGCCGAATACGGGAAAACCGCGAGCTTCCTCGCGATCGGCGTGGGGCTGACCGGGCTGATCACCTACGCCTACTTCCTGATCGCCTCCCACACCCTCTCCAAGCCCGACTACGGGCAGATCACGGTGCTGTGGTCGGCCGTTTTCATCACGATCTCGACCCTCTACCGGCCGGTCGAACAGCTGCTCAGCCGCCACGTCTCCGAGCGGCTGGCGAAGGGCGAATCGCTGCGCCAGGAGCTGCGCGTCGCGACGACGATCCAGATCGGGCTGGCGCTCTTCTTCGCCGTCGTCGCCCTCGTCCTCCGCGGGCCGATCCAGGACGACCTCCTCGAAGGCAACGAAACGCTCTACTGGGTCTTCTTCGGCGCCGTCCTCTTCTACGCCGCCAGCTACTTCGCCCGCGGCTTCCTCGCCGGGCAGCGGACCTTCGGCCTGTTCACGGCGCTGATCCTCTCCGAGTCCTGCTTCCGCACCCTCTTCGCCCTCCTGGTCGCGATCGGCCTGCTCAGCGGCCAGTCCTGGGTCGCCGTCGGGATCGTCGCCGCGCCCTCGCTGAGCCTGCTGGTCGTCCCCTTCGCCTTCGCGCGACGGGCGAAGAAGGTGGAGGCCACCCAGGCCGAGTCGCCGCCCGCCGCCCCCGGACGCGAAGCGGAGGACGCGGCGGATGACCAGATGACGATGAAGGAGGGCGGCGGCTTCGCCGCGGCGGTACTCGTGATCATGTTCAGCGAACAGGCCTTCCTCAACGCCGGGCCGCTGATCACCCGCGGCCTCCTGGGCGCCACCGCCGCCGGCTTCATCTTCAACGTGCTGATGCTGGCGCGGGCGCCGCTGCAGCTCTTCCAGGCGGTCTCGACCAGCATCCTCCCCCACCTCACCAACCTCCACACCTCGACCGCGCCGGAGAGCGAGCGCGAATTCCACCGCTCGGTCCGCGGCGTCCTCCTCGGCGTCGCCGCCTTCGCCGCCTTCACCGCCGTCGTCGTCCTCATCGCCGGGCCACAGCTGATGGGGCTCGCCTTCTCGAAGAAGGGGATCGAGTTCTACGACCGGCCGGGCCTGCTGCTGGTGACGCTGGGGATGGGGCTCTACCTGGCCTCGGTCACGGTCAACCAGGCCTGCCTCGCCCAGGGCCAGGTACGGCGCGCTGCCGCCCGCTGGATCGCCTGCGCCGCCTTCTTCATCCTCTGGAACTTCCTGCCAATCGTCAGCGACGAGTTCCGCCGCGTCGAGATCGGCTTCGCGCTCACCGCCGGCGTCCTCTTCGCCCTCCTCTACCTCGTCTACCGCCACCCGCACGGGCGGCCGGAGGACATCCCGCGCGAGGGATCGACCGAGGAACTCGAGCTACGGCTCGCCTCGATCGACGAGAACACCTAGGAGGGAGCGATGGAACCCGCGTGTGCGGCTGGCGAGCGCCGCACCGCGCAGTGTCCGCCGCCGCCAGGCGTGCGCGGGGGTTCCATCGCTCCCTCCTCGTTAGGGTCCCCCGATGGGTGCCCATGACGCCGAGCTGATCCTGATCGCCGGCGCGCTGCTGGGCGCGGGTATCGTCGGGGCCCTGCTCGCCGACCGCGTCCGCGTTCCCGGGCTGCTGCTCTTCCTCGCCCTCGGGATGCTGGCCGGGTCGCAGGGCATCGGCGGGATCGAGTTCGACGACGCCGAGCTGGCGCGGACGCTGGGCACGATCGCGCTGATCCTGATCCTCTTCGAGGGCGGGTTGACCGCCGGTTGGTCGGAGATCCGGCCCGTCTTGGGGACGGCCGCCTCCCTGGCCACGATCGGCACCGTCCTCACCGCCGTGGTCGCCGGCTTCGCGGCGAAGCTGATCTTCGACCTCGGCACCCTGGAAGGGATGATCGTCGGCGCCGCCGTCGCCGCCACCGACTCGGCCGCGATCTTCGCCGTGCTGCGCCGCTCGACCCTGGAGAAGCGGCTGGCCCGCTCACTCGAGGGCGAGTCCGGGATGAACGACCCGGTGGCCCTGCTGCTCGTCATCGGGTTCATCGAATGGATCCAGGAGCCCGGCTACGGCCTCGCCGACATGGCCGGGCTGCTGGCGGTCAAAATCGCCGTCGGGGTCGGCGTCGGCTACCTCGTCGGGCGCCTCGCGGTAGCGGCGCTGAGCGCGGTGCGACTGCCGACCGACGGCATCTACCCGGTGGCGACGATCGCGATCGCCGCCCTCTCCTACGGCCTCGCCGAGATCGCCCACGGCTCCGGCCTGCTCGCCACCTACCTGACCGCACTGGCGCTGGGCGGTGCCAACATCCCCGCCCGGCGCACCGTCGTCGCCTTCCACGAGGGCCTCGGCTGGGTCGCCCAGCTGGCGCTCTTCATCCTCCTCGGGCTGCTCGTCTTCCCCGGCCAGCTCGACGACGTGGCGCTGAAGGGGCTGGCGCTCTCCGCCGTCCTGATCCTCGTCGCCCGCCCGCTGGCGACCTTCGCCGCCACCGCGCTGGCGCCGCTCAACGTCCGCGAGCGGCTGATGCTGGGCTGGGCAGGCCTCCGCGGCGCGACCCCGATCTGGCTCGCCACCTTCCCGGTCGTCGCCGGGGTCGCCGGCAGCGAGGAAGCGTTCGCGATCGTCTTCTTCGTCGTCGTCACCTCGACCCTGGTCCAGGGGGCCAGCTTCGAGCCGCTGGCGACGCGACTGGGGCTGACCACCGACGAGCCGGCGCTGCCGCGGCGGCTGCTGGAGTCGGGCCGGATCCGCCGCATGGGCGGCGACGTGATCGCCTACCGGGTGCCGGAGGGAGCGGCGATCGCCGGCCACCGGGTCCGTGAGCTCGAACTGCCGCGCGAGGCGCTGGTCAACGTGATCGTCCGCGAGGGCAGCGCGATGCCGCCGCGGGGATCGACCGAGCTGCAAGAGGGCGACGAGCTGCACATCCTCGTCCGCAGCGAGCTGCGCGAGGAGGTCGAGGCCCTGACCGGCCACTGGGCGAAAGGGCCGATCGGCAGGCCGGCGCCGCCGGCGCTGCCGCGGCGCGGCGCCTCCCAGGTCTTCACCGTGCGCCCGGCGCGCGGCGAGGAAGAGCTCGGCGAGGAGCTCGACGGCATCCCGATCGTCAGGGTGATGCGCGACCGCAGCGAGCGGGGCGCCTACCTCGTCGCCCTCGCCGACGGGCGCTACGCGGTGCTGAGCGCGGGCCTGGTCGCGATCGGCGGCCGGCGGGCGCTGGCGGGCTGGTGCGAGGGCCGCGCGGCGCGGGAGGACGTCGACGCCTCCGAGCGCGCCTGGTGGCAGGAGGTGACGGGAGCGCTGATCGCCCGAGGGCGCTCAAGCGGCGTCGGCAGCAGCAGCGATCTCGGCGTAAGCGGTAGCGGGATCGTCGGCTCCGAAAACAGCTGAGCCGGCGACGAAGAGCTGGGCGCCGGCGGCAGCCAGGGGCCCCGCGGTCCCCCTGTCGACGCCGCCGTCGACCTCGATCGCGGCGCCGCCGACCAGCGGCAGCAGCCGCTCCACCTTCTCTGGCGAGCTCTCGATGAAGGACTGGCCGCCCCAGCCCGGGTTGACGCTCATGCAGAGAACGACGTCGGCGAGGCCGCGCAGCTCCCCCACGGCCTCCACCGGGGTGCCGGGGTTGATCGCGATCCCGGCCAGGCAGTCGAGCTCCCGCACGGCCGTGAGCGTGCGGTGGGCGTGCGGCGTCGCCTCCTCGTGGAAGGTGATCGAGTCGGCGCCGGCCTTGGCGAAGTCGGCGATCTGCCGCTCCGGCGCCGCGATCATCAGGTGCACGTCGACGACGCCGCCGGCGTCGTGGACCCGGTCGGCGATCCCGCTCAGGACCAGCGGCCCGATCGTGATCGGGGGGACGAAATGCCCGTCCATGACGTCGAAGTGGATGACCCGGGCGCCGGCGTCCATCACCTCTTCGACCTGCGCCCCCAGACGGCCCATGTCGGCGGAGAGGATCGACGGCGCGACCCGCCGCTCTCCCAACAGCTTCCGCATCCGCTCGCTCACGGGCCGCAGCCTACTGAGCGCGTGCGGACGTGGCTACGCCTCGCGCAGCATCGACGAGCCGCACGACTGGCATTCCATGTCGGCGGTGTGGCTCATCCGGGCGATCGTCTGGTGCTCGCCGCAGTTGGGGCACTGGGAGACGAGTTCGAAGCGGCTGAGGCAGTTGACGCAGCGCAGGCGGCCCGGCAGCTGGGTCGGGCGCAGCCAGGGCTCGCCGCAGCTCGGGCAGGGGGCGCGGTTCAGCGGGTTCGAATCCGCTGGGGTGGACTGGTCGGACTCGCTCATTCGCCCCTAATCATTACTGGTTACTCGTTGCGGGTAAGGCGCGCGACGAAGAAGCCGGTGGTGCGGTCGCGGTCGGGGCGCAGTTGCAGGCAGCGCCGCTCGGCCGGCGCGGCGAGCTCGGGAGCACGGGCGCCGAGGTCGTCGAGCTGCAGCGGCGGCACCTCTCCGGCCGCGGCGGCGCGCAGCAGGGCGGCGATCCGGTCCTCGTTCTCGCGGCGGGAGATCGTGCAGGTCGAGTAGACGAGGGTGCCGCCGGGGCGCAGGGCGGCCGCGGCGGCGCGCAGCAGCCCGTCCTGGGTCTCGGTCAGCCGCCCGATCGTCTTCGGAGACTTGCGCCAGCGCGCGTCCGGGCGCGAGGCGAGGGCGCCGAGGTCGGAGCAGGGCGCGTCGAGGAGGACGCGGTCGAAGACCGAGGCCATGCCCGCCTCGCGCGCGTCGGCCTCGATCACGCTGACGCTGCGAAGGCCGAGGCGGGTTGCCTGGGCGGCGACTTCGCCGGCGCGGTCGGGGTCGAGCTCGACCGAGATCACCTCGCCCCGGTCCCCCATCCGCTCGGCGATCTGCCCGGTCTTGATCCCGGGGCCGGCGCAGAGGTCGAGGACGTGCTCTCCCTCTCGCGGGTCGAGCGCCTCGACCACCGCCACGGAGCCGCGGCTCTGCGGAGTCAGCTCGCCGGCGGCGATCGCCGCCGGGACCGTCTCGCCGGTGCGCCCGGCGACGACGATCGCCTCCGGGGCCGCGAGCGGCCAGGCGGCATCAGGCAGCCGCGCGTCGACGCCGGCCACCCGCAGCCGGGCCAGGATCGCCTCGCGCTCGCCGCGCAGCGGGTTGACCCGCATCGCCACCTCGGCGGGCTCGTTGCAGGCGGCGAGGGTGGAGCGGGCGGCCTCGGCGCCGAGCTCGCTCCACCACATCTCCGCCAGCCACTTCGGCACCGAGTCGGCGACCGCCGCGGCGGCGGGGTCGGAGTCGTCCTCCAGCAGCCTGGCGGTCAGCTGCGAGCGCTCGCGGACGGCCCGGCGCAGGACGGCGTTGACGAGCCCGGAGGCGTGGGCGGCGCCGGCTGCCTTGGCCATCTCGACCGCCTGGTCGACGGCGGCGTGGTCTGGCGTGGCATCGGCGAAGAGGAGCTCGTAGAGGCCGAGCCGCAGCGCCGCCAGCACCGGCGGGTCGAGCAGCCGGGTCGAGCGCCCCGCCAGCCGTTCGATCGCGACGTCGCTGGTGCCGCGGCGCTGGACGGCGCCATAGGCGAGGCGCTGCGCCTGGGCGCGGTCGCGGCCGCCGAGGCCGAGCCGGTCGGCCTCGGCGCGGAAGGCGCGCTCGGTGAAGGCGCCGTCCTCGAAGGTGGCGCGGACGGTCGCGAAGGCGAGTGCCCGGGCCGGGGAGACGCGTCCGGGCGGGGCGGTGGATCCGCCGGCGGCGGTCACGAGCCGGCCAGCGGATGGCCGCGCAGGTAGGCGTCGGCGGCCATCGGCTTGCCACCGGGCGGTTGCACCAGCTCGAGCCGCAGCGCCCCCTCGCCGCAGCCGAGCAGCAGCTCTCCCTCGCGCGCCTCCAGCTTCCCGGCCTCGACCTCCTCGGCGACGGCGACTGCCCGGCGGACGCCGAGCCGCTCGCCGTCGGGAAGCTCGAGGTAGGTGCCGACGTGCGGGTTCAGGGCCCGCACCTTGGCCGCCAACTCCGCGGCCGGCCGCGCGGGGTCCAGGCGCCGCTCCCCGGGCTCGATCTTCTCGGCGTAGGTGGCACCCTCCTCGTCCTGCTCGACGAACTCCAGCGCCCCAGCTGCCTGCAGGTCCAGAGCGCGGACCAGCAGCTCTCCACCCAGCTCGGCAAGGCGCGCGGAGAGGGAATCGAAATCCTCCTCCGGGCCGATCGCCACCTCCTCGACGAGGGCGACGGGGCCGGAATCGAGGCCGGCGGTGAGGCGCATGACGCAGACGCCGGTCCTCTCGTCCCCGGCCATGATCGCCCGCTCGATCGGCGCCGCCCCGCGCCAACGCGGCAGCAGCGAGGGGTGCACGTTGAGGATCGGGCGCTCGGAGAGCAGCGGCTCGCGGATCAGCTGCCCGAAGGCGCAGACGAGGACGGCCTCCGGCTCGGCGGCGCGGATTCGCTCCAGCGCCCCCTCCTCGTTGACGTTCTCCGCCTGCGCCAGCTCCAGCCCCAGCTCCCGCGCGGCGAGGGCAGCGGGCGGCGGCTTCACCTTGCGGCCGCGGCCCTGGCGGCGGTCGGGCGGGGTGACGACCAGGGCGGGACGGTGGGGCGAGGCGGCGAGCCGGCGCAGCACCGTCGCGGCGAAGTCCGAGGTGCCGAGGTAGGCGGTCCTCACGCGTTGGCGCGGGGCTCGCGCAGCTCGTCCTCGTCGACGATCTCTTCCTCGGAGGAGGGGCTGTAGCCACCGCCCTCGCGCAGCGCCCGCAGCGCCCCCTTGCGCTGCTCGCGGCTGGTGCGGTCGAGGATCAGGACCCCGTCGAGGTGGTCGAACTCGTGCTGCAGCACCCGCGCCTCGAGGCCGGCGGCCTCGATCACGATCGGCTCCCCCTCGACGTCGCGGCCGCTGAAGCGGGCGAACAGGGGCCGCTCGACGTCCATCGAGACCCGCGGCAGGCTGAGGCAGCCCTCCTCGGCGACGGCGAATTCGTCCGAGAGCCACTCGACTTCGGGGTTGACGAGCGCCGTCGGCTCGCTCTCCGGACCGGCCTGGAAGACGAGCAGGCGCCGGAGGACGCCGAGCTGGGTCGCGGCGAGGCCGATCCCGAGGCCGTCACGCATGATCTCGATCATCCGCTCGACCTCCGCGCGCAGGTCGGGTCCGAAGTTGGAGACCGGCGAGGCCTTGCTCTTCAGCACCGGGTCGCCGAACTTGACGACGTGGGCGAGCGCCGCTTCCCGGCGCTCCAGCATCTCGATTTCGAGCCGGCGCTCCTCGTCCTCGCGCTCGGGCGTCTTCACCTCGTCGCTCATCGGGGCGGAGTCTAAAAGGCGTAACCGTTCTGATACTTCCTGCGTGATGACGAGGCCGAGACCGCGGATCGCGATCGCCACCTGCGCGGAGTACGAGGAGCTGAAGGGCGACGATCGCCTGCTGCGCGAGGCGCTGGAGGCGCGCGGGGCCGAGGCGATGCCCGTGGTCTGGGACGAGGAACGTCCGGACTGGAGTGAGTTCGACCTCTGCCTCGTCCGCTCGACCTGGGACTACCACGACAAACATGAGCGGTTCCTCGTCTGGACCCGGCGGGTCGGGCAGGCGACCGCCCTGCAAAACCCCGCCGACCTGATCGCCTGGAACAGCAACAAGACCTACCTGCGGCAGCTCGCCGGGGCGGGTGTGCCGACGGTGCCGACCGTCTGGATCGACCGCGGCTCCGACGTCGACCCTGCGGACCTGCTTGCCCGAGAGGGCTGGGAGGAGGTCGTCGTCAAGCCGGTCGTCGACCTCGGCGCCAAGAACCTCCACCGCGTGCGACCGGGCGAAGCGCAGCAAGCCCTCGCCGCCGTCCTCGCCCGCCACGACGCGATGCTCCAACCCTTCCTCACCTCCCTCGAAGCCGAGGGCGAGCTCTCGCTGATCTACATCGACGGCAGCTTCAGCCATGCGGCCCGCAAGCTCCCGGCCGGAGGCGACTTCCGGGTCCAATCCATCTGGGGCGGCACCTTCGCTTCAGCGACCCCAAGCGCCGAGCACCTGGCCGTCGCCGAGCGAGCCCTGGCCCAGCTCGACGAAGCCCCCCTCTACGCCCGCGTAGACCTCGTCACCGACCTCAACGGCAACCCGGCCCTGATCGAGCTGGAGCTGATCGAGCCCAACCTCTACCTCACCACCCACCCGGCGGGAGCGGCGGCCCTGGCCGAGGCGGCGCTACTGCGGATCGACGTCGACGCCGATCGCGACGTCCTTCAGTGAGCGGTCGCCGGCCCGCCGCTCGACCACATCCCGCACAGCCGTAACCGTCCCCGCCCGATCCTCGGCCTTGATCAGGATCCGCCGCCGGTGGCGGTTGCGGACCCGGAACATCGGCGCCGGCCCGAGCAGCTCCGACCCCTTCGGCAGGCTCCGCCGCAGATCGCCGCCCACGGCGCTCGCCGCCTCCTCCAGCTTCCCCTCGTGTTCAGAGGCGAAGTTGATCCGGGTCAGGTGCGAGAAGGGCGGGTAGCGCAGCACCTCGCGCCGGGTCAGCTCGCGCTCGAGGAAGCCGGCGGAGTCGTGGCGGGCGGCGTGCTCGATGCTGGGCGCGTTCGGCGCCAGCGTCTGCACGATCACCTCTCCCCCGGCCTCGCCGCGCCCGGAGCGACCGGCCAGCTGGGCGACCATCGCGAAGGTGCGCTCCTCGGCGCGGAAGTCGGGGAAGCGCAGGGTCGCGTCGGCGTCGAGGATCGCGCTCAGGGTCACCTCGGGGAAGTCGTGGCCCTTGGCGACCATCTGGGTGCCGACGAGGACGGCGCTGGGCGCTTCGTCGAAGCGGGCGAGGATGCGGGCGTGGGCGCCGCGCTCCGAGGCGGTGTCGGAGTCGAGGCGGATCACCGGCATCGGCTCCAGCCGCTCGCGCAGCAGCGCCTCGATCCGCTCGGTCCCGGCGCCGGCCTGGGAGAGCGTGGTCGAGCCGCACTCCGGGCAGGCCCGCGGCGCCCGCTCGGAGTGGGCGCAGTGGTGGCAGACGAGGCGGCCGTTGTGGCGGTGGACGATCAGCGAGACGTCGCAGTTGGGGCAGTCCCAGTGGTGTCCGCAGGAGCGGCAGGTGAGCCAGGGCGCGAAGCCGCGGCGGTTGATCATCACGATCGCCTTGGCGCCGGCGGTGCGGACCCCCTCCAGCGCCTCCCAGGTCTCGGCGTGGACGGGGCCCGAGCGGGGGTCGGCCTCGCGCATGTCGACGAGGTGGACCGGCGGCATCCGGCGGCCGTCGACCCGTCGCGGCAGCTCCAGCCGCGGCAGCTCCAGCCAGCTCTCGGGGCGCGGCGTCGCGGTCCCGGCGACGAGGACAGCGCCGTTGTCGGCGGCGCGTTTGCGGGCGACGGCGCGGGCGTCGTAGGTGGGGTCGCCCTCCTGCTTGTAGGAGGGCTCGTGCTCCTCGTCGATGACGATCAGGCCGAGGTCGCGGACGGGGGCGAAGACGGCAGAGCGGGGGCCGACGCAGACGCTCGCCTCGCCGCTCCGCAGCCGCCGCCACTCGTCGTAACGCTCGCCGGCGGAGAGGGCCGAGTGGAGGACGGCGAAGCGGTCGCCGAGGCGGGCGCGGAAGCGGGCGACGGCCTGCGGGGCCAGGCCGATCTCCGGGACGAGGACGATCGCTCCCCTGCCGCGCTCGAGCGCCGCCTCGACCGCCGCCAGGTAGACCTCGGTCTTGCCGGAGCCGGTGACGCCGTGGAGGAGCAGCTGCCGGGAGGAGCCGGCCTCGCCGTCGAGGGCGGAGACGATCGACTCAACCGCCGCGGCCTGCTCAGGCAGCAGCTCGGGACGGGTGGCGGTTCCGGAGAGGCCCGGCTCGCCGGGGATCCGGCGCACAGCGACGCTGTGGGAGGAGATCAGCCCCCGCTCCTCTAGCCGGCGCAGCGTCTGGCGGTCGGAGCCGATCGCCGTCGCCAGCTCTCCTGAGGACATCTCTCCCGCGCGCAACGCCTCGAGGACCGCGCGCTGCTTGGGGCCGAGGCGCTCGCCGCCGTCGAGCGCTGCCTCGCCGGCGGGGAGGATCGCCGCCCGCAGCTCGGTCTTGGCGCGGACGGTCCGCCCGGCGCTGCCGGTCCCGGTCCCCGGCGGCAGGACCAGCTGCAGCCCGCGCGAGGGGGTCGAGCAGTACTCGCGGGCGACCCAGAGGCCGAGCCGGACCAACTCGGGCGTCGCCCCCGCCTCCAGCGCCTCGATCGGCTCAGCCAGGCGCTCAAGAGGCAGCTCGGAGGCCTCCGCGACCTCGACCACGACCCCGAGCAGCCGTCGCGGCCCGAACGGCACCCGGACGACGCTGCCGACGTCGAGGTCCGCCATCGCCTCCGGGCGGCGATAGTCGAAGGGGCCGCGCAGGGCGCGGGCGGTGGTCAGGGGCTCGACCCGGAGAATCGCCATCCGAGCGAGGTTAGGGGTGGAGGGGGATGGCCTGGCCTGCGGCCGACAGAGGCCATATGCTGGCCGCCGTGAGCCTCAATCTCCACCCCGGCGAGCGCGTCCTCTTCGAGGGGCATCCCTCCTGGCGGGCGATCCTCGGCTTCTACCTCAAAGGCGCCCTGGTCGCGGTGATCCTGGGAGTGATCGCGAACCTCGTCGACGGCGGCGCCACCGCATTCGTCGTCATCCTCGTCGTCCTCGCCCTGACCCTCCTGATCGGCTTCGTCAAGCGGGTAGCGACGACCTACACGATCACCGACCGCCGCCTCAACATCAAGCGCGGGATCATCTCCAAAGAGGTCCAGGAGACGCGGCTGGAGCGGGTCCAGAACGTCAACTACCGCCAGAGCGTCTACCAGCGCCTGATGCAGATCGGCGACGTCGACTTCGACACCGCGGCAAGCGACGACTACAACTTCGTCTTCGCCGGCGTGGCGGACCCCGGCGACGTCGTCGAAGCGGTCGACAAAGCGACCGGTGTCACCTCGGCGGGCACGCACGGGCTGGGCGAGGCCCAGCCTCCGGGACCGCGTTAGCCGCTCCGAGATTCGGGGGGTCATAGCCCCCCAAAGTTCGGAGAGGCGACGCTCAACCCCCGTCCCCCCACGACCTCCCCCAGAACGCGCCTCCGGCGCGGCCACCCTGCACCCTTACTTGCTTGGTGAGGGTGCAGGGTGGCCGCGTAAGTTCGCGACGGGTCTTCCTCAGGATGTCTTCCACGTGGCGTGGTTGGTACTTCACCTGGTAATGAGAAAACCGCAGGGGAGTGAGGCCCGAGGCGGTGTGGCGCTGGAAACGGAGTGCGTCGCGAGTCTGAGCAGACGGCGTGCGGTGATAGCGCCAGCCATCCGTCTCGACGACAAGCCCGAGGTCGGGCCAGAAGAAGTCGACCTCGAACTTGTTGACCATGACTTTGGTCAGCGGGATCGGCAGCCCGGCGGCGGCCGCAAGCGGGCGGAAGAGCCGTTCCAGCTCGTCGTCGGAGAGGCGGAAGGTGTGCTCGTCGAGGATTTCACGGAGCGGGCGGACGCCTGGCTCGCCGGCGTGATGGTCGAGCGCGCGCCGGAGGGAGTCGGCATCGATGACATCGAGCTTGTCCGCCTCGTTGATCGCCCGCTCGATCGCCTTCGGGCCGGCCACCGTGGTGAGGTCGAGGAAGGTTC
>Ga0307503_10000195_pt1 | contig 17270 bp, 25 predicted proteins | sample 17_S_MG_FD_194514 | JGI IMG/M metagenome (GOLD analysis project Ga0307503, IMG submission 194514) | Soil microbial communities from Populus trichocarpa stands in riparian zone in the Pacific Northwest, United States - 17_S | ecosystem: Environmental > Terrestrial > Soil > Riparian zone > Trees... | reverse complement strand
CTGTCAGCGTGACGGATGCCGGGATCGCCGTCGAGAGCTGCGCGGCCGGCGAGCTCGAGGCAACTGCGTCGAGGGCTCGGCCGATGCGCGAGCATGATGACACTTTGGGTGTGGGAGCTCGAGCGGCGCGCTGTGCTCGAGCTCGGCGACGGCGACAGTGCGCTCGAGCTCGTGATGTACTTTGAGCCTGATGCCGAGCTCGAGGCCGAGCGTCTGCGCGCTGCGTGGGTGCTGTCGCAGGGCGGGAGGTTCCTGCGGTGGGCGGCGGTGGGCTCGGCGTAAGAGCCGCTCTAGCAGTCGCGGCGCCTTCTTGCAGAGCCAGCCAAGGATTAGGCAAATAGCCCACGTGATGACGCGGGCGACGATATTGTCGAGTTGGTGTTTGAACACCAATGCTTGTACGGGGGTGCCCGCTCGTTCGATGAATCGGCGTTTGAGCGACCGGCTGTAGGCGGGCTCGGCTCGCCAAAAATGCAGACATAGTGGTGCTATGTCGAGGCTTTTCGCGCGGGCGAAGCCGAGCTGCGCACTGCTCGGCGCCACACACGGGCGCATGCTGTGCGATATCCACTCTAGGCCGCCGCTGTTAGCTTGCGCGCCACAAGGGAGGCACCCATGTCCAAGATCAACGATGCTGAGTATTCAGTGAGAGCCATCAGCGATGAGAACACGCGCCGGACGGCTTTGCAGCTCATAGAAGCGCTCAAGGAGTTGGAGCGCAACAACGCGCAGCTGCGCCAGCGTATCGAAACGCTCGAGATGCAGCAGAAGCGCTGACCTAAACTAACCTCGGCTTCGAGCTCGAGGCCGAGCGGCTGCGCTCGGGTTCTTTGGCGGGGTGCGCGGCACTCGAGCGCGTCGCGAATACCCTTGGTTACCGCTCAAATAGCCCCATTTCGCCGGCAGCGCGGCGGGGTCAAAGTCGGGCGCATAGCAGCGCTCTGTAAGCTCAAGACGGCGAGACGGCACGAAGCGCTTGCGCGGCTGCCCTCCGAACCATTTGCGAAACGGGTCCTTTCGCTCGTACCAGCAGCGCAAAACGGCAGCTTCGATCAAGTACCGCGCGCGCAGTGCATCACCCAAAGGCCTCGGGCCGAGCATGTGCTCTGTGACCTGGTCCGGTCGCGCGCCATCGGTGTCGCAATCGTAGCCGAAGTAGACTCTTGCGGAGCCGCACAGTGCTGCCGGCGACCAAAACCGATAGAGCCGCAATTCCCGATCTTCGTTGCGTCCCTCTTGGATGTTGCAAGCGCGGCAAAGGTAGCCGCGCTCGAGGCCGGTCCAATGGCAGTGATCGATCACGAGGTGAGAACGCGTGCCAGCAATTCCGCAGAGCGCGCAGCGGTCTCCGAGCCAAGCGCTCCAGTGCATCACTTCGTCTGGCAGTGGTAGCGCATGACAGAACGGGATCGGACCTTCGTTTTGCCGCGAGCCTGCGGCTTTGTCGTGCAGCACACGAGGCAGGCGCAGTCCGATGGAGCCGCCCGCGAACTGGAGCCCCCATACCTTGTTTGTGCTCGAGATGAGCAGCGCGTTGCCTTTGACAATCACGTCGAGCAGGCGGCGAAGCTCCTCCGCAAACTCGGCCGGCTCGTCATGCGAAGCGACGCGCCGCTCGAGCGCCTCGCGCAATGTCTCGCCGTCCTGAAGTCCAACGGCTCGCTCCAAGTGTGGATACCGCGCGCTCGGCGACGAAACTACATCTGTCATGCACAGCCCTCGGCGCTCGTTCGGTCACGTGCTCGGCGGCATGTGTTCCTCGCGCTCGTAGACCTCGCGGCGCAACCGTTTGTGCAGCGCGACCGATAGGTGCAGCGTGGTCGCTCGTGTCGCGATGCCGTCGGCTCGCACATAGGGCGCCTCCTTCGTGCCGACGCGGATGCCGCTGGCAGCCTCGGGACGCCTCGGTCGGCCTCGGCCTCGCCGAGGTGCGGGCTGCTGTTGCTGCGCCGGCTGTGGCGCCGGCGGGGCGGCCTCGTCGGGCAGCGTCGCAGAGGGCTGCGGGGGCTCGTCGATGACGACGGCGCGAGCTGCGGGCACCTCGGCGGGCGATGGCGCAGCCGATGGCGAGGGCAGCATTGAGCCGGCGACGCCGTTGCCTCGAGCCTCGGCGAGCTGCTCGAGCTCGGCGAGCTTCGTGGGGTCGACGGGCTTGGGTTTGATCATGAAGTTCGGCGCAGCTTTAGGCGACATGGCTGGCGCCCTCTCCGCGCACGAAGGCCTCGATGGCGTCGAGCACGCCGCGAATCTCGAGGGCGGCAGCGCCGCGAGGCTCGCGCTCGGTGACGCCCTCGCCTGCGGTGGTCGCCTCGGCGATGACAGTGCGGCGGCTGAGGTTGCCGAGCACAGGCACCTCGAGCGCCGCGATCGCCTCGCGCGCTTGCTGTGAGAGCTTGGTGCGTGTCTCGCCGTTCACGATGATGGCGGTGCGCAGCTCGGTCCGCAGTTCCTGCACTTCGCGCACAGTCGCGAGCGAGCCTTGCAGAGCCCAGATGTCAGGGCCGGACGGCTGGCACGGCAGCAGCGCGACATCGGCGACCGAGAGCGCGCCGACGAGTCGCTTGCCGTGGCGGCCGGCGGTGTCGACGAGCACGACGTCGAAGCTCGGCGCGAGCTCGGCGACGGCTTGGCGCACGTTGTCGCCGGTGGGGATGACCGTAGGCTTGTCGCGGCCGTTCGCCGCCCTCGCCTCTCCCCACGTGATCGCAGTGCCCTGCGGGTCTGCATCCACGATGAGCACGCGCTTGCCGCGCGCTGCCCACTCTGCGCCGAGGTGCACCGTGAGAGTGCTCTTGCCGACGCCGCCCTTGGTTCCTACCAACGCGATGATCATGCTGCGGCTTCTAGCAGTCGCTACACCGCGAGCGCGAGAAATCGACAAGCCTCGAGCCTGCAGACTCGAGCGGCTGCGGTAGTAAGGTCTCGCGGCGCTGCACCCTAACTGCGCTGCGGCAGCACGAGCTCGAGCTGCTGTGACAGCGTGAGCTCATGCCACTGCAGCAGTGTCAGCTCGAGCTGCTGAACCTCCGCAAGCTCGCGCGTCTGCGCTAGTGTCAGGCTGAGAGCCTGCGGCTGCGTGAGTGCGCAAGCCCGCATTTTTGCGAAACTGCAGAAATGCTATCTAACCGCTGGTGATGACAGTGAAACTACAGTGTAAGATGGTCGAGTGAGCTACGAACTCCGCCGCTACCAGCTCGACGCAGTCGCCGCCATCGGTCGCGAGCTCGAGCGCGTCCGCAGCACACTGCTCGTGCTGGCGACCGGTTGCGGTAAGACAGTCACGTTTTCGGCACTGGCGCGCGACATCGTAGGGCAGGGCGGCCGAGTGCTGGTGTTGGCACACCGCTCGGAACTGCTCGAGCAGGCAGCGGCAACGCTGCGCCGACTCGGCCTGCGCGCCGGCATCGAGCAGGCAGCTCGGAGCGTCGGTCCGCTCGAGTGCTGCGACGTGATCGTGGGCAGCGTGGCGACGCTGCAGCGCTCGAGGCTGCGGAGCTACGAGCCGGACGCGTTCAGGCTCGTGGTGGTCGACGAGGCGCACCATGCGCCGGCGGCGAGCTACCGCAACGTCCTCGACTACTTCGCGAGCGCCAAGGTGCTCGGCGTGACGGCGACGCCGGACCGCGGCGACGGGGTAGGGCTGCGCGCAGTGTTCGAGTCGCTGGCGTACCGCTACGAGCTGCGCGAGGCCATCGCCGAGGGCTGGCTCGCGCCGCTCGAGGTGCGTGCAGTCGCGGTGCAGTCGCTCGACCTGTCGAGCGTGCGAGTGCGCGCCGGCGAGCTCGCCGCCGAGGAGCTCGAGGCCGAGCTCATGCGCGACAGCGTGCTGCACGAGATTGCGGGGCCGCTGGCCGAGCTCGCCGCTGGCCGGCAGACGCTCGCGTTCACGGCGTCGGTGGCGCAGGCTCATGCGCTCGCCGAGGTGCTGCGGGGCCGAGGGCTGCGGGCTGCCGCTGTGGACGGCTCGACGCCGCCGGAGCAGCGCGCGCAGGTGCTCGAGGACTATCGAGCCGGCCGGCTGCAGCTCGTCGCAAACGCGATGCTCTGGACGGAGGGCTTTGATGACCCTCAGACCTCGTGCATCGCCCTCGTGCGGCCGACGACATCGCGGGCACTCGTCGCGCAGATGATCGGCAGAGGCACCCGCACAGCGCCGGGAAAGGCCTCGTGTCTGGTGCTCGACTTCGTGCCGGGCCGGATGGCCAAGGTGCGGCTCGCCTCGCCGGCGGACGTGCTCGCCGGCGACGAGCTCGAGGCGGAGGCCGAGCGCGAGCGGCAGACCGAGGCCAAGCAGCGGCTCGCCGCCGAGGTCGAGCGCCGGCGCTGGATTCGTGAGGTGGGCGTGGTCTACGCGGCGCCGCTGCTCTCGCTCGAGGAGCTGCTAGGCCACGCTGCGCGAAGTGGTCCGCCGGCCTCGGAGCGACAGGTCGCAGCACTGCGGGCAGCTGGCATCCCGATCGACCGCGAGCTCAGCCGCACGGAGGCGGCGGCGTTGTTCGGGCTGCTCGAGGAGCGGCGAGCCGCCGGCCTCTGCACGTTGAAACAGGCTCGGATGCTGCGCCGCTACGGGCTGCCCGATGATGTGAGCTACGAGCAAGCCAGCGCGGCGATCGACCAGCTTGCGCGAGGCGGTTGGCGACGGCGAGGTGCTCGGCGAGCAGCCCATGCAATGAGCTGACGGGTGCGCTGTTGAACAGCTCCATCGTGGAGTCGCAATCGCGGCCTCGACACTCGGGCAGTTGTTCCTGACACGCGGGCCGCCCACACCGGGCGATTGGTCGCAGCTGTGACCACAGCACGATTTTTGAGCCATTTGGGTGGCTCTTACCGGACACCACCAATGCCATTCAATGCGCGCCCATGCGTGGGGAGATCTGGATGACTAGAGCAACGGCAGCGGCCCCAAAGTCGCGCCGCAAACGAAAAGAGGGCTCAGCCGGCACCACCCGACCGAGCCCAACCCAACACAGCAAAACCACAATCACAGTACCGCCTCATGCCTTCTCTTGGGCCAATATTCTGGCGCAGTTCGTTGGTAGCGCCCTGACGAAGCTGCTTCTGCATTACATCCCGGACTGACGCCTCTGGCGGCAATGTCGAGCCGACGGAAGCGCAGCGCGCCGAGCTCGAGGCCGAACTCGGCGCGCTGCTTGACGACTAGGGGCTGTCCCTAACCATCACTGCAGCAACAGATCGCGCAGCCGATACAGAAGGTGCGCGAGGCCACCGCCCAACAGCGGCGCCAGCGCGCCGAGCGGGATGCGCACCCAGATACGCATCTCAAATGCCCAGCGAACATTGCAACTCTCTTTGCGCGAGCGGCGTCGAGTCGTAGTGTGAGATTTGTCAGAGACTACCGCAGAGCTTTCGATGTGGGTGCAACCACATCTAGGGCTCTGCGGCCCATTCATACTTTTCATCACTCGGTCTTTCTGGAAGTCGCAAGTACGACTTCCACCCGCACCGTGACTCAGCGGCGCGAAGCTGAAAAGAAACCAGCTCAACGCCGGACGTGCTGCGCATCAGCGCGCATGCGCACGCACGGGACAGCTGCCGCGAGGCACATGAAAATCCGCGGAAAACACGCGCTCTCTCGGTGCGGAACCACACGCCGAGGTAGTGACTGCTCGGCGTGTGTGCGTGTGCGGCGTCGAGATCGTTTGTCGTCGGTCGTGGGTTCAAACCCTCTAACGGGTGGGCTTCCACTCGGCGAGCACGTGCCGCGGCACATCAACGGCATCGTCCAGAAACCGCAGCACCTCGGTTGCATGCTCGGTGGTGCGGTACAGCAGGAAATGCCGCGCGCGCCGACCACGGCGCTCGATGCGAAAGCGCAGCAAGTGGTCGAACGGCGACGCGCATGGATGGCCACGATCGGGGCGTTCGGTGATGGTGGTGAGCGCGTCCTCGATGAGCCGCTCGTAGCGGTCGTACTGCCGCACGCCGTAGTCCGACAGCGTGCGCACGAGCACGCCTTGGATGTCAGCGCGTGCGATCGGGTGAAGTACGAGTGAGCGCGTCAACGTGGCTCGAGGCCGAGCTCGGCGCGGATGCCGGCGAGCAGTTCACGCGGCGTCGTGCGGATGCCTTTGCCGGCATCCAAGTCGGCCTGCAAAGCGTCGAGGTGCGCGCGCAGTGCTCGCTGCTTGTGCGGGTCGCTGCTGTTGAGGCAGGCCTCGACCTCGGCCGCCGTCATGTCGCGAGGGTCGGACGGGTTGCGAGCTACGTAGTCGGCCCAGACGAGATCGTCGCGCTCCGACACTACAGCGTCGAGCGCATCGGCAATCGGTTGTGCGGGCTGACTGGACATCGCCCGCAAATATAGCGCAGCGACTCGAGCGGCGCGAGTGAGGCCCTCGGCGCAGCGGGGCGCCTCGTCGAGCTGCAGCGTGGCGGTGTTTCGTGGCAGGCTCTCCGCATGGAGTGGCCAATCGCCCCCGACCTGGTGCAGCGTATTGCGGAGCGCGTACGCGCCACAGAGCGGGACCCTGCTGACGTGCTCGACGAGGTGCTGCGGGCCGGGTTCGATGCGCTCGAGGAGGAGGCGGCGATCGCCCTCGGCGACGCCGAGCTCGAGCGCGGCGAGGGCATCCCGCACGAGGATGTCATGCGCGAGCTGGCGCGCGTGCTCGAGCAGCTCGGGCCGCGAGATGATGTCAGTTGATGCCGCGCAGTCGCTTCCAGACGCCGGGCTTTGCTCGACCGCTCGCGAGCGCTTTGTCGAGCTCGCGGTCGCGGAGGTGCGCACGGAAACGCTTCACGGCTGCGCTCGTGCTCGGCTCGTCGATGCACGCGGCGAGCTCGGCGAGGTCGATGCCGGCGAATAGGGCGCTGCGGCGCGAGGCTCGGTAGCGGCTGCCGCGCAGTCGGTGCGCCGTGATCGTGCCGCGACTCCAGACCCAGACCTCGCGCACACCGAGGGCGAGATACAGCGGCAGTTTGTCGAGGCGCGCGGTGCGCATGACCTCGACGGCGAGGTCGGGCACTCTGGTGCTGCCGCGCGGGCCGAGCACAAAGCACTCGTCAGGCTCGAGGCCGATGCCGAGCTTCCTACTCGCGAGCGTCCACGAGCCGACGCCGGTGTATTCGACATCGCGCTCGTCGCAGTACGTGGCGACGAGGCTGCAGATCATGCGGCTGATGACCTCGTGTTCTGCCGACGGCTTCATGACCTCGAGCGCGCCGTCGGCAAACGTCAGCCGAGGGCTCGAGCTATCGCCGCGCTGTCGAAGTAGCGACGTGTAGTCGCGCCAAGAGGCGGCGAGCTGCACGGCGTGGTCGTCGTGCGGGGCCTCGGCATGGTCACGTTCCATGGGCGAAGCTTAGCGCACGGGGCTCTCGTCGAGCTGCGGCACGGTCAGCCCAAGTCGCCGAAAGTGTCTGCGTCGCATCTGTTGCAGCGTGCGACCGAGGCGGTCGAGCTCGAGGTCGTCGAGCTCGGCGATGATGAGGCAGCCGTAGACGAACTCGGCTGTGACGTCGCCGCCGGCGGCGAGCTGCTCGTGCGCGAGGCGCAGAATATCGCGGTAGGTGAGCGTGAGCGTTACCACCTCCGCGGCCAAAGGCGCTCGAGCGCATCCTGCGATGCGTCGTCGACGTGCTGCCAATCGGCATCGGTTGGCCAGCGCGACATGCGCCCGCGAACGTCGACGATCACGAGGCAGCCGGCGACGGAGATGCGCAGCGCGCCGCCCTCGCCAAAGACGGCGCCGAGCGCGTCGCCGGCCTCGGTTCGAGTCGGCTCGCCATACAAGCGCTGCGCCTCGGCAAGCCAGCGCTCGAACGCGTCGCGCGCGAGCTCGGGCGTGCGGCATGGCACGTAGCGCTGCGAGTAGCCGCCGATGACCTCGACTTTCTCGAAGCAGAACGAGCAGACCTCGAGCAGGGTTAGGGGAGCGGTGTCGGGCATGGTTTAGGCCTTTCTCGCTGCGGGCTGATGCTGCTCCGAGTTAGCAGTCATCGGCACGCGTTGTACTCACCAAAGACTTACGCCGCAGCCGCTCGCGCTCGACAAACTTGTCCGCCGACTCGATGAACTCCGCGCCAGAAACCTTGCCGGCGATGTGAAACGGCACCCAGCCCTGGCCGCCGGGAAGGCTTCCAGCACCAATGTGCCAGCGCCGACTGTAGAACGCGATGTAGTGGTGCTGGCCGCTCTGCACTGGCGAGTTAGCGAATGCCTTCGCCAGTTCGGCATCACGGGGCATCGCCCAGTTTTGCGGGTCACACGGGATGTGTGAAGCGGGGCCGCTGACATGGACTACGTAGCAAACATGACTGAAGTCACGTCTTACGAATGGCCCACCTGCATCGCGCACTGGTGTGACGCGCAGCTCCACGCCCGTCGGCTTGTTCTGTCGGTCCAGCAGCGCGATGTTTTCCCAGTCGCCCAGGCGCACGAACTCTTCGATCTGCTCTTTCAGCTGCCGCTCGTAATGCGAGGCGCTGAGGGCTCTGACGCGCGCTTCGATACGCTCGTGTTGCTTGGTAAAGCGATAGTCGAGGGCTAGGGTGATGAAGAGAAAGAGAACGCCCGTCGCTGCGTTGATCGCGAGGCCGCCTCGATAGCTCGCCAACCAATCTGCAACGCCTTTCGGCAGCGGACTGAGCAGCAGCGCAAGCATGAGAGCGAAAACGATGCCGGAAGCTATCCGCCAAGTATTGCGTTTCAACCATGGATCCTCCGGGTGCTCATCTGGGTAGGCGGCCTCGTTGTACGCCATGAAGTCTTGGAAACTTCGGCTGTTTAGCAGCGTTTTTAGGAGGCGATCTTGGTCGTTCATAAGCACGGCGCTTCCGAGCTAGAGGCCGTCGGCCGCGTTGTGCGAGCCGAACAGTCGAGCGTCGCGCACGTAGGTCGCGAGCATGGTGTGCGTGCTCCAGCGGCCTTGATTCAGGATGTCGCGGTCGTGCTTGCCTGCGCGAGCTGCAGAGGTCGCGAGGCCAGCGCGCAGCGAGTGTCCCGAGTAGTCGCCGTCGAGGCCTGCGGCGGCGGTGGCGCGCTTCACGATGTTGGCAACGCTGCGATCGCTGAGGCTCTTGCCGAGGCGACCGCGGGCGAGCGAGCGAAACACGCGACCCTCACGGATGCCGGCGGCGTCGAGCCAAGCGCGCAGCGCGCGCACGGGACAGCTCGCCGCGAACCTGCTCGAGGGTAGGGCGACGGTCACGCCCTTGCCCTCTTGGTCCGTTTTCGAGCGGGCCACAAACACCTTGAGGCCTTCGTTCACGAAGCGGATGTCGGACATGCGCAGCGCGACGAGCTCGGAGCGACGCAGGGCGCCGGAGAATCCGACCGCGAGCAGGGCGCGATCGCGGCGGCCGAGGAGTGTGTTGGGCAGCCTCTCGACGACGGCGCGCAGCTCCTCGACGAGCAACGGAGCGACGCGGCGAGCCGCAGTGCCGTGCGTGCGACGGATGCCCTTGAGGGCTTTTCGCGGCAGCGAGCTCGGCTCGAAGCCGGCCTGACGGTGGACATAGGAGATCGCCGAGAGTGCCTGCGCGAGGGTCGCCGGTCGGACCGCGTTGGAGCGCTCGGTCACGTAGAGCCGGAGCGCTGCCGGTCCACAGGGCAGCGGCTCGATGGCGCGAGCCGCGCACCACTCCTCGAACATGCGCCACTGCGAAGCGTAGACGCGCTTGGTGTGCGCGGAGAGCTCCTCGTCTTCGTAGTCGAGTGCTTGGCGTGCGACCTCGGCGAGGGGCGGCAGGACGGCGACGGCACGGCCGCGGCGGCGGGGGTCGAGCCGGAAGATCGGGACGAGCTCGTCGGGCATGCGGGGGACCTCGGGCTGTGAGTTCCGATAAAACAAAGTATCGGAGCTTGCGGGGACTATAGGCGCGGCGCTCGAGCGTCGCAACTCGGGTGTGTTTCACGAGAAACTTGACCGAGCTATCGGGCAGCGGTAGGCGAGTTAGATGCCAGCACCCGCCCCGAAGCTCCCCAAAGAGCCCTCAAAGCTGTACTCGGTGCGCTTGACGGAGAGCGTCGTCGCGCGGTCCGACAGGCTGCTCGAGCCGGACGCCTACACGCGGCTGACGCCGGAGATGCAGCGTGTGATGACCTCGCGCGCCGCTATTTTCCGCGAGTGTTTGCTGCGTGGGCTTGCGGCGTTCGAGGCCGACCTCGCCCTCGCACCGATGCAGTTGAAGCGAGCGAGGCGGCGATGACACAACGTGAGGGCACACGTGCCCTAGAGCATTTATGCCCTCGTTTTGCAGCGTGTGCGCGATCTGGACGGATCGCCGATGCGGGCGCTTCGAGGGGTCTAAACGGTGGTGATGCGTCGCATTTCGCGGCGCTCGAGCCTGACATTGTTGACGCCAGATCGCGGGGCAGATAGGGGGATCCAATGGCGCCACGCCCAAAACCACCTATCGCCGGGTTCACGCTGCGTGACATTCGTGGTCGCGCTCATGAGCTGCACTGCGACCCGATGACCTACCGCAAGGAGCTCGAGCATCCCGGCAGCGTCCTCGGAGGGGTCGGCACGCTGATCCGTCGAGACATCGCGGAGCAGAGGGCTGCGGGTCGAGTTACTGCCAGCATCGCGCCGACGCGGCGCAGCGGAGGTAAGCGCTGACCTGACTCGAGCCTCGAGAGCGCTGCTGCGCTCGAGGCGCTTAAAGCGATGCGACCGCAAGGGCTGGACCCCCGTGCGGCCGCTGAACATTGCCACCCGAAATGACAAATGCACCCGGAAGCTAACACGCGCGGGGCGCGTGTTCCAGTTCCGGTGCTCGAGTCTGGAACCTCGAGCGCCGAGAATCATTCAAGCGAGCTCACGCCTGCGCAGCTCGGCGTCGCGCGAGTCATGCGCAGGCTCTCGCCGCGCGCGTGCGCCACGCTCGCGCTCGAGGCCGGGCTCGAGGTGCCATCGCAGTCGCCGGCGCCGCAAGAGCCTGCAGAGGCGCCGAGCGTGCCGGGGTCACCATGTGGTGACGGTGCGCCCGAGGTGCTTAGAGGTCGCCGCGATCGCCGCCGGGCTGCGAGGTCGGGCAAGGCTGAGGCGCGCGAGTCTCGGGCGCGAGCGCGCGCACGCGAGGTGCAGACCCAGGCGCAGGCGCGGGCAGCCGAGGCTCGAGCGAGGGCGTTCGAGGCGTTCGAGGCACGCGAGCGCGTCGAGCTCGGCGCGGACGAGTTAGACGCGCTCGACGAGCTTGCCGATGCGTACGGGCGCCCGATCCCGCAGCCAGTGTGGGTGATGTGCCGGCGGATCGTGCGCAGCCGCAGCCCGGAGCGGACGGCGCAGATGTGGCTGCGGCAGGCGGGTCGGAGGTTCTCCGCGGTCGAGCTCGGGCAGATCGTGGAGGCGGCGCTGTGCCCTGACGGGCGGGGCGGCTATCGCTACTCGTGGCGCGACGTCAGCGCGCGTCGGTTCCTAGCCGTCGGCCTCGCGGAGCTGAGGCTTGGCGTCGAGGTTCCCGGTGCGAGAGGCCCGAGGGTCTGTATGCGCGGAGTCTCGCGCGGCGCGCTGCAAGAGATGATGCGCGACGCGGACGGGAGCGCGCCGTGCATGACATGGATATCCGGCGACGCGAGCCAGCACGGTCGCAGGGCGCGCGCGGCAGGCGCGCACAAAGGCGAGAAACCGCTGCATCACCTCGGCCTGTTGAGGCGGCTCGTGCGCGTCGGCTTCGTGCGCAAGGTGCAGCTGCCGGCGCAGGCTGCGACGGTCGAGGCGTTCGAGCAGCGCCCCGATCGCGTCGGAGTGCTTCGCTGCATCAATCGCTACTACCTGCACGGGCGCGAGTGGGCTGCACGTGCCGGGGCTGCCGTGGTCGACGCCCTGACGGAGCTCGCTCGAGTGGCGTGTGAGCTACCTATCCGGCGAGCGCCGCGCACGGCAGCTGAGCGGCTCTACGCTGAGAAACGCGGCCGAGCTCGAGCGCCAGACTAGGCGCCGCACACAGTTCACGGTCGACGCGCAGCACAGGCTGCAGACGCCGCGGTCCGTCCGTAGCGCTCTGCGGCCTGTATTTTTGCCGACATGCGCCACGAGCTCGGCGTTTTGGTGCTCGCTCGAGGCGCCGCTCGAGGTCGGCACGTCTGCAGACGCCGCTCGTCGAGGCCTCTGCGTGCTCCGATGCGTGCGCGCGCAGCGCGGACGGCCCTCTCACAGTCTAATATGCATACAGTGACTGTATGCGCATCTCCTCTCCTTACGGAGAGAGAGAGGTTAAAGCCGCGGCTGCTGCTGGGCTCTCGCTCTCTCTCGGTGACTGAGAAATTAACTCTCGACCAACACCACGAGAGTTCGCTCATGGCGGCAGTCTCGCGATCACCCTTGAGGGCTGTTCGGGAGTAGCCGCTCGCGGCTGCTCTCGAGCAGACCGCCCGGCGGGAGCCGACCGAGAGTTAACCCGGACGAGAGCAGAGATCGCGAGTGCCAGCCTTAACCTCTGCCCTGCGCGCGCGCCGAACAGTCGACCGGCTGCCGCCGGCTGCCTCCTCGGAGCGACCCGCACGCGGGCCGCCCACTGCGGGGGCTCAAGGTGAGATCGCTTGCATAGGCCTGCTCGCCTCTCGAGCTGCTGTGCTGCCATGAGCGAGCTCTCCCGGCGGTGGTGGTCGAGATAGTTTAAGACCGAGCAGCCGAGACTCAGAACGAGAGGCGAGAGGGCTTAAGAGGGGGGGCAGGGTCGAGCGCGAGCCTGCTGCTCGCTCGCGGTGTGCAGCCGCCGAGCTCGGCCTCTGGCGGGCAGCTCGGGAGGCGCGTAGTGCAGTCGGATGACAGAACGGCATCGCATCGCGATCGTGGGTGGGCCTCGGGTCGGCAAGACGACAGCCGCTCGAGCTCTGGCTGTGCGGCACGGGCTGCCGGTGCGGCACGCGGATGACCTGATTCCACTAGGGTGGAGCGAGGCCAGCACTCGCCTCGCCGGTGACATCGGAGCGGCGCAGGGGGGCATTTTTGAGGGTGTTTCGGTCGTTCGAGCGCTGCGAAAGCTGCTCGATGCCTCGGATGCGCGGCCGGTCGAGGCGGTCGTAATCCTGCGCGAGCCACACGAGACGCTGTCGGCCGGTCAGGCTGCGATGCAGGCCGGGCACGACCGCGTGCTCGATGAGATCCGACCCGAGCTCGAGCGGCGAGGTGTCGCGATAATCGAGGCCGGTGCGCGCATCGATGCAGCGGTCGAGCACGTGTTAGGGTCGCACATGGCCATCCGCTATGACTCGGCAACGCTCGGCAAGACAACGCGCACGCCGCAGGGTTTCCTGCGTGCGCCGGCGGCGCTCACGCGGACTGGCGTGCTGACCTATCGGCGTGCTGACGGAACTGTTGTGCGCGAGCTGCGGCACCCTGACGAGGTGTTTGCAGCGCGCTCGCTGGCGACGCTGTCGGCGGCGCCAGTCACCGACTTGCATCCGCGAGAAATGGTCTCGCCGGCGAACGTCCGCAAGCTGTCGATCGGTCGTGTCTCCGACGACGTGCGCCGCGATGGCGAGCTCGTCTCAGCGCTCGTGACAATCGAGGACGGCGGCGCCATCTCCGCAGTCGAGAAAGGCGACCGCCGCGAGCTGTCGTGCGGGTACCACTGCGACCTTGAGACGAAGCCTGGAACCTACAACGGCGAGCGCTACGACGCCGTGCAGCGCAACATCGTCTACAACCATGTCGGGCTCGGCCCGAAAGGTTGGGGCCGCGCAGGGTCGAGCGTAGCGCTGCGGCTCGACGCAGCCGAGGCCGACGCCGAGAGCGGCGCCGTGTTCGTGCTCGACGAGGCCGGCGCAGCGCTGAGCGACGCAGAGCTCGAGGCGCCCGAGCTCGACGCCGATCGCCTCGACGCCGACGACCTCGAGCTCGAGGCGGTGATCGCCGAGCGTGACGCGCTGCGCGCGCAGGTGGCTGCACTCGAGCATGCCCTCGGAGAGGGCGGGGGCGCGCTCGAGCGCACCGATGCTGCCGAGGCGGAGCGCGACGCCCTGCGCGAGCAGCTCGAGCAGCTGCGCACGAAGTTCGAGGGGGGCGGGAACACGGCGGCCGAGTTCACGGCTGCAGTGCGAGCGCGAGCCGGGCTCGAGATGAGGGCGCGCGAGGTGCTGCCGAACTCGATGCAGCTCGATGCCCTCAGCGAGCGGCAGATCCGCGAGGCGGTGATACAGCGGCTGAACAAACGGGCCGACATGCGCGGCAAGTCGGACGAGTACGTCGCCAGTCACTTCGATGCCGTGCTCGAGGAGCACGCGAACCGCTCGAGCCGCCGGCGCTCGAGCCTCGACGGTCTGCGGCTCGACAGCGAAGCAGCGCGGCGCGATGCGCTCGACCGGCTGAGCGAGTCGACCGACGTGCGAGGCATTCTCGAGGGTCGGCTCGCGCACTTGGTGCCGCAGCTGCCCATCGAGCCGGCGCCGTGGACGCTGCCGCTCGCCGCGAATCGCGAGGGGCGCTGATGCAGCATCAGCTCACAGCAGCGGAGCGCGACCGCCTCTTGTGGTTGCGGCCTGCGCGCGAGTACGCGAACGAGCGAGAGTTTCGCGAGCTCGTGCTGCAGCGGTTCGGCGAATACGACGCCGCGCGGCTGCGCGAGATGAGCGACGAATGGATAGAGGGCTGCTACGACAGCATCGTACGCGCTCGAGCTCGCGCACTGTCACCTAGGCCGCATTGACCGACACGAGGACCCATGACCAAACAGCGCAAAGACAAGGACGCGGAGCGGTTCGACACGGCGGTCGCCGCTCGCGCCGAGCTCGTCGCCAAGGTGCGGCGGTGGCTGCCCGAGCAGCGCCTCGATGGCATGACTGACCGGCAAGTGCACGAGGCCGTGCTGCGCGAGCTGCAGCCCAAACTCGACCTAACAGGCAGGTCCGACGTCTACGTACGTACGTATTTCGAGAGGACTACGGCGGCAGCGCCGGCGGCGAAGACTGAGCATGTCGACACGGGCATGACGCTCGACGTGCGCAGTGTGCTCGATGGCAAGCACGCGCCTCGCGCTGACAGCAGCGCGCTCGACAGTGACGACGTCGAGGGCATCCTCGAGGGCCGCCACACGAAGCCCGAGGAGCGGTTCGACGAGGATGACGTCGCCGGTATCCTCGCCGGCAAATACAACCACCTCGTGCCGAAGCTCAAGCCGGAGCTCGAGCCGTGGCAGCAACCGCTCGAGGCCTCGCGCGCCCGAGCCGACGAGTCGAACGGCTCGCCGTGGACGTGGCCGCTCGCGGCGAATCGCAAGTCGGTGCGCCTCGACTCGTCGGCGACGCAGACGCATGCAGGGCTGCCGTGGCGACAGCCGCTGCGGGCGGGCCGATAAAGCTTACCCTCTCAGGTGGATTGACTGTCCTTTGTGTGTGCGGGCGGGCCGGGGACCTCGAATGCGTGGCGAGGTCCTCGGTCCGCCAGTGTTTCAGTGGTCGCGCAGCCTATGGCTGCAGAAGGACGCACGATGCAGACGGCATACGATGACCAAGCCGAGCTCGGCTATCACGGGCAGCTAGCGGAGGGGTACCCTAACAGCAACGTCACGGGGCGCGCAGAGGCCGCCGTCGTGCAAGTTGGCGTCGTGGTCGTCAGCGACACTGCTGCCAACCGCACGCCGCATGCCGTGCGACCGCCGGCGAGCTCGGCCGAGGTCACCGACCCGCTGCTCGTGCTCGGCCTCACGCGATGGGATCCCACGTATCCCGAGCCGCCGTATCGGCTCTATGCGTCGCTGCCGGTGCTGCGACGAGGTCGGCTGTACATCGCCGCCGAGACGCCGCTCGCGCGCGGTGCGCCGATATTCGTGCGGTTTCAGGTTGGCGCAGTGGGCACGCTGCTCGGCGCCCTGCGGGGCGACGATGATGCGGGCAAGGCGGTTGCCGCACCCTACCTCGCGGTCGTCACCTCGACCAACGTGCGAGGGTTTGCGGTTGTCGACGTGCGGCTTGCGTAGGCCGCCACGACTCCGCGAGCGCCGACCGAGTGCCGTACTACACGATGGAGCTGCTCGAGCGGGGGGGGGGTCGCGCAGCAGCCGACGGCGGCGTTTCCGTACACGCGCTCGAGCCAACGCGCGTGTGTGTACGGAAACTCAGTGCGACTCGACCGGCGGCGGCGGCGGCGGTTCAGCGCGCACGTAGCCGAGGCGCTCGAGCTCGGCCTCGAGCTCGGCGTCGGTCATGTCCGCCGGCGCTTTCTCGACGCGCACGGTCTGGCGCAGGGCATAGCGCTGCGGCCATCGGCGCTCGAGCATCCACGCCGCAGCGCGCCAGTCGCGCTTGGCTGCTTTGACGACCGCGAGCACGGACCTCGATTCAGCCTCGGCGGTGGCGCGCTCGAGCCGAGCGGCGAAACCGGCGAACGGCTCTCGCCCTGCTCTACCCTGCACACGCCAGTCATACAGCGTCTGCCGTGCGATGCCGTGCTGGCGACATGCCACGCCGACGGGCAGGCCCGAAGCGATGGCGCTGCAGACCGCGCGTGCGAGCGCTGGCGTGTAGCTCGAGGGTCGACCGATGCGTGCCATCAGAACGCTACTCCGTCGCTGTGCGCAGCCGCTGGCGTTCCGTTGTCGCTCGCGCGCTGCTGTTGTTGGTTGCCGCCGCTGCGCAGCCATAGCGCGAGTTTCTGGCCGAACTCGACGCCGGGCTGCGGCACGACGGCGCCGCGAGGGTATGCCTCGCAGCAGCTCTTACTCAGCAACCAACGGTGGTCCTGGTCGAGCATGCCGACGACATCAAACTCATACTCGAAACCCTCGCGCTGCACAGGCTCGAGGCCGATCTCGCGCGGCTGCTTGACCATGCGCCCTGCGCGGTTCGGGACGTCTACCATCTCGTAGGCCTTACGCGAGCGCATGGTGCCGATCACATGGCCGGGGTACTGCAGCAGCACATCGAACAGCCGAGCATGCTCCGGCGACACTGCTTTCCAGGCTGCAAACTCGTTGCCCGAGTCGGTCTGTTTCGCCACTGCTGCGACCATCTCGAGGGCGCCCTGGTCGCCGGTCCACTCGTGCGAGAGGCTGTCGATGATGAGGCCGTCGATGCCGGCCTTTGCTGCGGCGTCGAGGGCCTCTATGTACGTGCGAGGCGAGTGGTTCGGCAGCTGCAACACTCCGAACTCGACGCCCTTGTCGGCCTGCTTGCGCGACTTGCCGCGTTCGGAGTCGACGAGGCCGATGCGCTGACAGCCGAGGCCGGCGGCGATGCGCAGGGCGCTGTATGTCTTGCCCGAGCCGGGCGGGCCGATGAGCGCAACGCGGGCCTTTGCGCTGGCTCTATGTGCTTGGACAAATTGCATCTGCATGCTGTCAGCGTGACGGATGCCGGGATCGCCGTC
>Ga0307503_10000194_pt1 | contig 17278 bp, 20 predicted proteins | sample 17_S_MG_FD_194514 | JGI IMG/M metagenome (GOLD analysis project Ga0307503, IMG submission 194514) | Soil microbial communities from Populus trichocarpa stands in riparian zone in the Pacific Northwest, United States - 17_S | ecosystem: Environmental > Terrestrial > Soil > Riparian zone > Trees... | reverse complement strand
TCGCGAAGCGGCGACATGCAATCTGTCATCTGCGCGGGCGTAGCCCGCGCACAACATCTCGTCGCCATGCGCCATAGGCGCATGGCGACGTCAATTCCCGCGCAGGCGCACCCGCCATCCCGCCCCAACCCGGACCCCCGCCGAAATCGACCGTCTAGTCCAAGTCGGCGTCTCGGTGCTTCGTGTGGACTATTACGTCGTCTCGCTCTTCGAGGCCGCGGCGGATGCGGTCGGCCACTGTGATCGAACGGTGGCGCCCGCCGGTGCAGCCGACCGCGATCGTCAGGTGGCTCTTGCCCTCGGCGACGTAGGCGGGAACGAGGAAGTCGATCAGCGGCAGCAGCCGCCCGTAGAACTCGCCCGCCTGGGTGCCCGCCTCGACGTACTCGCGCACGCGGGGGTCGAGCCCGGTCAGGGGGCGCAGCTCGTCGACGTAGTGGGGATTTGGCAGGAAACGCACGTCGAGGGTCAGGTCGGCGTCGCGCGGCGGCCCGTTCTTGAAGCCGAAGGTGACCAGGGTCAGTGCCATCTTGCCGCCCTCGTGTTCGCCCAGCATGTCCTCTGCGATCCGCCGCCGCAGCATCCCGCCGGTCAGGTCGCTGGTGTCCATCACCACGTCGGCGCGCTCGCGCAGCGGCGCCAGCAGCTCGCGCTCGGCCCGGATCCCGTCGACGATGTGGCCTTCCGGCGCCAGCGGGTGACGGCGGCGGGTCTCCTTGTAGCGATCGACCAGCGTCTCCTCGTCGGCCTCGAGGAAGAGCACCGTCGGCTTTAGCCCGTCGGCCTCGAGGTCGTCGAGCACCTGCAGCAGGTCGTCGAAGTAGTCACCGCCGCGCACATCGGAGACGACCGCGGCGCGCTCCACGCCGCTTCCCTCGTGGCGAAAGAGCTCGCCGAGGCTGCCGATCATCCGCGGCGGCAGGTTGTCGACACAGAAGAAGCCGCCGTCCTCGAAGGCGGCGATCGCCTCCGACTTGCCGGCGCCGGAGTGGCCGGTGATCAGAACCAGGGACATCTCGCGCTCGGCCGCGTTGCCGTCGCGCTCGGCCCCGAGCCCCTCGGCTTCGTTGGTCTTCGCCATCAACCAGTCCTGTTCAGCTGCTCGTGGATCTCACGGGCAACCTTGCCAGGCACGCCGGGCACCATTTCGAGTTCCTCCCGGCTGGCGGCGACGAACCGCTCTGGAGAGCCGAAATGCTGGAGCAACGCCCGCTTGCGGACCGGCCCTACGCCCTTCAGCTCGTCGAGCACCGAGCCGGTCATCGCCCGGTCGCGGCGACCGCGGTGGTGTTCGATCGCGAAGCGGTGCGCCTCGTCGCGCACCCGCTGCAGCAGCTTCGAGGCCTCCGAGTCGGCGGGGAGATCGATCGGCGCGGTGCGTCCGGGCACGTAGACCTCCTCCAGCCGCTTGGCCAGGCCGATCACGGTCACGCCGCGCTCGACGAACGGCCGCAGCGCCCGCATCCCCGCCGAGAGCTGTCCCTTGCCACCGTCGATCACGACCAGCGAGGGCAGCGAGGCGAAGCTCCCGTCGCGTTTGCCGTCGTGCGGCGAGAGATCGACCTGCTCCAGGTAGCGGTTCAGGCGACGGCCCAGCACCTCTTCCATCGAGGCGAAATCGTCGGGTCCCGTCGCCTGCCCGTTCTCGCCCCGCACCCGGAAACGGCGATAGTCGGCCTTCTTCGTCGCACCCCCCTCGAACACGACCATCGCGGCGACGGTGTGCTCGCCGCCGAGGTTGGAGATGTCGAAGCCCTCGATCCGCACCGGCAGCTCCTGCATCCCGAGCGCCTCGCGCAGGTCGGCCAGCGACTCGACCCGGCGCTGGCGGCGGTGCTCGCGGCGCAGCCGGTCCTGGTCGAGGGCGAGGCGGGCGTTGCGCTCGGCCAGCTCGCGCAGGCGCCGCTTGTCGCCGCGCTCGGCCACGCGCACCTCGACCGCGCCGCCGCGCCGCTCGCTCAGCGCCGCCTCGAGCAGCTCGACCCGGTCGCGCAGGTAGGGGCCGACGACGATCGTGCGCGGCACGGCGGGCGAGGCCGAGTAGTACTGGCCGACGAACTCCTCGGCGACCTCGGAGAGCTCGCGTTCGGCCTGGTTGTCGAGGTAGAAGCTCTGCCGCTCGGCAAGGATGCCGTCGCGCACCTGGAAGACCTGGGCGTTGGCGTCGGCCCCCTCGGCGGCGACGCCGATCAGGTCGGCGGTCCCGACCGAGCCACCGGCGACGCGCTGGCGCTCGAACAGCGACTGGATCGCCTTCAGCCGGTCGCGGTGCAGGGCAGCGCGCTCGAACTCCCGCGCCATCGCCGCATCCTCCATCTTCGCCTGCTCGTCGGCCTCGACTTGGCGGTAGCGACCGGAGAGGAAGTCGACGATCGCGTCGACGTTGTGCCGGTACTCCTCGCGGCTGACGTAGCCGACGCAAGGCGCCCCGCAGCGCTTGATGAAGTAATCGAGGCAGGGACTGCCTGAGCGGCGACCCGGCTCGGCCCCCTCGCAGGTGCGGAACTGGAAGAGCTTGCCGAGCAGGTCGAGTGTCTCGCGCACGCGCTTGGCGCTGGAGAAGGGGCCGAAGTAGGCGCGACCCGAACGATGCTTCTCACGGGTGAAGTAGACGCGGGGGTAGTCCTCGTCGAGGCTGACGCAGACGTAGGGGTAGGACTTGTCGTCGCGCAGGCGGATGTTGAAGCGCGGCCGGTGGCGCTTGATGAAGCTCTGCTCGGCTAGTAGCGCCTCGGCCTCGGTCGAGGTGACGAGGCACTCGATCCGGTCGACGCGGGAGGTCAGCCTGGTGTCGCCGCCGGAAAAATGCGAGGCGATCCGCTTGCGGATCGAGCGGGCCTTGCCGACGTAGAGGATCTCGCCGTCGCCGTCGTGGAAGAGGTAGACGCCGGGCGAGTCGGGCAGCTCGCGGCGTTGCTGGGCGACGCGTTCCGCGCGCGAGAGCCCCGCCTGGTCGTTGCCTTCGTTCACAGGCCAAAGGGTAGGCTCCTGGCCACCCGGCCAACTTCATGCCCGATACGGAGAGCGAGATGACCAGCGAGACCCTGAGTAGCCCCCCCGATCTGAACACGATGCGGATCGAGATCGACGGCGAGATCGGAACCCTCACCCTCGACCGGCCCGACGCCTTCAACGCGATGAGCCCGGAGATGATCGGCGAGATGACGACCGCCTTCGCCTGGCTCGCCGACCAGGCGCCGCTGCGAGCGCTGATCGTGACCGGCGCCGGCAAGGCCTTCTGCTCAGGTGGCGACGTCAACTGGTTCAAAGAGGGCGTCTCCTCCGAGGAGATCGACCTGCCCGCACAGGTGAGGCGTGGCGCCGAGGCGCTGCACACCGCGATCGTCGACCTGCGCCGTATCCCCTACCCGGTGATCTGCGCGGTGAACGGGCCGGCCGCCGGTGCGGGCTTCTCTCTGGCGCTCGCCTGCGACATCCGCATCGCCTCCGAGTCGGCCTTCTTCGCCTGTGCATACGGCCGCATCGGCGCCTCTCCGGACGGCGGCATGACCTACTTCCTCCCCCGCGTGGTCGGGCCGAGCCGGGCGCTGGAAATCCTTCTCAACGACCCCAACATGAGCGCGGAGGACGCGCTGGCCGAGAAGATCGTCTCCGAGGTCGTCGCTCCCGAGGAACTGATGGACCGGGCACGAGCAAAGGCCGAGAAGCTGGCGGCGAAGGCCCCCCACTACGTGCGGATGTCCAAGATCCTCGCCGGCCAGAGCATCGAGCACAACCTCACCGAGCACCTGCAGCTGGAGCGCCACGGGATCGCCGACAGCATGGCCACCGAGGACCTGCGCAACGGGGTCGAGGCCTTCTTCGGCGGCGGCACCCCCGAGTTCAAGGGTCGCTGAACTACCGTCGCGCTCCGGCCGTATGCGGTTACAGTTTCCCTGAGCGTTTTCCCCAGGAAAGGATTCCCAGCCATGAAGAAGGTCGTCGCCCTACTCGTCCTCGCCCTCGCGTCGGTAGCCCTCGTCGCCTGCGGAAGCAGTAACAGCAGCAACAGCTCGAGCGCCACCGAAACCACGAGCGGCGGCGGTGAAACCACCAGCGGCGGTGCGAGCGGCGGAAAGGAAGAAGGCGGCGGAGGCGGCGGAGGCTCGACCGTCAAATTCGAAGCCGACCCTGAAGGCCAACTCGCCTACACGACCACCGAAGCCACGGCAAAAGCCGGCACGGTGACGGTCGACTTCAACAACCCCCAGGGACTGACCCACGATGTCGCGATCGAAAGCTCGAGCGGCGAAGAAGTCGGCAAGACCGAACTGATCGCCGAAGGCTCCGACTCGACCACGGTCAACCTCAAACCCGGCACCTACCACTTCTACTGCACGGTCCCCGGCCACCGGGAAGCCGGCATGGAAGGAACGCTGACCGTCAAATAGGCAGGTCGCATGTCGAGCTGAGGCCGGCCCCAGCTCGACATGCAGTAACCGGGCTTACTTACCCAGCTTCACGCTGACCTTGGCGCCTGGAGCAAGCACCTTGCCTGCCTTCGGGCTCTGCTTGACGACCTCGCCGACCTTTGTCTGGGGGCCGGCGATCTTCTTCACCTTGCCGAGCTTGCAGTTGGCCTGCTTGAGGCTCTTCTTGGCCGCCTTCAGGTGCTTGCCCCCCAGCTTGGGAACGACGCAGGCGGTGTAGCTGAACCTGTCGGCGCCGATGTTCGGGCTGGCGCCGGCCAGCGTGGTCACGGTGACGTGAACCCTGCCGGCCTTTTTGCTGGATGGCGACATCGCGGTGATCTGGTTGTCGTTGTCGATTTTGAAGCTAGCGGCCGGCTTTTCGCCGAATTTGACTTCGCTGGTCCCGTTGAAGTCGGTGCCTTTGACGATCACCGTGGTCGCGCCGACGATCGAGCCCGACGCGGGTGTGAGCGCGGTGACTTCGGGGGTGGGCTGGATTTCGGCGCTGAGCTCGATCTCGTGCCCAGGTTCGGTACCGCTGGGAGCAACCGTTGCTCCGTCGAACGGCGGCGGAAAGATGGAGGCAAAGCTCGCACCCGATACTGCGGCGACACCGATTTCGTCGGTCCCGTTGCTCGGGTCGACACCGAGCAGGTCGCCGGTGCGAATCGGCATGTTCGTCGTGAAGGTATAAAGGGGCCCGACTCCCGACGGAGTCGCCGGTCCGCTGGTCCCGGACGCCGAGTAGGCGCCGGTGCCGCTCGGGTGGAGCACCCGCAGGAAGAAGGGACCGCCTTTGGCGCCCTGGATCCGCCAACGCACGACCGCGCCGTCCGTCGGCGAGACGAGGTTTGCGCCTTTCTCCGGCAGCGCGGTGTTGAACTGCGTCTGCACCTGACCGAAGGGGGTGGAAACGAACGGAGACGGCAGAACGCTCCCGACGGTCACCGTGGATGCCTGTGCAGCAGATGCAAGCAGCGCGCAAGCGCTCGCTACGACGGCTGCCGCCAAACCGGTCCGCCGGGCCCTACCAGTTCCTGCCCTTGCATTGCCTCTGTGCTGCTCTCGATCCGTCATGCACTTCTCCTTGAGTAGTCATGGCTTTGCATCGCGCTTCAACTCGAAGGGCGTAAACAGGTAGCCCGTCAGAAGTTGCGGTAACCAGGACACCGATCGGTGCAGTTACGCCCTCGAGCTCAGGCTGCGTCGCTCGCCGAAGTCCTGAGGAGGCGAACCGAGGCCCCAATAAGGAGAAGGAGCGAGGGCGCAAGCAGAAACCGGGAGAGTGGGGTGACAAACGCCAGCCCGAGGACGACGAGGAAGAACGCGAGCCAGCGAGGCATCAGCGCCCGTGCACGCAACGCGACCGCCGCCGTGGCCAAAAGCAAGATGCCGATGCTCACCCCAGCAGCGGGATAGCCGAGGACGTAGGAGATTTCGAAAAACACCCGGCCGAGCTCCGGCGTCAGCGAACCGTCGTCAGCACGCAACGCCCCAGCCATGTTGATGGTCTCGGCGCCGATCCCGGTGACGATCGCAAGAAGCGCACCACCGAATGCGGCGGTGGCGAACAGGTCGCTGCCCTCGTGCTCCCGGAGGATCCCCCGGACGCCGCTGGCGAAGAGGACGAACAGCGCAACGGCGAGGAGACTGAGGCTCGCGCCGGCGACGATCCACCCAGAGTTGTCGGCATAGAAAGAGACGACCTCACGCGCCGGGGCACCGGCGTCAGGCTGATCGAATGCCCACAATGCGTTGCCCACTCCGAACAAGATCACCGTCCCGAGCCCAGCAAGTCCGGTCACCCGGCGCGTAGTCAGTCTTTGATCCGCCATCAGCAGCCCTCCGTCCAATGTATTATCAGCGGCTCTCGCCTCGGGCTACGGTTTTTGCCATAAGCACTGCCGAGGAAGGTTTGCGGTGAGTCGGTGGAGGCTCATCGTGAACCTTTTAGGCGATCCACGTAAGGTCCAAGGGTGCAATCTGAGCTTCAGCGGGTCTTGGAACTCCAGTCGCAATACGACTCTCGTTCATCTCCCCCGATGAGTGAGCGAGGACTCCTGATTCGCAACACCGCTCCGGCTTGGCTAGCTCACCACGCCACCGACTTGGGCCACATTCTCGTGGTAGATGACTTCTTTGCGGAAGGTCGAGATGGCACCGGCAGGAAGACGCGCGTTCCATGGGTGCGATTTGGGTCACGCTCTCGATCACCGAGGGCTACCGAAGGGTTCTATGTCGTCTACCTCTTCGATGCCCTTGGAGGCACTGCCTATCTATCACTAAACCAGGGAACCACCGACTTCCTTGGCGGCGAGTTTGTTCCGAAGCCTCGGGAGGTGATCATCGAACGCACAGACTGGGCTCAGTCGGTTCTAGGTCCTTGGCTGGATGACCTGCGGAGCAGATCCGCAACCATCGATCTACACGACCCGCACCTCGGCGCGGGTTACGAGCTGGGCAACATCGCCGCGGTCGCCTACAAGCTTGATGCGATACCGGACGACGCAAACCTCCTTGCCGATGCACGAGTCTTCACCGAGGGCCTGCGAACGCTCTATCGGGAACATGCTCTCAGTCCGATTCCCCAGGAGCGACCCGAGCTTCGAGAGGCCGAAGAGGCGGCCGAAAGGGCGAGTGGAACAACGGGGAAAAGGTCTCGCGCTGGGTTCCGTACGAGCGCCCCTGAGATCAAGGCCATCGAGACCCATGCAGTCGCTGTCGCTCGCGCCTACTACGAAGCGGATGGTTTCAAGGTCAAAGAGCTTGGAAAGCCCTTCGACCTTGAAGTGAGAAAGAACGACTTGGTCCTAACGGTCGAGGTAAAGGGCACCACGTCCGATGGCAGCGGGGTACCTCTTACGGCAGGCGAGGTAGATCATCACGCGGAGGCATTCCCCGATAATGCCTTGGTAGTTGTCAGAAACATCGCTCTGCACCGAGACTGCACTCCCCCCACGGCGTCGGGCGGAAGACTCTACGAGCTACGAGGATGGGAGATTGACCTCAACGCGTTGCGCGTCATCTCCTACGCCTACGACGTTCCAGCTGCAATGTACGAGCACAAGGGGGTTTCGTCAGAGTCGTTGCTGTGAACCAGACCGCTTCGGTTAGGGCCTGTGGCGCCATCACGCGGGTGACGCTGTCACCGACGAAGCAGGGCTTCTCGTTGCCCTCCACCTCGAGGGTGAAGCGGGTCACGGCCTCCCACCAGCCGCCGCCCTTCTCGTCGATCGAGACGATCTCGGCTTTGGCGCGGACTCGGGCGCCAGCGGGGACAGGTGCGGGGAAGCGGATCCTGTTGACGTTCTATGAATTGTTCGGTCCCTTTCCGTGCGGAGAATCGGCCAGTTGAGCTTGCGCCGTCCGGACAAGAGCCGTACACTCCTCTCCGATGGAGCCGACGACCAGCACCAAGACCCGCCGGATTGAGATCCGGATGACCGACGAGGAGCGCGACTTGGAGCAGGCCGCGGCCGCCGCACGCGGCCAAACGCTCAGCGAGTTCGTCCGCCAGGCAGCGCGCCGCGAGGCGGAGGAGGTGCTGGCCGAGCGAACGAGCATCGCGCTCAATCCCAAAGAGGCCACTCGTTTCCTAGCAGCGCTGGACGACCCCTCTTCGTTTGAGGCCGGCCTCGGCGCTCTGACTGAGCGTCCCAGCGTCCTCGGCGGTTGAGCGCTCGCTTCGGGGCGGTCGAGCCGCTCGAATCGCATCACAAGGTAGATCGCTTCGAGTGCGGTCGCGAGCAACTCGACCGGTGGCTGCGCGCCTATGCCGGGCAGGGTCAGCGCCGAGACACCGCCCGCACCTTCGTGGTCTGCCGGCAGGGAAAGACCGACGTTGTCGGCTACTACACGCTGGTCGCCTCGAAGGTCGAGCAGAGCGAAGCAACCGACGACGTGCAGCGCGGGACGTCCAAGCACTTCCCGATCCCCGTCTGTCTGATCGCGCGCATCGCGGTCGATCGCTCCGAGCAAGGCATCGGCCTTGGACGAAGCCTTCTCCTCGACGCCCTGCAACGCACCGAGCGCGCCTCGCGCTCGGTCGCCATGCGCGCCGTCCTCGTCCACGCTATCGACGAGGAGGGCGCCGACTTCTATGCGCGCTTTGGCTTCAAGCCGGCCAGCGCGGAACCGTTGACGCTGATGGTGCCGCTGGATGCTGTCCGTCGAGTCCTCGCTGCCCGGTAGAGCTGCATTACAGTCCCGTCATGCCAAACATCTACAAGCCGGTGTTCGAGGAGGGGGAGCGACCCGAGGGGTTTCGTTCTCGGCGCGCGCGAATTGGCTATGAACTTGGCATCGAGCTGATCGGTTGCAGCCTCTGGGAACTACCACCAGGAGAGGCCGCCTACCCTTACCACTTCCACTATGCAGATGAGGAGTTGGTGATCGTCCTTTCGGGCCAGCCCAGCTTGCGCACTCCCGAAGGCAGTCGCCAACTTGAAGAAGGTGAGGCAATTCGCTTTCAGCTCGGGGAGGAGGGGGCACACCAGATCTTCAACCCCACTGATCGACCAGCCGCCTTCCTGGCAATCTCAAGCCACGGACGACCCGATGTCGTGATCTATCCGGATGCCGACAAGATCGGTGTCGGCGAGCGGTTACCGAAGGGCGATGGATTGAGAGCTTTCTTCAGGCGGGAGGACGGCGTAGATTACTTCGACAGGGAGCGGCCTCCCAGCGATTAAAAGGCGCCGTTACCCGGCCGGCGCCATGACGCGGGTGACGCTGTCACCGACGAAGCAGGGCTTCTCGTTGCCCTCCACCTCGAGGGTGAAGCGGGTTACGGCCTCCCACCAGCCGCCGCCCTTCTCGTCGATCGAGACGATCTCGGCTTTGGCGCGGACTCGGTCGCCGGCGGGGACAGGTGCGGGGAAGCGGATCCTGTTCCAGCCGTAGTTGACGCCGAGGGTGAAGCCGGTGGAGGAGATGAGCTGCGTGCGGAAGCCGTCGACCAAGGAGAGGGTGAGGTTGCCGTGGGCGACCGTCGTCCCGAAAGGGCTCTCCGCCTTGGCGCGCTCGATGTCGACGTGGATCCACTGGTCGTCGCCGGAAAGGCCGGCGAAGGTGTCGATGTCCTCCTGGGTGACGGTGCGCCACTCGCTCGGGCCGATTTCCTGCCCGATCAGTGCCTGCATGCCCTCGACGCCCTGTACCTCTACCGTTGCCATCGCGCCGCAGTCTAAACGCGGACGCGACCGGGGCGCGGCGGCGCGCTCCTACTTCTCGACTTCGTAGATGAAGTCGTATTCGGTTTCCGCTTCGTTACGGGCTTTGAGCGTCATCTGACCGTCGGCGTCCTTGTATTCGTCGGTGCCACCCGTAATCGCCAGCTGTGAGGATTTCCCGCCGTCGTAGAAGGGACCCTCGACGGTCATCTGGCCGCCTTTGAGCGAGACGGTCCAGATGCACTCCCAGGCCTTGCCCACGGCGGTGCGGATGCACTGCCCGTTGTCGGTCCCCACCTGCTTCTTGTTTTCGGAGTCGAAGACCGGGTTGGCGAAGGCGAGCACGTCGCCGACCGAGTCTTCCTCGTTGGCGGGTCCGATGTGACGGACCGTGTCGGTTTCGGCATGCTCGATCAGCTTGACGGTCGTCTCGTTCGAGCCGCCGCCACAACCGGCGAACAAACCGACGGTGCAGATAGCCATCGTCGGTACGAGATAGGCGGCCTTCATATGTCTCCCCTCGGCTGGGATCGTTCGGTGGAGCCTCGAGTGTCGCTGGAGCCGGCGATCTGCGTCAACGGCCGCGGTGGCCAACGGCCCCATTCGACGTGGCCAAAACGGCGTGCCCAGGCGACGCTAACGCGTCAGCCCGCGTCGAGGTACTGCCGCAGCGCCCTGCGAATCACCGTAGACGTTGTCTCATGATTGAGCTTTGCACGCTCGGAGAGGGCGTCTCGAAGCTCGGGATCCAGACGAACAGACTCGACCTTGGCTGGGCCAGAGCCGATCGGCGGTCGGCCGCGCCTTCGACGCAGGGTCTCGTCAACGTCGAAACCCGCCTCGGCCTTCGCGGCGAGCTTCTCGATCAACTCGTCGGTGATTGGCACTCCACTCGCGGTCTTGCCGTAAGTCTTCTTCTGTCCCATCGTCATTCTCCTGGCAGAAATCGCCGATACTTTGAACGCATCTTCATTGCGTGAACTACCGCCTCCTCGCGGTCACCTCGAACAACTGTGGCGACCTCGATCAGGTCGGCGTTTCGGGCGGGACCGAGATATAGACGGAGGTCGTCCTCCTGGTCATCGATGCTCATCGCATGACTCACGGCGTGTTCGATATCGGCGTCGGAATGCCGTGTTTCCGAGCCGATGGATAGGTTTTCAAAAATATCGTACTACGAAATTTGGACATCACGCAACCAGCCTCACTTCGAAGCCTGGGACGACAAGCGCCCCTGCCCCACCCAGCAGAGCCAGGATGCGGCTGACGTAGGCCGTGGTCTCCGGAATCGCGGGGACGCAGTGGCAGGCTTCGACCGGGGCCGGACCGGCGTTGTAGGCGGCCAGGGCCAGTTGGGGCGAGCCGAACTGGTGAATCAGGTCCGACATCAGGTGGGCCTGGGCGTCGATCGCTTCCACCGGGTCGAATGGGTCGCGGAGGCCGTAGGCGGCCGCGGTGGAGGGAATGAACTGGGCGATGCCCTGGGCGCCCGCCGGAGAGCCGGCGAAGGGGTTGAAGTTGGACTCGGCCATCAGCTGCGCGGCGAGCAGGGCCGCCGAGACGTTCCAGCGGGTGGCTGCCCGGAGCAGCGGGGCCCGGAAGCGGGTCGGTACGAAGGTGGGAAGGCCGGCGGCGCCGGCGAGCGCGCCATCGGCCCCGCCGCCCGCGGGCCTGGTTGTGCCAACGGAATTCCCGGCTGCAGAGCATGGTGGAGGACCACCGTCAAAACCGAAATGCCAGGCCTCCCACGCGTAGCGCTGCACAAAGCCGAAGCGACTCGCGTTTGCCGCCAGCCACCCGTACGCGGTTTCCGGCCCGAGATCCAGCTCGGTGGCGCAGCGGTGCAGCGACTGCCCCGGGGGCGCCACCCATTTCGGATCGGGGTGGGCGGCGAAGAGCGCTGCTTGTTCGGCGTCGGAGCGGAAGCCGGAGACAACCAGCAGCGAGAGCCCGTCGGCTCGGGCCGCTGCCGCCATCCGGTCGAAAGCGGCTGCCGCGTCGGGCCGCATCCCCTCCCCCTGCCTGTAGACGAGCGTGCCGCTGTAGCCGCCTCCGGTGGCCGTCGTCGGCATCGATCCGCCTGAGACGCCCATCGGCGCGCCGGCTTCGGCGACCGCGGAAGCTTCTGTACGCATCCGCCCGTCGCCGACTTCGACCCGGGCAAGGACGACCGCCTTGGCGCGAACGGGCGCGAAAGAGCTCGCGTCCGGAAAGAAGAGCCGCAAGTGCTCCGCGCCGACTTCGTTTGCCCGCGCGGCGTCGAACGCCGCAGCCCGTGCGCGAGCCAGGTAGGCGGCCTTCTCGAGGTGCCTCGGGTTGGGCTGGCCGTCCGGCAGCGCCGGCGGCGAGAGCAACCGCGGCAGGTCGTCGCGCATCGATCGCGCTGCCGAGATCGCGACAAGGTCGGCGGCGCGCTGCACCCTCCCCTTCCCGGCCACCGCACCGGCGATCGCAACCAGCGCCAGCCCAGCGGCGATCAGGGCGAGGGCCCCGCCGAGCGCCAGCGGCAGAGCCTGCCCCTCCTCGTGCCTTCCTCCCATGCGCCGCACCCTGTCGGGCGCCGACGCGCACGTGGTGCGCAGAATCGATCAGAATCGAGTCAATTCCGCGACCGAACCATTTCGGCGCCTCACCCGTAGACCCGGCCAGCGACCAAACCGAGCCGAGGAGGCCAAATGCCGCATCTCCGCACTTCCCGCCCCTGGAGTCCTAAATTCCGCGCCGTCGTGCTTGCGATCTCGGTCATGGCGCTGATCGCAGCCGGCGCGATCGGTGCCAGCGCGCAGACGAGCAAGCGCGTGGTGAAGGAGGCGCACAACGCCAAGCTCGGCAAGACCGTCCTCACCAACCTCAGGGGCATCACCCTCTACAGCCTCAGCGCCGAGAGCAACGGCAAGTTCATCTGCAAGGGCTCCTGCCTCAAAGACTGGCACCCACTCGTCGTCGCTGCCGGGGTCAAGCCGACCGGCCCGGTGAAGCTCGGCACGATCAAGCGCCCCGACAACGGGCGGCGCCAGGTGACCTTCGGCGGCCGGCCCCTCTACACGTTCGACGAAGACGAAAAGGCCGGCGACGCGAAGGGCGAGGGCATCAAGGATGTCGGCACCTGGCACGCCGCGACCCCGTAAATCCGAGCTCGCCGGCCGGTCAGATCTCCTCGGGGACCCATCTCGATAGCGCCACAGAGGACAGCGCAGCAAATATCAACGTCTAACGAGAGCGGACTGAGGCGATCGTCTGCTTCAGCGTCTCGTGCGCGTCGTAGTGCGGCATCCAGTGCAGCTTGCGGCGGGCGCGCGCGGTGTCCATCAGCACCGGGCGGCGAACCGCCTCGATCCAAGCCGCCTCGTCGGGCAGGAACGGCATCAGGGCCACCGCCTCGGCGGCGACGCCGACGGCTAGGTGCGGGGCCGGCACCGCGTGCCAGCCGAGCGCGTGTGCGAGGTCGGTGATCGTCAGCTGTCCCGGCCCGGCGAGGTTGTAGACGCCCGGCTGGCCGTGGCCGATCACGGCGGCGCAGAGGGCGGCGGCAACATCGTCGTGGTGGACGAGCTGGAAGGGCACACCGGGATCCGGCAGGACCGGCCGCAGCTCGGGCACCCGTCCAAGTGCCCAACGCAGCGGCCCCGGGATCCGCTGACCGATCGCGAGCAGCGGGATCAGGTCGAGGAGCATCGTTGCCTGCGGGCCGGCGACGATGCAGGGCCGGAAGACGTAGGCATCGGTGGCCGAGCCATCGAGGGCCTCGGCGAGCTCCTCCTCGACCGCGGCCTTATGCGCCGAGTACGGATGGCGGGAAGCGCCCTTGACCGGGTCGTCCTCGCTGAGCAGGTCCGGCATGCCGCGACTGAAGCCGTAGGCGGCGACCGAGGAGGTGTAGACGAGTCGCTTGGCGCCGGCCGCCGCGGTCGCCTCGAAGACGTTGCGGGAGCCGGTCAGGTTGATCTCGCGGCTCTCGTCGTCACCGGCGACGATGACGAAGGCCAGGTGGACCACGACGTCGGCGCCGTCGACCAGCTCCTCGACCGCCTCGCGATCGAGGATGTCGCCGCGCCGGTACTCGGTCTTCTCCCAGCCCTGCCCGGCGAGGTCGAAAGGGCGCCGTGCCATGCCGATCACCCGCTCCACCTCCGGCGCCCGCTCCAGGGCCGAGATGAAGGCCCTGCCGATCTCCCCGGTGGGACCGGTGACTGCGACGGTCAGCATGCCGCGATTCTCGCGGAATGGCGCGGGCAGCGGCACCTCGCCGCCGCCCGCGACGCCAGATCTATTTCTTGGGGGGCTTCAGCTTGACCGTCGAGGCGCTGATACCGGTCCCCCCCGCCTTCGCCTTCAGCGTCTTGCCCTTGGCAAGTTCCTGCTTGGCCGGGCCCGAGAGCTTGACCTTGAGCGTCGTGGTGGCGCCCTCTGCGAGGCTGAAGGAGGCCCTGCCGATCGTCAGGTTCTTGATCTTCGTGCCCTGCTTGACTTTGGCGGTGAGCTGCAGGGTCCCTTTGCAGGGGCCACCGGAGCAGGTCAGCTTGAGAGAAGCCTTGCCGCTCTTTACCGTGGCCGAGGGTGCCGCTTTGGCCTTTCCTTCCAAGGGCGGTGGGCAGAGCGAGGCGTTGGTAGCGCAGGTTTCTTCGGGTTTGGGGTTGGCGGTGAAGGTCGCCGTGACCGTGGTGTCGGCTTCGATCGTGACCACGCAGCTGCCGGTGCCCGAGCAGCCACCGCCTGACCAGCCGGAGAAGGTCGAGCCCGAGGCGGCAGTTGCCGCCAGCGTTACTTCTTCGCCTTCGAGGTAGGTGGCGGCGCAGGCGCCGGCGTTGCAGGTCACGGAGCCCGAGCCCGTTCCGGCTTTGACGATCGTCAGTTCGAATTTTTCTGGTTCAGGGGCGAAAGTCGCAGTGACCGCGCTGTTGGCTTCGATCGTGAAGCTGCATGGAGACGTCGAGCAGGCTGTGGCCGAGCCGGTGCCGGAGCTGAAGCCGGCGAATTCGGAGCCGGCTTTGGCGGTGGCGATCAATTCGACCGTGGTGCCGTTGGGCTGGGGGCTTGTGCACGTCCCGGCCGAGCCGCCGTTGAATTTGCATTTGACTTCGCCGCTGCCTGTGCCGGCTTCGGCGATCGTCAGGGTGCGGGAGATCGGGGCGAAAGTCGCTTCGACCGTCTTATTGGCATCCATTTCGACTTTGCATTTGTTACCGACGACGCTGTCGCATTCGCCATTCCATTTAACGAATTCGGAGCCCGTTTTCGGTTTAGCGATCACCGTTATCGCGGTGCCTTCTTCGTATTCGACGCCCGCTTCGCATTCTTCGGCGGGTTCGCCTTCGACTTCGCATTCGACTTTGCCTTCCCCAGTACCTCCGGTTTGGACCGTCAGGGCGAACGGCGATTCCGGCTTGAAGATCGCGGTGACGTTCAGCGTCCCTTCGACAGTCAGTTCGCATTCCAATTCGACACCCGAGCAGTCCCCCGACCATTCGACGAATTCGGATTCTTCTTCGGGTTCGGCATACAGGATCACCACGGTTCCGAAGGGGTATTTTTTGGCTGCGGAGCAGGGTTCGAAGGACCCGCCATCGACCTGGCACGCCACGGCACCTTTACCGCTGCCTCCGGTACTGACTTTCAGTTCGAATTCTTCGAGGCCAAAGACCGCTTCGATCGCGGTATTGGCTTCGATCGTGAAGGCGCAAGCCGTTTGTCCATCGCAGCCGGTGGCCGAGCCGGTGCCTCCCGCGTAACCGACGAAGGTCGATCCAACTTCGGGTTCGGCAACAAGGACGAGAGCCGTCCCTTCTTCATATTCGGGTTCGCATTCTTCGAGCAGCGGGCTGCCGTTCGCCTTGCACCACACCGTGCCTTCGCCAGTACCCGTGCCTTTGACTTCGAAAGAGAATTCCGCAGCGGCTGCCTGGGCAGCGGGCACGAGAAAGAAGGCAGCGGCCACAAGGGCGAGGAGAGCGAGGCGAAGGGGCGCTGGCAATGCGCTGCGCTCCGAGACGGGCTGACGAGGATTCGAACTGGCGGCAGAAGTCATCGGCTGGTAGCTCATTTCTTACGTGTGGTTGCTCGTTGATTGCACAAACGCGACTGTACCCAAAAAGTCTCGGGCTCATTCCCTTGGACCCCCCAAATCGAGCAATCGTCCAGCTACTGCTCTGGGCAGACCGCCCGGAGCCGCGGGCGGCATTACGCCGAACAGCGAACGCCTGGCGGGAACCCACGCGAGAGGCTGCTTGAGCACGGCAACGCGGAGGTCGCGGTCGAGCAGATCGCGTACCGCGAGGGCGGTCAGCGCACGATCGTTCTCGAGATCGGCGCGCAGCAGCACACCGGACGGTCGGAGGGCTGGCTCCGCGAGGGTTCCCTGGAGGAGTGCCGGGGGAAGGTGGACGACGGCCACCGACTCGCGGACCAGCGGCAATGCGGCCTCGATCGCCTCGAACGCACCCGGATCGTCGTCGGTGGCGAGATGGCAAGTCTGCCCGCGCGAAGCAGCACGTAGGTGCGGCAGGTGAGCGGCGAGCCGCTCCTCGAGCTCGCGGGCCCCTGTCGAGGCAACCAGGGTGGGACGAGGCGCGCGACCGCCCACATCGATCAGTAGGCCGGGACGGTCCGGCTCCGAACCGGCACAGGCAAGCGCCGCTGCCGCTGCCCTGGAGCCACTCGCCCCGCCGACTGCGGTCACCAAGATCGCGCGGCCTCTCATCAGCCGGGTGGCCTTGCGAATGCGGAGCTGTCGACGGCGAGGGCCTCTCCAATCGCAGGGAACAACGACGGGGGCTCCAGGCGCAGAGTGACCTCTCCGCCGCGGACCGAGATCTCGGCATCGTCCCTGGCCCAACTCGGCAAGGCCTCCCGCACCGCTACCTTGGCCGGCCTGCCGGCGGCCAGCGCCAGCGCCCCTGCCTCGGCGGCACCATCGGCCAGCGTCAGCACGTAGCCGGCGACGAGGAGTTGCAAGGCGATCGACCCAGCCAGCAGCAAGAGTGAGATCGCGGCAACCGCTTCGACCGTCGCCTGGCCGCCCTCCCTACCCATCGCCCAGCCCGCTCTCCGCTCCAACCGTCAGCTGCGGCAGGCTCGGCAGCAGTCGCGGGATCGCCACCCGCACCGAAACCGTGCCCGAGTCGCTCACGCGCGCGCCCGAACGCAGCGCCGGAGGCAGGGCCCGCCGCGCCGCGGTCGTTGCATCGCCTCCCACCAGCGCCGCCCGCGCCCCGGCTCGGGCGGCAATGCCGGCCGACCACAGCGCCTGGCCGGCGAGGCCGAGCTGTGCCGCCACCAGGATCGCCAGCAGCAGGAACGGGACAACCGCGATCAGCTCGACCGAGGCGGTCCCATCCTCCCTGTGGCCTGCGCTGCTGGCGATCCGTGGCGGCACTCCACGACCGTCGCAGCCGCGGGCGCGCGTGTGGCGCGCTCAAACGCGCGGAACAGCGACTTTTCTGGCGCTCAACAGCAGTCGCGGCGACCCAGCATCCGCCGGATCGCCGCGACCGAGGGGTCGACGTGAGGCTCCCTTACTTCTTCGCCGGCTTCAGCTTCACCGTCGAGACACCGACGCCGCTACCGCCGGTCTTCGCCTTCAGCGTCTTGCCCTTGGCAAGTTCCTGCTTGGCCGGGCCCGAGAGCTTGACCTTGAGCGTCGTGGTGGCGCCCTCTGCGAGGCTGAAGGAGGCCCTGCCGATCGTCAGGTTCTTGATC